>Ga0207972_100302_pt1 | contig 13600 bp, 11 predicted proteins | sample LakWasMe75_LOW10_2_FD_183903 | JGI IMG/M metagenome (GOLD analysis project Ga0207972, IMG submission 183903) | Freshwater sediment methanotrophic microbial communities from Lake Washington under simulated oxygen tension - Sediment Metagenome... | ecosystem: Environmental > Aquatic > Freshwater >...
TAAAGAAGCGGCTCAGAAAAACCGGAGCAAAGCGCCAAAAACAAAGAAAGCTGCTTCAGACCGGGTTCGGTGAGTCGCCTTGCGGGTTCGGCTCATCGATGGGATGAACTGTACGCGGGTGGGGGGCAGAGAAAAACCACCGGGTCGCGAACTAACTGTTCCAGTATTGGAAACAATAATGATCCGTTGGAGGCCTGTGCGTCAGTACTGACCGACCTGGGTGGGTCCTGACGGGCCTTGTTCATGGATTACCCGGGTACGAATTCGGGACGGTCGGTATGCGCTCTATGGGAGGCTGCCCGGGCAGGGAAGAAGACCCTGGCGCGCGCTCGAGGCGGCAGGGACCCACAAGGCGGGAAGGAGCATGTGGTGTGGGCCTTCTCCGCGCGCAGCATATGGTCTGCGGCCCTCTCGGCGGCGCTCAGTGCACCATCGGTGCGTCAGGCAACTCGTTGATCGATGGGGAGTCCGCGGTACGTGGAAAGTGCTCTGCCAGCAAGGCGCCCACCGCGTCTATGGCCTGCGCCAGACCGTCCTCGTAGCGGCCTTGCTGAAACCGGGCCGACATCTGCTCGGCCATCTTTTGCCAGGTGGCGGGGGGCACATGCCGCGCCAGTCCCCGGTCGGCAACGATCTCGAACGCGTGTTCGGGCATCAGCAGGTAGATCAGTACGCCGTTGTTGTGTTCGGTGTCCCACACGCGGTGTTTGCTGAACAGCATGAGCGCGCGTTCGCGTGCCTTGGCGTGGCGGCGCAGGTAGCTCCAGGGCAGCCCGCTCTCTACCACGATGCGGATCTGCCCGGTGTGGTGCAACTCGCTCGCAGCGACCTGCGCGGCGAGGCGCTGCAGCGTAGGCGCCGGAATGGCGGATCGGCCAAACGCATCGTGCCAGCGGTGGCGGACCAGGCGCGAGATGGCGCGCCATGGGGTGTGCTTTGGTCGGTCGTTGTTCTCCGCATCCATCACCAGTCTCCCGAAGCGCCGCCACCACCAAAATCGCCACCACCGCCTGAGCTGAAGCCGCCACCACCACTGCCGCTACCGAAACCGCCTGAATTGCCGCTGCTCCAGCCGCCCGAGCCTCTGCCGCCATGCCCCAGGCTGACGGGGCCGCTGCTGCCCCCGAAAAGCCAGGTGTAGAGCAGCGCGATCACGCCCGCGCCGACCGACAGCAACAGGCTGGACGTGAATACGAACGCCAAGGCACCCACACCGCCTCCCACCACCAGCCCGCCCAGGGCCGCGCCCAGGATGCTGCGGGCCAGAGGGCCGCCTACCATCACGCCAAAGAACAGGAAGATGGCAAAGTCGGTCCAGTCAAAAAGACCATGGCCTGGGCCTTTTGCGGCTGCGGAAGGCGTGGAGGGCGGGGCGGGCAGCGCCTCGCCTGCAATGCGTGCGCCAATTTGGGTGACGGCGGCGGCCAGGCCACCGGCAAAGTCGCCCTGCTGAAAGCGGGGCTTCATGGCGCCGTCGATGATGCGTGCGGCCGCAATGTCGGGGAGCGCGCCCTCCAGCGATTTGGCAACCTCGATGCGCATCCGGCGGTCGTTCTTGGCCACCACCACCAGCACGCCATCACCCACCTCGCGGCGGCCGATCTTCCACAGGTTGCCGACGCGGTTGGCGTAGGCGGCGATGTCTTCCGGGGCGGTGGTGGGCACCATCAGCACGACGACTTGCGCGCCATGGGCCTTCTCGAGCGCAGCCAGTTGGCCTTCCAGCGCCTGGGTGTCTGTGCTGGTGAGTGTGCCGCTCTGGTCGATGACGTGGCCGGTGAGGGGTGGCACGACCAGCGGTTGCGCCTGGGCCCAGCCCAGGGTTGGCAAAAATGCTATTAAAAATATAGCTGTCAGTGCATATTTTGTAAGCGCTAGCAGCATATTCGGCTCACATCATCTCGTGTGGATGGGTTGTCTATTGCTTGGGCTTGGAGGCGGAGAAATCCACGGTGGGAGGCACGGCAATCTGGGCCTCGTTGGCCACGGTGAAGCTGGGCTTTGGCGTGTAGCTGAAGGCCATGGCCGTGAGGTTGGTGGGGAAGCTACGCGCCAGCACGTTGTACTCCTGCACGGTCTGGATGTAGCGGTTGCGGGCCACGGTGATGCGGTTCTCGGTGCCTTCCAGCGTCACCCGCAGGTCGCGAAATCCCTGGTTGGCCTGAAGCGTGGGGTAGCGCTCGGATACGACCATCAGGCGCGACAGGGCGCTGGACAGCTCGCCCTGGGCTTGCTGGAACTTGCTGAATGCCTCAGGGTTGTTCAGCGTCTCGGGTGTGACCTGGATCGCCGTGGCCTTGGCGCGGGCCTCGACCACCTTGGTCAGCGTCTCTTGTTCAAAGTTGGCCTCGCCCTTGACGGTGGCGACGATGTTGGGCACCAGGTCGGCGCGGCGTTGGTACTGGTTGAGTACCTCGCTCCAGGCGGCCTTGGACTGCTCGTCCAGGCGCTGGAAGTCGTTGTAGCCGCAGCCGCCCAGCGCGAGCGTGGCGGCCAGCAGGGTGAAGAGGGCGAGAAGACGTTGGATCATCATGATGGTGGAGTCCGCCGAGGGGTGGTAAATGGAGCGACTGTGCCAGAAGCCATGGTGCGCCGGCTGTGTGGCGGGCCTGCTGCAGTGGCCGGGGCATCCGCGCGTACAAAATCACAGGCCAGCACGGTCATGCGCCGCCACCGCACAATAGCAGGCTGGCGCTGCAGCTGTCACGCCATTCCATCCCCCACCTCTTCTGAACACCATGCCCCGCGCCCAATCAAGAGCAGCCACCCTGGGTGGCTCCTCGGATGAAACCGAATCTGCGTTCTACGAAGCGCTGCAGCGCGGCGACATCGACCTGCTGATGTCCTGCTGGGCGGACGATGACGAGATCGTTTGCGTGCACCCAGGCGGTCCACGTCTGCTGGGGCCCACCGCCATCCGCGCCGCCTTCGAAGCCATGTTCTCGCACGGCACGTTGCGTGCGCGGCCGGTGCAGGTGCACCGTGTGGTGGCGCTGACGAGCGCGGTGCACAGCGTGGTCGAGCAGGTCGAGGTGATGCTGCCTGATGGACTGCACCAGGCCATGGTGCTGGCCACCAACGTCTATCACAAGACCCCCGAAGGCTGGCGCATGGTGGCCCACCATGCCAGCCCCGGCGTGGCGCCAGATGCCCAGGTGGACGTGGCGCAGCGCCCGGTGCTGCACTAGGGCCCTGGCATGGAGATTTATGATCTTTTTGGCCAGAAGTGCCGTCAGAATATGCGCCAATAGCTATGAAATACATAGCGCCTCGATGGCTCCCTGGGGGCCAGCTGCAAACGATCTGGCCCGCACTCTACGCGCGCCGTGCGTTCGGCCCCCGTCCCGAATACCGCCGCGAGCGGTGGGACACGCCTGACGGTGATTTCGTCGATGTGGACTTCCTGCGAGAGGGCGGGAGTGACGCAACAGGCGCCGCCCCCCGGCCGCTGCTGGTGGTGTTCCATGGCCTGGAGGGCTCATCGCGCAGCCACTACTGCGAAGCCTTTGCCGATCTGGCGCGCGAACACGGCTGGGCCTGCGCGCTGCCGCACTTCCGCGGTTGCAGTGGCGAGATCAACCGCGCCCCGCGCGCCTACCACTCGGGCGACCATGCCGAGATCGGCTGGATGCTGGGGCAGCTGCGCGCGCGCCACCAGGGCCCGTTGATGGCGGTGGGGGTGTCGCTGGGTGGCAACGCGTTGCTGCGCTGGGCCGCCGAAGTGGGCACTGACGCAGCGCGCAGCGCCGACGCAGTGGCCGCCGTGTGCTCGCCCATCGACCTGGCGGCGGGCGGCCATGCCATTGGGCGTGGCTTCAACCGGCTGGTGTACACCCGCATGTTCATGCGCACCCTGGTGCCCAAGGCGCTGCAGAAGCTGGCACAGCACCCGGGGCTGTTTGACCGGGAAGCATTGTTGAAAGCGCAGGATCTGTACGCGTTTGACAATGTTTTCACCGCCCCCGTCCACGGGTTTCGCAATACCGAGGATTACTGGCTGCGGGCGTCGGCCAAGCCGCTGCTGCACCGCATCCGCATTCCGGCGCTGGTGGTGAACGCGCGCAACGACCCCTTCGTGCCTGCCAGCAGCCTGCCGGGCATGCGCGAGGTAGGGCGCCATGTCACGCTGTGGCAGCCACTCCACGGCGGGCATGTGGGGTTCCCGCGCGGGTTGCCACCGGGGCATGTGCGCGCCATGCCCGACGCCGTGGGTGCGTGGCTGGCCGAGCACAGCGGGGCGCCGCTCCTGCACAGAGCACAATCGGGCCATGGATGACATCGTCAAACAGGCACTGGCCAAATGGCCCAACGTGCCCGACTGTTATGGCTGGCTGGGGCTGGATGCGCGCGGGCACTGGTATCTGCGTGATGAGGCTGCGCAGGCGGCTGGGGCTTTTCCGCACAGCAAAGGCACGCTGCTGCAACACGACAAGTTGCTGGCTTTCATTGCGCGCAACTACGAGCACGACGACCAGGGTCAGTGGTTCTTTCAGAACGGCCCCCAGCGGGTCTACGTGGAGCTGGAGGCTACGCCCTGGGTGTGGCGCTTGCAGCCCCAGGACTTTCGTGCAGCCAGCCACACCGGCCTAGAAGCATCGGTGCGCCACTGCCTGCTGGACGAACAGGGTCGTGTGTACCTCGAGACAGACCTGGGACTGGGGTTGGTGCACACGCTCGATGTAGCCATAGCTGCCGAGGCGGTGACAGGCGGGTACTGGACGCCCGAGGACGTGAAGGCGCAGGACCTTCCGGCGCGCTACGGTTATGTGTGCAGTCCGCACGCGCTGTGGCAGGCAGGGAGGCCACCGCAGCCCTGACGCCAGCGGTTGCAGTCCCGAGGCACGGTCGCGCATGGCCGGTAGGGATCTCGGCGCCTTGCTCTGGCCCAACGGGAAGCGGGCACAAAAAAGCCGGTCACGGGGACCGGCTTTCGGGGGGCGAGCCGTCCTTACTTGGCGGCGGCGGCCATGAACTCCACAGCAGCGCGCAGGTCGGCGTCAGAGGCTTGTGTGCCGCCACGGGGAGGCATGGCACCCTTGCCCTTGGCGGCGCTGGCGTACAGCGCGTCGATGCCCACTGACAGGCGGGTGGCCCAGGCGGCCTTGTCGCCAAACTTGGGGGCGCCGGCTACGCCTGCAGCATGGCACACCTGGCAAGCCTGTTTGTACAGGGCCTCGCCAGCACCGGCGGAGGCGGCTGCAGGTGCCGGCGCAGCGGGCGCTGCAGCGGCCACGGGGGCAGCAGCAGGCGCTGGGGCAGCAACAGCGGCGGCGGCCGGGGCGGCATCCGCTTGTGCTCCAGCCGCTGCGGGGGCTGCAGGCTCGGCAAACTTGGCACCGCCGGCATTGGCCATGTAGGCCACGGCGCGGGCGATTTCGGTGTCGTTGAAGTCGCCGCCGCCTTGCGGAGCCATGGCGCCCTTGCCCTTCAGGGCCGACTGCACCAGGGCTTCAAAACCGGTGCCGATGCGCGCAGCCCAGGCGGCCGCATCACCAAACTTGGGGGCACCCGCCGCGCCGGACGCATGGCAGGCCGAGCACTGGGCCTTGAACACGTCTTCGCCGCTCTTGAGCGGACGGTTGGCATCACGCACCTCGACCATGCCGATCTTCTGGATGCGTTCGGCGATGGCCTTTTCGGGGTTGACCGCGCCGGCAGCGGGCTTGTCCGCCGACGTTACATACAGGACCAAGCCAATGATGGCAAAGATCGGAACTACAAACGAGAAAAGTACCGCGACCAGCAACTGCTTGGGGTTCTTGATCGGGCCGGTATGGGCTTCTTCGTGGTGGTTGTCGCTCATGTCGTCCTCAGGTGTATCGGGGGCTTCGGTGTAATCAACCTTAAATTATATCTGCGGGGATGGTTATTCCCATCCCCGCGCGATGCAGACACCCACGGGTTTGCCCCAAAGAGGGCGCCGCGCCCGAGGGGACTGAGCACCCTCGAAGGCGTGGGCTCAAGAGGGCGTCTGGGCGGTGGTGTCGGGCGCACCGCCCCCCAGTGCCTTGTACAGTGACACCTGGTTTTGCAGCTGTGCCAGTCGCACCTGGACCACCGCCTGTTGGGCGGTGAACAGCGAGCGTTGGGCGTCCAGCAGGTCCAGATAGCTGGCCACGCCGTTGCGGTAGCGCAGGTCGGCCAGTTGCAAACGTGCAGCCTCTGCCTGCGCCTGCTGTTGCTGGGCCTGGACCTGTTCGCCCAAGGTGGCTTGCCCGGCCAGGGCGTCCGAGACTTCGCGGAAGGCGGTCTGGATGGCCTTCTCGTACTGCGCCACGGCAATCTCCCGGCCGACCCGTGCGCTGTCCAGGTTGGCCTGGTTGCGGCCCGCGTCAAAGATGGGCAGCAGCAGCGACGGCGCGATGGTGAAGCCCCAGGAGCCGCTCTTGAACAGACCCGAGAGCTCGCCACTGGCCGTGCCCGCCTGCGCCGTCAGCGCGATGCGCGGGAAGAATGCCGCCCGCGCGGCACCGATGTTGGCATTGGCGCCGATCAGTTGCTGCTCTGCCTGGCGGATGTCCGGTCGGCGGGTGAGCAGCTCGGACGGCACGCCAGCGGGCAGCGAGGCCATCGCAGGTGCATCAGCCAGCTTGCCACCGGCCAGGCTGGCCCGGACATCCTGGGGCAGCGCCTGGCCCAGCAGCAAGGCCAGCGCGTTTTCGTCAAGGGCGCGCTGGCGCTGCTGCTGCGCCAGGGTGGCGCGGGCCGCCTGGGTGAGCGACTCTGCCTGGCGGAAGTCGAGTTCGGACGCCACGCCTGCGTCCAGGCGCATCTTGGTCAGGCGCACCGACTCTTCGCGCGAGGCGAGGGTCTGGCGCGACAGGTCCAGCAGTTCCTCGTCGGCCAGCAGGGTCAGCCAGCCGTTGGCCACGGCCGCTACCAGGCTGACCTGGGCGGCGTTGCGGCCTTCTTCGGTGGTGAGGTACTGGGCCAGGGCCTGCTCCTTGAGGCTGGCAATGCGGCCAAAGAAGTCGATCTCCCACGCGGATACGGCCAGGCCTACGCTGAACGAGTTGGTCAGGTTGCCCGTGCCGGTGGCGGGCGCCCGACTGGCATTGGCAGCCAGGCCCACGCCCGGGTACAGGTCTGCCCGGCGCACCTGGTAGGTCGCCCGAGCCTGCTCGATATTCAGCATGGCCACGCGCAGGTCGCGGTTGTTGGCCAGCGCAATGTCGATGAGCTGTTGCAGGCGTGGCTCCGCAAAATAGCTTTGCCAGGGCACGGTGGGGCCCGACTGTGCTGCTGCGCCTGCGGTTGCGGCCGCCCCGCTGGCGTAGGCCGCAGGGACCGGTGCCTGTGGGCGCTCGTAGGTGGGGATGAATGAGCAGCCAGCCAGCAGCGCAGCCGCTGTAGCCGCTGCCAGCGCCATGGAGGTGCTGCGGTGCTTAGTCATGGGTTCCAACTCCTGCTTCTTCTGCATGGCGGCGGTTCATTTCCTGCTGGCGTGCGCTGCCCTTGAACAGGCTGCGCACCACCACAAAGAACACGGGCACAAAGAAAACGGCCAGGGCAGTGCCCGTGACCATGCCACCCAGCACGCCGGTGCCGATGGCCCGCTGGCTGGCCGAGCCTGCGCCCGACGCAATGACCAGCGGCAGCACGCCGAGACCAAAGGCCATGGAGGTCATCACGATGGGGCGGAACCGCAGATGCGCGGCGGCCAGCGCCGACTCGATCACGCCCTTGCCCTGGGCCTGCAGGTCCTTGGCGAACTCGATGATCAGGATGGCGTTTTTCGCCGACAGGCCAATGATGGTGATCAGGCCCACCTGGAAGTACACGTCATTGGCGTAGCCGCGCAGCAACGTGGCCAGCAGCACGCCCAGCACCCCGAGCGGTACCACCAGGATCACGGCCAAGGGGATCGACCAGCTCTCGTACAGGGCGGCCAGGCACAGGAACACGGCCAGGATGGCAAAGCCGTACAGGATGAGGGACTGCGACCCAGCCAGCTTTTCCTCGCGTGACTGGCCTGTCCACTCAAATCCGAAGCCTTGGGGCAACTGGCCCGCGAGCTTTTCCATCTCGGCCATGGCGGCGCCCGTGCTGTAGCCAGGCGCAGGCGATCCAGAGATGCGCATGGCCGGGTAGCCGTTGTAGCGCACGGTTTGCTGTGCACCGGTCACCCAGCGCGTGGTGGCAAAGGCCGATAGCGGCACAGGCTTGCCCTGGCTGTTGGTGGCATTGATGCGCAGCAGGTCATCGGGCTGCATGCGCGCCGGAGCATCCGCTTGCACCACCACCCGCTGCAGGCGGCCCTGGTTCGGAAAGTCGTTCACATAGCTGGAGCCCAGCGCCGTGGACAGCGCGGAGTTGATCGCATCAAAGGGCACGCCCAGCGCGTTGGCCTTGTCCCGGTCGATGTCGATCTGCAGCTGTGGAGCGTCTTCCAGGCCATCGGGGCGCAACTGCGTCAGCACCTTGCTTTGCGATGCCATGCCCAGCAGCTGGTTGCGCGCCTTCACCAGGGCTTCATGCCCCGCACCGCCGCGGTCCTGCAGGCGGAATGTGAAGCCGCTGGCGTTGCCCAGCTCAGGAATGGGCGGCGGGCTCAGGGGGAAGATGAACGCATCGCGGATGCCCATCAGTGCACCAAACGCGCGGTTGGCCACATCCTGCGCCGACTGGCCGGGGCCATGGCGCTCGCTCCAGTCCTTGAGGGTCACGAACGCGAGGGCCGCATTCTGTCCCTGGCCGGAGAAGCTGAAGCCCAGCACACCCACCATGCTCTGCACCTCGGGCTGCTTGAGGATGAAGCCCTCGACCTGCTCCATCACGGCGAGCGTGCGCTCCTGGGTGGCGCCAGGGGGCAATTGCACGTTGACGATGATGTTGCCTTGGTCTTCACTGGGCAGGAACGAGGTGGGCAGGCGCATGTACACCACGGCCACGGCCCCGACGATGGCTGCGTAAATGACCAGGTAGCGAGCGGCGCGCCGGAGAATGCGCGCCACGAAACCTTCGTAGCCTTTGGCGGTGCGCGAAAAACCGCGATTGAACCAGCCAAAAAACCCGGTCTTCTCATGGTGGTGCCCTGCCTCTACGGGCTTGAGCAGCGTGGCGCACAGTGCGGGGGTGAGCGACAGCGCCATGAAGGCCGAGAAGCCTATGGAGGCCACCATCACCGCCGAGAACTGGCGGTAGATGTTGCCGGTGGAGCCTGCGAAAAATGCCAGTGGCACGAACACCGAGATCAGCACCACCGTCACGCCTATGATGGCGCCGGAGATCTGGCGCATGGCCTTGCGCGTGGCTTCCAGTGGCGACAGGCCTTCCTCGCTCATGATGCGTTCGACGTTCTCCACCACCACGATGGCGTCGTCCACCACGATACCGATCACCAGCACCATGCCGAACATCGTCAGCACGTTGATCGAGAAGCCCAGCGCGAGCAGCGTGGCAAACGTGCCCAGCAGCGCAATCGGCACCACGATGGTCGGGATGATGGTGTAGCGCCAGTTCTGCAGAAACAGGAACATCACCAGGAACACCAGCACCACCGCCTCGACCAGTGTTTCTGCGACCTGCTTGATGGAGATGTCCACGAAGCGCGAGCTGTCGTACGGAATGCTCCAGCTCATGCCTTCGGGAAAGTAGCGCGACAGCTCGTCCATCTTGGCACGTACGTCCTTGGCGGCTTCGAGGGCATTGCCGCTGGGCGACAGCTGAACGCCGATACCCACCGCAGGCTTTCCGTTCAGACGTGCGGCGGTGGCATAGGCCTGGCCGCCCAGTTCCACACGCGCCACATCCTTGATGCGCACGGTAGAGCCATCGGTGTTCGCACGCAGCACGATGTTGCCGAACTGCTCGACGCTGGACAGTTGCCCGTTGACCACCACGGTGGCGGCAATGCCCTGGCCCGCGACGTTGGGCAGGTCGCCAATGGTGCCGCTGGCCACCTGGGCGTTTTGGGCGCGGATGGCGGCGGTGATCTCTGCGGCTGACAGGTTGTAGCTCAGCATCTTGGCCGGGTCGATCCAGATGCGCATCGCCCGCTCGGTACCGAACAGCTGCGCCTGGCCAATGCCCTTGAGGCGTTGCAGTTCTGGCACCACGTTGCGCGAGGCATAGTCACCCAGGGCCACGGTGTCGGTGGCCGGGTTGGTGGACGACAGCATGGTGAACAGCAAGAAGTTGGAGCGTGATTTGTCCACGCGCACGCCCTGCTGCGTCACGGCAGACGGCAGACGCGGCGAAGCGCGCGAGAGCCGGTTCTGCACGTCCACTTGCGCTAGGTCGGCATTGGTGCCGGGCTGGAAGCTCAGCGTGATGCTGCCGGAACCATCGGCTTGCGCCACCGACTCCATGTAGATCAGCCCGGGAGAGCCGTTCATCTCGCGCTCGATCACCGACAGCACGCTGTCTTCGAGGGTTTGTGCCGACGCCCCGGGGTAGGCTGCGTTGATGACGATGGATGGGGGCGCCACTGGCGGGTACTGGGCAATGGGTAGCTGCGTGATGGCCACGCCGCCCATCACCATGATGAACAGCGCAATCACCCACGCAAAGATGGGGCGGTCAATGAAAAATTTGGCCATGCTGGATTGCCCCTTATGGCTTGGATGCGGCCGACGCAGGCGCTGCCGGTGCCTCTTCGGAGGTGGGCGCAGAGGCTGTGGCTGCTGCTGGCGCAGGCGTGCCTGGCGCTTGCCATGGCACGGGTTTGACCGGGGTTCCTGGGGGCAGCATCTGCAGTTTCTGGAATCCGTCCACCATCACCTTTTCACCCGCCTTCAGACCGTCCAGCACCACCCAGCGGTTGTTCTGGGCTGCGTTGATCTTGACGGTGCGTTGCGACACCTTGCCGTCATCGCCGACCACGCTGACGGTATCGCCCTGCTGTGTGCGGGTGACCGCCTGTTGCGGCAAGGTGATGGCGTTGCTGGCTTGGGCCTGTTCAATCCGCACCCGCAGATAGAGCCCGGGCAGCAGTTCACCCTTGGGGTTGGGGACTTCGGCGCGCAGGGTGACTTGGCCGGTTGTTGCGTCCACCGACAGGTCGGTGAACAGCAGTTTCCCGGTTTGCGTGTAATCGGTGCCATCACTGAGCACCAGCTTGACGCTGGCCGCCTGACCGTTGCCCGCGCGCTTGAATTGGCCGCTTTCCATGGCGCGACGCAGCTGGAATACGTCGCTGGCCGATTGGGTGAAGTTCACGTACACCGGGTCGATCTGCTGCACCACTGCCAGTGCAGTAGCTTCGCCCTGGCCGACAAGGGCCCCCTCGGTGACCAGCGCGCGGCCAATGCGGCCGGAAATCGGGGACGTCACGCTGGCGTAGCTGAGGTTGATGTCGGCGGTGCGTACGGCGGCCTTGGCCGCTGCCACATCTGCCTGTGCCTGCTTCTCGGCCGCCTCTGCATTCACAAAGTCCTGCTTGCTGATGGCATTGGCGGCCACCAGGGGCCGGTAGCGCTCCGCTTGCGCGCTGGCCTGTGCGAGGTTGGCCTGTGCTTTGGCCAAGCTGGCGCGCGCGCTCTCAGCGGCGGCGGCGTAAGGAGCGGGATCAATGCGGAACAGCACTTGCCCCGCCTTGACGTCACTGCCTTCCTTGAAGACGCGCTGCTGCAGGATGCCTGCAGCCCGTGCACGCACTTGAGCCACCCGCGACGCTTCGACGCGGCCAGGCAGTTCGGTGACCAGTCCCACGTCGCCGGGGGTGGCGGTGACCACCCCCACTTCTACGGGTGGGGGCTTGGGGCCCCCGGCGCCAGCAGCCTGTCCGTCGGTCTTTCCGCATGCGGACAGGAGCAACACCGCTGCGCTGATGGCAGCCAGCGAAAGCACTCGTCGGGTGGGGGCGGCACGCAAGTGCGGGGTGCCGGATGCGTCACGCAGTTGGGGCATGAGAGTCCTCTGTTGGATGTGCGTCAAAAAGGGAGCGTCAGAAAGAAAATGCGGACGCAGGGCGGCGCACGCAATGTCCCGACAGTTTGATCAGAAATTATATATACAGACATGAATGTATAATTGTTGACTGCTCAAGATGCCCCTAGGCAGCTGTAAGGGCTTTGGAGACTCAACGAGGTATTTGACTATGGCGCGCCGGACAAAAGAAGATGCAATCGCTACCCGTAACGGGTTGATCGATGCTGCCGAGCGGGTGTTTCGGGAAAAGGGCGTGTCTCGGGCCTCTTTGAGCGATATTGCGCAGGCAGCAGGGGCTACCCGGGGGGCGATCTACTGGCACTTTAAAGACAAGGTGGATTTGTTTGGCGCCATGATGGACCGGGTTGCGTTGCCGCTGGAGCAGGGCTTTGCCAGGTTTGAGGACAGTGCCGATGCGGATCCGGTGCAGCGGCTTCGTGCGGTCATGGCGCTGGTGCTGCACAGCGTGGCTTCGGACGAGCACACCCGACGGGTTTTTGAGATTGCTCTGTACAAGGTGGAATACGTGAGCGAGCTGATGGGCTTGCGCGAGCGCCATGTGGCAGCGTCCGAGGGGTTTACGCAGCTGCTGGCGCGCGACTTTGCGCTGGCGGCTAGTTCGCAGGAGGTGGTGCTGCCCATGACGGCCATGGAGGCCGCCATCAGCTTGCATGCATTGTTCGATGGCCTGATCCGCAACTGGATCCTGAATGACGGGGGTTTCGATCTTGTTCGCGTGGGGGGCGCCAGCACCGACGCATTTTTGCTTGGAGTGGGGTTGTCGCTAGGCGACTTGAAGATGCCCGCTGCGTCCTGCGGAGGCTGAGAACCGGGGGCTTTGCTTGGTGAGATGCTTGTCGCATGCAATAATGAAAGGCTGTGTTGATCAGAGGTATGCGGCTGTAGCTCAGTGGATAGAGTATTGGCCTCCGAAGCCAAGGGTCGTGGGTTCGATCCCCGCCAGCCGCACCATGATGCATGCAGTCGCAAACGCTGTCCGTGTTTGTGATGGGCGCCAAAAACGCTAATTTTCTGAATGCGCGAAAATTTGGTGCTATAATTCGAAATTCTCCGGAGGGGTGCCCGAGTGGCTAAAGGGGGCAGACTGTAAATCTGTTGGCTTACGCCTACACTGGTTCGAATCCAGTCCCCTCCACCAGTGAGTGAGCAGTGTTGAGAGTGATGCTTGATTTGTGATTGCAAAGTCAAGTTCGCAAAGACCGATGGTCTGCGCGGGAGTAGTTCAATGGTAGAACCCTAGCCTTCCAAGCTAATGACGCGGGTTCGATTCCCGTCTCCCGCTCCATTGTTTGTTGTGCTGGTTTGTTGAGTAGAAATTTTTGGTGCTGCGCAAGCGGTGTCAATTGCCCATGTGGCTCAGTGGTAGAGCACTCCCTTGGTAAGGGAGAGGTCGCGGGTCCGATTCCCGCCATGGGCACCACTTTCTGGTGCGTCCGGTTCTGGTTGCGCCGAGATCCTGTTGTGTTGATATAGATTTTTTTCGGAGTCGGAAAAATGGCAAAAGGAAAGTTCGAGCGGACCAAGCCCCACGTCAACGTGGGCACGATCGGCCACGTGGACCATGGCAAGACGACGCTGACGGCAGCGATTGCCACGGTGCTGTCCGCCAAGTTCGGCGGCGAAGCCAAGGCCTACGACCAGATCGACGCTGCGCCCGAAGAAAAGGCCCGCGGTATCACGATCAACACCGCTCACGTGGAATACGAAA
>Ga0207972_100306_pt1 | contig 13497 bp, 9 predicted proteins | sample LakWasMe75_LOW10_2_FD_183903 | JGI IMG/M metagenome (GOLD analysis project Ga0207972, IMG submission 183903) | Freshwater sediment methanotrophic microbial communities from Lake Washington under simulated oxygen tension - Sediment Metagenome... | ecosystem: Environmental > Aquatic > Freshwater >...
ACTACCTGACCTATATCATCATGGATACCATCGTCGATGAGTATTTTACGCTGCAAGATACCTTCGATGAACTGATTGAAAGCGTTGAAGATGAATTGCTGTCGGACCCGTCGGCGCAAACCCTGAACACCATCCAGAAAATCAAGCGTGAATTGATTTTTTTACGCCGAAGCGTATCGCCCATGCGGGAATTGCTGGCCTCCATTCAGCGTAGCGAATCGCAGCTGCTTAATGAGAAAACCAAACGCTACTTCGGCGATATATACGATCACGTGATTCGCGTGACTGAAGCCATGGAATCCTACCGGGATTTAATCGCCGGTATGTTGGATATTTATTTATCCAGCGTCAGCAATAAAATGAACGAAACCATGAAAATACTGACCGTGTTTGCGTCCATTTTCATACCGTTAACCTTTATCGCCGGGGTCTACGGCATGAATTTCGAATACATGCCGGAGTTGAAATGGAGATGGGGCTACCCGGCGTTGTGGGCGGTATTTATCGGCGTGTCGGTATTTTTGCTCAGGTTTTTCAAGAAAAAAAACTGGCTTTAGCCGGAGCAGTAACGAACTTGCCATCTGCATTAGCGTCAGGAGGACTCCAGAAATCAAATCGACAAGTTTGATGTAATTTAACAGACTCCTTGTGCTATGCACTCCGAGTCTTGCTTTCAAATTCGAACAGAATGCTATCAGTCCACCAACAACCTCAACGTGTTTTTGAATGTCCCACTTGTGAGTTGAGTCTAAGAAGTCATTTATGTTTATGATTGATTCCATCCTCCTACATGAACAAGATTTAAACACTTGTCAGACTCACTTACTATTGAAGGACGCTTATCCTGTACGTTTTTACTTACGCCGTGTATAATCAAACACGCAGAATGACTTACTGCAATAATCTTAGTGCAAATATAGAGCCTTTATTGTGGAAGAATTGATACATGATTTTCGGGAGGCTCTAGAATCTCTTGACCAAATCAAGGCCAAGGCATTGTTTCAGCAAGCGTTACGCGGACATTCCCCTATCGAAGTAGTGGAACAGGTCGTTGTACCGGCGTTGGAACAGATCGGCCTGCACTGGAATGAAGGCAGCATCGCGCTTTCCCAAATCTACATGAGCGGCCGTTTTTGCGAGGAGTTGGTAGAACAGGTTCTCCCGCCCAGCGATCCAGACCGTAAGCACCAGCCGCGGCAAGCGATCGTGGTTCTCAACGATTACCACATGCTGGGCAAACGCATCATATACTCTGTCATGCGTTCCAGTGGCTTTGAGTTGTTTAACTATGGCCGCATGGATGTGAACGAGCTAGTAGAACGCGTCATTACAGACAAGCTTCGCATTTTGTTGATTTCGGTGCTGATGATGCCATCCGCCCTCAAAATACGGGAGTTGCGCAACGCCCTGGATGACCGCGGTATTCAACTGAAGATATTAGTCGGAGGCGCGCCATTCCAGTTCGACCCCTTGCTTTGGCAGGAAGTCGGAGCCGACGCCATGGGCTTATCGGCTGCCGATGCCGTAGCCATCGTCCAGCGCTGGGCCGGAGAAATAACATGAATTCCATGCAACGGGTGCTTACCACCCTGAGCCACAAGGAACCCGACCGGGTACCGCTATTTCTGCTTACAGCACTGCAAGGCGCCAAGGAATTGGACTTGTCGATCGAGGACTATTTTTCCCGCGCCGACTATGTCGTTGAAGGCCAGATGCGCCTGCTGAAAAAATACCGTAGCGACTGCCTCTATCCCTTTTTTTATGTTCCCCTCGAATTGGAAGCTTGGGGCGGCGAAGTTATCTTCCAGCTGGATTGCCCACCCAATACAGGGGCTCCGATCATTTACCGCCCCGAGGAAATCGACCGCCTGCAACCGCCACGGGTCACCGATGCTCCCTGCCTGACACGCGTCCTAGACACCATCCGCCAACTGAAAGCAAAGGTCGGCGATAGCGTGCCGATCATTGCTGTAGCTACTTCCCCTTTTTCGCTACCTGTCATACAGATGGGTTTCGACCGTTACATCGAGCTGATCTATGAACAGCCGGATCGACTGGCACGGCTGATGCGGGTCAATGAGGAATTTTGCGTAGAATGGAGCAATGCTCAACTGGCAGCGGGAGCTACCGCCATCTGTTATTTCGACCCGGTTTCATCGGTCACCGTCATTCCGAGGGAACTTTATCTGAAGACCGGACAGCAGGTTGCCAAACGCACGCTGGCACGCATCAATGGCCCTACTGCCACCCATCTGGCTTCCGGCCGCGGCTTGCCCATCGTTGATGACATTGCTGCAACCGGCACCGCCGTGATGGGTGTCAGCGCATTGGAAGACTTGGCGGAACTCAAGGCGGCAGCTCAAGGCAAGCTGACCTTGCTGGGTAATCTCAACGGCATAGAAATGCGGCGCTGGACGGCAGAGCAGGCCGAGGCCGAGGTGAAACGCGCCATTGCCAAAGCCGGGCGTGGCGGCGGCTTCATCCTGTCCGACAACCACGGTGAAATTCCCTGGCAGGTTCCCGATGAGGTGTTGCTGGCTATCGGCGATGCCGTAGAACGCTGGGGGCGCTATCCTTTGGACTGGATAGAATAATGTCCAAGGCATCTTTGCCCGGCAAACTCTGCATCCTTACCTGTCACAGCTTCTATCGCGAAATTGCCGCAGCGATTGCCGCAGAAGGTTGGAATGACGTGACTGTTGCCGCGTTCCCGGTCCGTTGCGGCCGCCCGCCGGCAAGCTGGGACGAACTGCGCCCACTGCTGGACAAAGACTGTACTCAAGTTATAGTGTTGGGTCGCGCATGCCTTGGCGGGTTGGGAGAACCGCCTCCGGCTTGGCCGCCGGTCCGCCTGCTGTACCAGGAACAGTGTTTCCATCTTGTGGCCGGCTCCACTCTGGTGGCTGACGCCATTGAGCGCGGCGCTTACCTGATCACCCCGGCCTGGCTGAAAGATTGGCCGGGACGCTTGGCGGACATGGGCTTCACTCCGGAGAATTCCCGAGAGTTTTTTCAGGATTTTGCACGGGAATTGGTGCTGCTGGATACCGGCATAGATCCCCAAGCACCCGCACATCTAGCCGCATTGGCCGAAGCAGTGGTCCTACCGACTACTCGCATTCCCGTTGGTATCGACCACACCAGACTCGTTCTGGCTAAAATAGTGATGGAGTGGAGGCTGAACGAAGAACAGTGTGCGTCCCGCATCCACGATGCTCAGCGTACTCGTGAGTTGGCAGACCATGCCATGACTATCGATTGCCTCTCCCGCCTGACCCAGATAATGACCGAAGAAGAAGTCATCGCTTCCATTGAAGACCTCTTCCACATGCTGTTCGCTCCGGAGAAACTGTACTATCTTCGGGTCGAAAACGGGGTATCCGACTCTAAACACAAGATTCCATCCGCTCTACTGAAGCAGATGCAGGAACTGGATACCGATTATGCCTGGATGCCTGAATGCCGAGGCTTTCTGCTGCGTATTGTCCGAGGCGGACAGATGCTGGGCCTGATCGCCATCGAACGGCTGGCTTTCCCGGAATTTCGCGATAATTACCTCGACTTGGCCCTGACTATCGCCGGCGTATGCGGCTTGGCCATTGAAAACGCCCGCACCTACCAGCGAATTAAAGTGGTGGATGAGGCGCTACATGAAAGTGAGCAACACCTAGCCTTAGCCGCACTCCATAATGGCGTGGGTATCTGGGACTGGAACCTGCAAAGCGAAGAGATGATCTGGGACGATTCGATGTACGCGCTCTACCATATCAACCGCGAAGACTTTTCCGGTACCGAGGAAGCCTGGAGGAAGGCCTTACATCCTGATGATCTTGAACGTGGGGATAAGGAAGTTGAGGCAGCGCTCTCGGGAGAAAAGCCGTTCGACACGGAATTCCGGGTACGCTGGCCAGATGGTGACATTCGCTACATCAAGGCCGTTGCCAAGGTGTTCCGTGACGATCAAGGCAAGCCCTTGCGCATGCTTGGCATCAACACGGACATTACTGAACACAAGCAGGTGGAAACGCGTCTGCAACTCGCGGCCAACGTATTCACTCACGCCCGGGAAGGCATCCTGATCACCGATGCCGACGCCACCATCATCGAGGTTAACGATGCCTTTACCCGTATCACCGGCTACAGCCACGAAGAGGCTATAGGTCAAAACCCGCGCATGCTCCAATCCGGTCGGCAGTCACCAGAATACTACGCTACGATGTGGCAGGCTCTTACCGACCAGGGTCACTGGTATGGTGAAATCTGGAATCGACGCAAGAACGGCGAGACATATGCGGAGCTACTTACCATCAGCACTGTACGCGATGCTGCTGGGAAGACTCAGAACTATGTCGCGCTATTTACCGACATCACTCAAATGAAGGTATACCAACAGCAGCTCGAACACATTGCTCATTATGATGTATTAACGGGGTTACCCAATCGCGTGTTACTTGCCGATCGGCTGCGACAGGCTATGATCCAAAGCCAGCGACACGGCCAATCTCTTGCGGTGGTGTTTCTGGATCTGGATGGCTTCAAGGCGGTGAATGATAGCCATGGTCACGCAGTTGGCGATCAATTGCTGGTTACTGTTGGGAATCGTATGAAAACGGCATTACGTGAGGGTGACACCCTGGCACGCATTGGCGGCGATGAATTCGTGGCTGTATTGGTCGACCTGGAACAGCCGCAGGATTACGAATTGGCGCTCTCACGTCTGCTGCAAGCAGCCGCCGATCCAGTGATGGTGGACGAGTCAGTGTTGCATGTGTCTGCCAGCATCGGCGTAACAGTCTATCCCCAGGATGGAGCCGATGCGGATCAACTGATGCGCCATGCCGATCAAGCCATGTACCAAGCCAAACAGGCGGGAAAGAACCGTTACCACCCGTTTGATGCGGATCAGGACGCTTAACATCGCTAGGTTGCCGACAATTTTACACATTAACCAATGGCTGTCCGGCATCTGCAATGAATTTTTAACTTTGCAGGCACAGAAACATGAACGAAATTTCAATTCAGCGCTTACGCACACATGTCTATGAACTTGCCGGTAAAATCGGCGAGCATAATGTTTTTCATCCGGATGCGCTCCATGCGGCGGAGGCTTATATTACGCAAGAATGGCGGCAGCAAGGCTATGACATCCGCAAGCAGACTTATACCGCGCAAGGTATTGAATGCGCCAATCTTGAAATCACCTGCCCCGGTAACATCGGTAACAACGATGTCATCCTGATCGGCGCTCATTATGATTCAGTCCTTGGCAGTCCGGGCGCTAACGATAACGGCAGCGGCGTTGCAGCATTGCTGGAACTTTCCCGCCTGTTCAAGGATGTTGCGCCTGAAACCAGCCTGCGTTTTGTCGCTTTTGTGAATGAAGAGCCGCCTTTTTTCTTCTGGCCGAGCATGGGCAGCATGGTGTATGCCAAAGCCGCCAGGCAACGGGGGGACCCGATACGTTTTATGATTTCGCTGGAAACCATCGGCTATTATCGAAACCAGCGAAGCAGTCAAACTTATCCGCCTTTACTGAAGCATTTTTATCCCGATACCGGTAATTTTATTGCTTTTGTTTCCAACTTGCGCTCCCGGCACATATTGCGGGACTGTGTACAGGCGTTTTCCTCGGCGACGGATTTTCCGCTGCAATCCATCGCCGCTCCGGCCATTGTGCCGGGAGTGTCCTTGAGCGATCAGCTGTCGTTTTGGCGGTACGGTTACAAGGCTTTGATGATTACCGATACCGCTTTCTACCGTTATCCCTATTACCATACGGCTCAGGATACGCCGGATAAGCTCGATTATGAGCCGTTTACAGAAATGACTAACGGGCTGTTTTTAATGTTATGCCGGTTGGCGAACGCAATACAATAAAGCCCGGAATCGTCCCCTTGACCATTGCCGATAACCCCGAGATTTCGATATGGATGAAGAATTACCCTGTACGTTGATCACGTGGGAAGATATCTACAGTTTATGCCGCCGACTGGCTCAACAATTGCGCCAGGAAAATTTCCGGATCGATGTCATCGTCGCCATAGCGCGAGGCGGTTATATACCGGGACGACTTTTGTCGGATATGCTCGGCATACATGACCTGACCGGCTTCAAAATCGAGCATTATCAAGGCGCCTATAAACAGCATCAGGCCTATATTAAGTACCCGTTAAATGCCGACATCAACGGGCGAAACGTCCTGCTGTTGGACGATGTCTGCGATAGCGGCGATACCTTTACCGTGGGCGTCGAGCATATCCGGTACTGCGGCAAGGCGAACGAAATGCGCACAGCCGCCATGCACCTCAAAACCGTTTCCAGCTATATTCCCGACTTTTACGTCGAAACGGTCAGCGAATGGCGATGGCTGATCTATCCCTGGGCGGTTAATGAGGATTTATCGAGCATGCTTGCAAAAATGCGGTTCGATAATGCGGACACGGCCTTGCTGCAACGGGAAATCAAGTTGCGGCATGGCATCGATGTAACCGGCAGGCAGATAGAGGATGCGCTGATGCTGCTAAAGCAATAGAGACTCGTTTTTTTAACCAAATTAAAAAACTCACCACGAAGGCACGAAGTACACGAAGAAAAACAGTTGATTCAATATATTGAAAACTTCGTGCCTTCGTGGTGAATAATGCTTTTGCCCCGTTCAACATGAGGTCCTGTGCATCATGGTAACCAATAAAGAAATCGCTGCGAAACTGCGCCAAATCGCCGACTTACTGGATGAGCAGAGAGCCAATCCTTTCCGGGTCAGCGCCTACCTGAATGCCGCCAAGACCATCGAAACCATGACCGAAGCGGTCGAGGATTTACTGGGCCGCGCGGGTTTTTCGGCTTTGCTGGAACTGCCCGGAATCGGCGAAGGCATTGCCAGATCCATTAACGAATACGTGATGACCGGGCGCATGAGCCGTTTGGAAAGCTTGCAGTCAGGTCATGATCCCATCGCATTATTCGAACAGATACCGGGCATCGGCCCCCGGTCGGCGCACAGGATCATTGAAACGCTGCATATCGACACCCTGGAAGCCCTGGAACTGGCGGCGCATAACGGCCGCCTAAAAAAAGTCCCCGGCTTCAGCACCAAAAAGATCGCCCTGGTGCAAACCTGGCTTGCCCACGTCCTGGGTTTTCGCCGTCCGCGTTCCGAAGCGCAGCAAACCATTGCCGAGCCGCCGGTCGAGTTATTGTTGAAAATCGACGAACAATACCGCAACAAAGCGCAAGCCGGAGAGCTGCCGACCATAGCGCCGAAACGCTTCAACCCGACCGGCGAAGCCTGGCTGCCCATCTTGCATGCGAGCCGGAAAGGTTGGCATTTTTCCGCGTTATATTCGAATACCGAGCGCGCCCACCAGCTGGATCGCGTCAAAGACTGGGTGGTGATTTATTTTTACGATGATAATCACCACGAGGGCCAGCATACCGTCGTCACCGAAACGCGAGGCCCTGCAACCGGCCAGCGGGTGGTTCGGGGCCGCGAAAAGGAATGCAGCGAATATTATGCGGAACATGCGGTAAAAGGCGATGCCGTCGGGAGAGGCTCTTTCCAATCGGGCGTAGGGTAGCAAAGTTTTAGTTACGATCAGTAGATCATATCGTGGAACTGAATTTCTCCAAAAACGGAAAGACTTTATTTACTGTGATTAATTGACCGTCTGCCCGAAGGTCAGTTTCCGGGCCATTAGCGGTCATTCGTACGACATCAAATTTAGCTCGAATTGCTGCACTCCGAAATCACTCAGACGAAGTCTGAATCAGTGCATATTAATTCAAGGGAGCAAATATATCTTCATGTGGAATATCATCAGTTGACTGAAAATATCGTACATCCATTAATCTTTTTATTGCTTCAATATCTGGTGTATCCCTACGTATTTGAAGTCCCCATGTTGAAGTAGTAGCTATTAGGCTAGTAAATACGGCAAAATCATTTTCAGAATCATATAAAAGCTCTTCGTGAAAATAGGGGTCTGTGTCAGACTCCTCACGATTCATTATTTCCATAAATAAAACTTTGTGGTGTTCTGGATGAAAAGTGGAGTTAATTAAATTAACTCGGAAATTCGTTACGTGATTAAAAAGTATTAATAAAATTTGCCAATCAAGGTAACCTTTACACCTCAAATCACTTACCCATTGATTGAAGCGAGAACTTGATCTAAGGCGAACGAGTGTTTTTCTTATTGGGGTTATTGCCCTTCGATAGCGGTTCTGGATAAATTCGTGAGCTTTTTTATTGGAATATCCATAGCCAGGAGTATCTATCCAACCTATTTCTTTTGATTCTCTTTGAGGCGATATTTTTCGATCAAAAGTACCAATCTGGGCTAAACGTCGAGCCTTGAAATCTGTTCCAGAAGTTAACTCTAAGAATAGCTCCCAATATGGCCTGACCAAAAATACTTTGGATGAAAGTTCATTTTTAAAGGAGGACGCTAATTTTTTCTTAATCTCCGAGTCAGGTAAAGCGCTACACCAAAAAAGTATAGTGCTAGCGACGGCTAGGATTTCTGATTGCGTTTCTTGCATTGATTTGTGATTGTAGTCCTCAACTTTTGGAATAAAAATTTTAAATGCGATCCTCTTGTTATCTGGAATTTCTTCAGTTCTAATTTTTTTCTCACTACAAACAATCAGTTCCAACTCAACGTTTGTTGGTAATAAACAAAAGTCTGTGCGTCCAAAGTCAGCAATTACAATTTGAAGAACGGCAATGAATTCTTCCGCATAGGGGAGTCCTGATAACCTATTCTCAGTGGAGGCAAACCAACTTATCCCCAACGCTTTCCAGCGATAGATTCGAGTCGGCCCGCAGTCAGTGAATGGAGCCCCCCAAATTTCCTCTGATGTCTTGGATAGTATTTCTTCTATTGTCATATTCTCATATTTTTCCATAGGCAACGGGGGGTTAAGTATTTCCTCTCTAAGGTCATCTGGCATATTCAGTGTACGTAATGGGCTTTCTACTTTTGCTACAGCATCTGAACCCCCCATAGCTTTAGCTAATGATTTAACTATCAAAAAATGGAATACCATTCCTTGAATTTTGTCTTCAGTCCAATCATCAGGTTTTTGTTCATGGTGATAGTGCATGCTTAGAAAAAATGGGAATCGCTCTGAGAATGTCATCCACTCCCCAGATACATACTCACAAGAACAAAGTTGGAATAATGCTGATGTAAATAATGAGCGTATTTCGTCATCGGTGGACTTAGCGATTAGGAAAACAGCGCCTAGTGCATGATATTTTGCTGCATAGCACAAGCCGAGCTGTAGGTAACATTCGCTGAGAGTCATCAAGCTAAGTAATGAACTATAAATGGTATCCCCCGTAAACCATCTTACTTTTGCCCGGTGCAAATCATCTATGGCTTGAAGCGTTTTTCCGGCCTTGATAAATTCAAAGGCACGATCATGACTTTTCTCGGCAATTAAGTAGCCTTTTGACCGGTCTTCAAGAAGCTTATCTAGTTTTCGCATTAATGATGAAAATCTTTGGTCATCGCCGATATAAGGCGCTACTTTTGTAAGAAGGTCTGCAAAATCTTCGACTGGAAAAAGAGGGGACTTCTTGGCAGAACTAATAACACGCTCCCACCATTTGAATATTTCATTTACGTCATATTGAGGAATGGTACTTTTAACGAATGGTAAGTGAGCAGCATGAGCTCTGGTTTGTAGAAGTTCTGTAAGAGTGTTGGGGGCTGTTGTTTTTGAAAGTAAATTATGTAACTGTTTAATTAATAATTTGCTCCATTCGTGTAGTTGAGCAAGATCGCAATCGAACTCACCTATTAATGTCGCAGAAGAGCAATAACTTAATAAGATAGTAGCGTCTCGAATCTCAGAGGTCTCTGATGGCGTTCCCCAGTTAGTAAAATAGAGCTCAACAAGCTTCTTCTTAGGTGTCAGATTGTGTTGACCTCTTAATGCGGCAACACATACTTCATATACAGATCGGCGTCTTAGCTCTTCCGAATGCTCTATCTTAATAAAACTCTCCATCAACTCAATCCATCTACTGAGATCAGATTTTGCAAAGTGTTGAAATGTTGCTTTTCTCAATGCCAGTTTAATTTCAACAAAATCAGCAAAACTATAGGGTTGCTTTTTTGATTCAAACCAAGTTGCTCTGGCACTTTCGTAAGCGGGATTATTGGCGTTAATGTTGCGTGGGAATTGATCTGCCGGGATTCGAAGATACTCCTCTGCAATCCAAAATAAATTGGGGTGACTTAGCTGCTCAGATAGGGCTTGAGCATCGATTATTTCTAACTTCAGTTGAAACTCTTCTAGACACCATTTTTGAAGTTCATGCCGTAAAGCAACTGGAATATCCTGATTAGAAAAGAAGTTAATAAGGTATGGTTTTGATCCAGAGCAAATGGATTGGATATCACTCTTAATTTTATTTTTAAGCCCTGATTTTTTGTATAAGGAGCATGCAAATACAAGCGATTTTGATTCATGCCTCCCAAAGAATAGTGCTGAGTCACTATCAGTTATAAATGTTGTGAATGTTTCAAAATCACGCCCTTGATCGCCTCCCGCGCTAACCGGGCCTGTGGCTGGTAAAATATTAGGAGTTATTGTTTCACGAGCAAAGTGACGGCAAAGATGTTCGAAATCAAACTGCCCATTCTTACTATTGAGCTGATCTAGCTGAAATCGGATGAACTGAATTAGTTTGAGTGGAGAAGCCCGTAAAGAGGTAGTCATCTTAATTTTCTTAAATTTATATTTGTGTCGATTATGATGTCTTTTCAGCCTCACAGCCAACCATTTATTGTACCGGAATACTCAGAGCGTAAGATGAAAACGTTAAATGTCCGCTTTGGGTCGAGTTGACCCTGTGAACAATCCCGATTGCCATAATTGCCACTGACCTGGGTTTTCTGCGATAGTAGCAAACGATCCAGCACAGGTAGCCGCCATGCCTCATCCCGCGCCACTCCCGTTATCGCCCTATTGCCCTTCAAGCCTCGCCGAGCAACTGCTGGGCGGCGGGCAAAGGATTTTGCTGTTTGGCGAGACCGGTATCGGCAAATCCACGCTGACCGCCGAACTCGCGAGGATATTTTCCGAAAGAGGCCTAAGCTGCTCCTGCATCGCTGCCGATCCCGGATCGCCCGGCTTCGGTTTGCCCGGCACTGTATCGCTGGGACAGTGGCGGGAATCCGGCTGGCAAGTGTCGGCATTTGAAGCGCTATGCACGCTGGATGCAGGCCGTTTTCGCCTGCCGCTGCTGTCGGCTGTCAGCCGGTTAATGCAAAAGGCTCCCCTGGGCTTGATGCTGATCGACGCCCCCGGCGTGGTCCGGGGCATTGCAGGCTCGGAATTGCTGACCGGCATGGTTGAACTGTTAAGCATAGATACCGTGTTGGTGCTGAGCCGCCAATCGAAACCGCTGCCGTTAATGAACGAGCTGTTGTCGTTGGGCGTCCGCATCCTGCCGGTGCATGCACATCCTGAGGCCTGCCGTCCCGGCCAAAATACGAAGGCGCACAAACGAACCGGGCAATGGCGGACTTACCTCGCCGTCGCCGACGAGATAACGCTCGATCTTGCCGATCTTCGCTTGGTCGGCTCGCCGCCGCCCATTGATGTGCCGGATGCCTGGACCGGCCGCCAATGCGCCTTTATCGATACCGAGCGAACCGTCAGCATCGGCGAAATCATCGCGCTGCAAGACGGCAAACTTCAAATCCGGCTGCCTGCGGCTGCGGCAACGACCCGGACATTGCTGGTGCGCGATGCCCGTTGCGAAAAAAACGGCCTGCTGATCAGCGCCGCGCCGTTTGCATCCGGCAACCTGCAATTTTTGCCGCCGCCCGACGCAATGCCCTACCCGACGACGGATTACAGCGGCGGGCCCAGGCCTGCGGTCAAATTACGCGGCATGTACGCCACGATGATCAACGGGGTATTCGGCGACCCGCTGCTGCATCTGCGCCTGCACCAGCAGCAACGCAGCCTGCTGTTCGACCTGGGCGATTCGGGCAGATTGTCCACCCGCATCGCCCATCAAGTCAGCGATGTGTTCATCAGCCATGCCCATATCGATCATATCGGCGGCTTCCTGTGGCTGCTGCGCTGCCGCGTCGGCGATTTTCCAAGCTGCCGGATTTTCGGCCCGCCGGGTTTGATCGGTCATATTAAAGGCATGATCGACGGCGTCCTGTGGGATCGCATCGGAGATACCGGGCCGCGTTTCGAAATCGCCGAAATTCACGGCAACCGGATGCAACGGGCTCGTGTTCAGACGGGCTGCGGGGATTGCGTCGCTCTCCCGGAAATTCAGTTTGCCGAAGGATTAATCGTGGACGATCCGCTGTTCACCGTCCGCACGACCACGCTGGATCACCACACGCCGGTGCAGGCCTATGCCTTCGAGAGCAAGGCCAAATTCAACGTCGACAATACCGTTCTCAAAACCTTGGGGTTAGATGCCGGGCCTTGGCTGAACGAACTGAAGCGGGTCATCGGCGCGGGCGATACCGAAGCGATGATCCGGCTGCCCGATAACAGCAGCCGGGCGGCGGGAGAACTCGGCGACCTTCTCCTTACCGTCACGCCCGGCGAAAAACTGGTCTATGCGACCGATCTGGCCGATACGGCAGTCAATCGCGCCGCCCTGGCCGCGTTGGCGCGCAAGGCCGAGTTCTTTTTCTGCGAAGCTTCTTTTCTGGAAGACGACATCGACCAGGCACGGAGGACCGGCCACCTGACGGCGCGTGCCTGCGGCGAGATCGCAACAGCCGCCGATGTCAAGCAACTGGTGCCGTTCCATTTCTCCAGGCGTTACGAAACAAGGCCTGAAGAGGTTTACCTGGAGTTAAGCGCCGCCTGTTCCCGCGTTATCATGCCTCAGAAAAGTCGGTAATAACTTCCCGACGTGGATCGGAAGAATTTCGCTAGTTCCCAAGCTCAAACTTGGGAATTCAGTTACGGAAGCTCCAGCTTCCCGTCTCGCGAAGCTGGAGCTTCGCATCCCTGGTTCCCAATCTGGAGATTGGGAACCAGCACAAACTCTCGTCGTTATACACAAGTATCTGTGAACAACGTAGGGCGTGCCGTGCGCGCCTTCGGCTCCGTTCGGAACGTCCCGCCTATTCAGAACGTTGCCAGTTAGACCTTTCAGGTTTTAAAAACCTGGAAGGTCTGTATATCGGCCTATTTTCCGCCTGCCGTCAGGTAAGGGACTGTCGGAATGGCGACAGCTCGCAGATACTTGTGTATAACGACGAGAGCTCAAGCTTGGGAATTCAGTTACGGAAGCTCCAGCTTCCCGTCTCGCGAAGCTGGAGCCTCGCATCCTGGGTTCCCAATCTGGAGATTGGGAACCAGCACAACCCGCACACTGCTCCTGCGTGGATCTACATCCTTCATTCTTGTAGTCGCTCATGTCTTCGTGGTAAAAGTAGACTACTAACAAAGCATCGTAATTTATTCGTCACCTTTGGAGTCGCCGCTATTGGACAGTTT
>Ga0207972_100308_pt1 | contig 13378 bp, 7 predicted proteins | sample LakWasMe75_LOW10_2_FD_183903 | JGI IMG/M metagenome (GOLD analysis project Ga0207972, IMG submission 183903) | Freshwater sediment methanotrophic microbial communities from Lake Washington under simulated oxygen tension - Sediment Metagenome... | ecosystem: Environmental > Aquatic > Freshwater >...
TATCCTTGGCATCTACAATCTTGGCCTGAATACTGTTTTTCCAGCCGCCGATGCGATGCTCAAGACCTAACCTGACGTTAAGCGGCATGATGTTATACAAATCGTCATCGGTCTTGGTGTTTTTACCGCGTACATAATTCAAGATACCTGTTGCAGTAAAGCTGCCGTAACCGCTGCCCTCTGCCAGCAGTTTTCTGGCGGATAGGTCAATCCCGTACAGACGTGCTGACTGGTTATCCAAACTCAGATTCACAAAGCCATCCGTTCTGGCTGCGCAGGTCTTACCCAATTTTGCACAGCTAACAGCATCAATATAATTATCCACGTAGCTGATATACGGCGTCGCTTTAACTTGCCAATCCTGATTTGCAGCATCGTGCCAATTAGCTGTCATACTCAACGTATGTGCAGTTTCCGGCTTCAAGTTTAAATTTCCCACATAGCCATTGCCATCGCCCACCCAGTTATTCATGTTCATGACCATGCTATTACTGTTAGACCAGGTGTATCGCTCATATAAATTTGGTGAGCGGTTTTTGATGGCATAACCTACCTCGTAAGTTTGGGTGTCATCAGGGGTAAACCGTGCCAAGGCAGTTACGTCAATATTATGATCAGTATCAGAATGATCAGCTGCGTTGAAAGTATTGGCAGCAGCGGCATACATAGCGCTATAGCCCTGCACATTGTCAGCATCCATTTTCACTGTGCTGCTGCGCATGCCGATTTGTGAAAGCCACTGTTTATTCCATTGCGCTTCCCATTCGGCAAAGACGTCATAACGGTCGCGTTGACCATTATTAATATTGTAAAAAGTACCGGGCCCCATCATCATGCCGGAATTCGCAACCGCATCCCACCAGTCGTTCAGGCGGTAGCGCTGATACTCTGCACCCACACGTAAAATATCATGCGTAGAAACATTCACATCTCCCTGCACGGTAAATCCTGTCGTTTTACCCTCTGTCTCCATCGGCATACCGGCGACATTAGGCACCATCATGCCGTACCAGTATTGTTTATCATCACCAAACTGCATGCTGTGGCGTGTTCTTTCGTGGTAAGTACGCGCAGCCAACGTGCCCCAATCATATTTACCTTTATAGCTCAGGTTATATTGCTGGCTATTGTTACCTGTCATATCCATGCGCTGATTTGGAAAACCCTGATAGGGAATTTTCTGCAAACCGAGCTTAAACTCAAGCAGGTGATTCTCGTGCTGTACACCAAAAGCCAGCGCGTGATTAATTGACTTATAGTAAGAAGAGCCGACTTCATCCGCATCCAGCCAACCTCTGCCAGCCGCTGCCAAACCAGATTTCTTGAATGCACCGCCTGCTTTGTAATTATTAGCTTCTACGCTTGAACCTGTGTAGCGCATATAAACAGACTCATTTGCCACACTTGCTGAAAGATTCACACCACGCGCGTCGTTATTGCTGCGGTAGAACGTATTCACCTGACCATTCACCAGCAAACCCTTGCCTGCCTCGGCAAATTCCGGCGCTTTGGAATTGACCTGTATGGTCCCGGCAATGCTGTCACCGCCAACACTGACTGGGGTTATACCTGCAAACACTTTGATTTCACCTACATTTGCTGGATCAATATACGAAAGCGGCGGATTCATATGATTGGCGCAGCTTGAAATCAGATCCATACCATCTACCTTGATGCGAATACGATCATCTGCCAGACCATGCATGGACGGCAAGCTGGATACGCCACCAGCCCGATAAAAGCTGATACCGGGTTCATCATCCAGCAATTTAGCTGTATCACTGGTGTTTATTGGCAATATTCTGGGCTCATAAATTCTTTCTGCACTGACCTCGATACTTGGCAAATCCAGATGATCGGCAACTGCTTGCAGCGGAAAAATACTCATCAGGCACGATGCCAAAACACTTGGTGATAGAATGCAGTTAATATTAGATTGTTTTTTTGTTTTAAATCGTTGCATAGCTTTAACCCTGAACTTTTGAAATTTGTTGCTATTCTATCGACTCACGCGAGTGACGAGAATGTGACAAATTGCCGCAGCCCTTGATTAGACAGCCTTTGAACATATATGCTTTTAACTATTGACGCCGGAAATACCAGAACCAAGTGGGCGATATTTGACCATAATGGTGAAATCACCCGGCATGGCGTATGCATTAACGATCAGCTATCCAACATTGACCTCAGCCCGAAATCGCTGGGTTATGAACGCGTTATTATTTCCAATGTAGCCGGCAAAGCACACACGTTAAGGCTTGAAAATTTACTGGCAAGTCATGATCTGCCAGTAATATGGATTAAAGCCAGCCATGAAGCCTGCAATGTCATCAACGGCTATATTGAGGTTGAAACTTTAGGTACCGATCGCTGGGCTTCAGTGGTTGCAGCGTGGCACATCAAGCACGCGTCTTGTGTCGTTGTAAATGCAGGCACTGCTGTCACCATTGATGCTTTGCATAAACAACCCGGAAATGATCAGCAAGGCGAATTTCTTGGCGGCATGATATTACCCGGCCTCAAGCTGATGCAAACAAGCCTTGGCCTTGGCACAGCACAGTTGCCAATTAAAGATACGGCGCAGGATTCAAACGAGAATACGCCAGCAGATATTTTTGCCAAATCTACAATACAAGCTATTGAGGCAGGAGTGATCCATGCGGTCACCGGCGCTATCGAACACATGGCAAACGCCCTGGAAGCCAAATGTGGGCAAACCCCTTTTATCGTAATGAGCGGCGGTGATGCAGCTTTTATTCAAAGTTACCTTACTGACGCCGTGACAAACCCAACCGTAATCGTTGATAATCTTGTTCTAAAAGGGTTGTATCTGCTGGATCGCTCCGCACAATAAAATTATTATAAAGTGACGCGCAATGAAACGTTTATTTTGGCTGTTAGTCCTCATTAACCTTGGCTTGGTTGCCTACTTCAACATCGGCTATATATTGCCCGGCAAACCGGAAATCAAACTGACAGAAATTAACCCGGATAAAATTAAACTGCTGTCGCAAATCGAGATTGACGCCCTGCCAAAAAAGGCACAGTCATCACCACCTCCAGCCACTATAGAGCCTCAACCAGTCGCCATGTGTTTTGAGTGGGGAATTTTCTCGGATGCCAGTCTTGCAAAAGCACAAAAAGCATTAACCAAGATGGCACTTCAAGCGACAGCCAAAGAAGAGAATTCAAATCAACCCAAACGCTACTGGGTTTACCAGCCTCCGGTAAAAACAATCGCTGAAGCGCAGAAAAAAGCTGCAGAGCTTAAAGGGCTGGGCGTTGAAGACCTGTTTGTAGTGCAAGAAGAAAAATGGAAAAATGCTATTTCATTCGGTATTTTTGAAGACGAGCAACTAGCAGAAAAATTAGTACGAGAGCTACGGGCAAAAGGCATTAGAAATGTTGAAAAAATCCTGCGCACTAATGGAAAAGGTCAACATAGCCTGCTGCTTGGCAGCATAAATGAAGACCAAATTGCTGAACTGAAAAAGTTAAAACCTGACTTTCCTGCTGCGGATTTGAAAGAAGTTGGTTGCAATTGACTGTAATAAAATGTGGACACACTTAAAACCTTCATCCCACACATGAAATCAATTGACATCTTAATCCACACGTGTAATATTCACAAAAAATTACGGGAAAATTTCCCGCAATTATAGCAATCCTATTGTGACAGATACAAATGGGCACAATGATTCTTTTTCGTGATGTGAATGAGTGAGGACTAAGATGGCCAACCCAATATTAGATCAAGATTATTCATGCTTGCTCAAAATACAGCAATATGCAATGCATCAGATGCCCGAGTTAACTGACGAGCAGAAAAAAACAATGTGCAACAAAGTTAATAGAAATGCCTTAAATAACTTTCTTGATCCGATGCTTGGAGAAATTCGAGCTACTACTGAAGTTGAAATCCTAAAAAATAAAATCTTAAATGGCTTCCCTGACAGCTCACGATTAGAAATAGCGATGGGGGTACTTGCCATGGCGTTACCAACACCTAATCGTGCTACCAAGTCTATAGCAATCCTTGCCCGTGAAGTAGAAATAGATGCTCTTGTCCAAATCGGCAAAGGGTCTTGTGCCACTATCTATAAATTTGGTAGTGAGCATGTGATTAAAACACTACGATGGGGGGAGGAAGAAGCAAAGATGATGGCAGAATCCATAAATTATCTAGCACAACACATACCAGCCATTACCCCCGTTACTCATGTAGGTGGCGATCGTTTACTACAACAGCATGTTAAAGGTGCGCTATTCGATGAACTGCCTGTTGGATTAAAAGATGAGGCAGCAACACTATTAAGAGAAGCCATCTCCGAGGCTAACGCAAGTGTATACGGTTTGCGATCACGTGGAATATATGCCGAAATAGACTCTGAAGCACAAAACTTTATAATCCAACATAATGCTGGCAAAATAACTGATATCCATTGGTTCGATCCAGTTGGTGGTGTTGTAAAACTTGGTCCAACAAGATAACTGATGTAAAAAATAAAGGCATTGCGCCGACTGGAAGTGTTAATACCGCAATAATGTATATGTAAATTACAACCTTCAGAAACAACTTACCCGGATTCAACACATTATTCGGATCAAAAGTCAGTTTAATCGACTTCATTAAATTGATAGTGGACTCAACACTTTCGCACGTGCCAAATGAGGTTTTCCATGCCTACGCCGAGCTAGCCTGAAAGCGTACCTTGTAATGACTGCACCTGCCCGAACACGTATCAGGGCATCACAAGCACGTTTAATTAAATCGTGCACTACAGGGGTTTACCAAAAGGTTAATATACTTAGTCAGATTAATCATAGGCAAAAAACATTAACAGGGGTGGCACTACCCCTGTCATTTGTCGTTAACACTGAAAGTGATGTAACAAACTCAAAAGCTGGCGTGGTATAGGCTTAACGCTTTTTGATATAAAGGTCAGTAATCGTGCCCTCTTTCATCTCGGCTGCAAAACATACAGTTTCAGATAAAGTCGGATGTGCATGTATCGTTAAACCCAAATCATGTGCATCGGCACCCATTTCAATGGCCAATACAGCTTCAGCCAATAATTCACCTGCATTAACACCAACGATGCCAGCGCCAATTACGCGATGTGTTTCTTTATCGAATATCAGTTTGGTTGCACCTTCGGTACGCGCAATAGAAAGCGCACGTCCGCTGGCAGCCCAGGGAAAACTGGCTTTTTCAATGGCGATGCCTTTGGCTTTAGCTTCAGTTTCAGTCACCCCTACCCAAGCCACTTCAGGATCTGTGTAAGCAACTGACGGGATTACTGATGCAACAAATTCAACTTTTTCACCGGCAATCACTTCAGCGGCTACTTTCGCTTCATGCGTGGCTTTATGCGCGAGCATCGGCTGGCCAACAATATCGCCAATCGCGAAAATATGCGGCACGTTGGTACGCATTTGTTTATCTACAGCAATAAAGCCGTAATCATCAACCGCTACACCAGCATTCTCGGCACCGATATTTTTGCCGTTAGGACGACGACCGATAGAAACCAGCACGCGGTCATACACTTGCACATCTTTAGGCGCGTCTGCGTTGCCGTTCACACCTTCAAATGTCACATGAATGCCATCTTTTTTAGGTTCCATGCTGGCAACTTTAGTGTTGAGCATAATGGCTTCAAAGCGTTTTTCCATACGCTTTTGCAATGGGCGTACCAAATCGCGGTCACAGCCTTGAATCAAGCCATCGGTAAACTCAACCACGCTCACTTTAGTACCAAGCGCATCGTAAACCGTACCCATTTCCAGGCCGATAATGCCACCGCCGATGACCAGCATGCGTTTTGGAATATCAGCCAAGGCCAAGGCACCGGTAGAATCCATAATACGCTCATCCGCTGCTACGCCCGGGAACTTAGTCGCCTGTGAGCCAGCTGCAATGATTGCGTTTTCAAAACCAACAGTGGTCACTTTGCCATCAGCCGCAGTTACTGCAATCTGGTTAGGGCTGGTGAATTTACCTACGCCCTGCACTACAGTTACGTTGCGCTGTTTTGCCATGGCTGCCAAACCACCAGTCAATTTGCCAACCACGTCATTGGCTTTCCAGTTACGCAACTGGTCTAAATCAATTTTTGGTGCGCCAAAGCTTAAGCCGTGATGGCTGGATTCTTCAGCTTCGGTGATCACTTTTGCTGTGTGCAATAAAGCTTTAGATGGGATACAACCTACGTTCAAACAAACGCCGCCCAAGCTTGAATAACGCTCAATCAGCACCACTTGCTTGCCCAAGTCAGCAGCACGGAAAGCGGCGGTATAACCGCCAGGGCCACTACCGAGCACAACCACTTGTGTATTGATATCGTTGCTGCCAACAGGCGCAGCGGCTGGCACTGGAACTGAGGCCGTAGCAGCTTGCGCCGCTGATGCAGTGCTAGCTGCCGGTGCTTCTGTTTTAGCTGGTGCAGCAGCAACTGTGGCTTCCGCTTCTACCAATAAAATCAGCGTGCCTTTTGCGATTTTGTCGCCAACTTTAACTTTAACTTCTTTTACCGTACCGGCATGAGAGGATGGAATATCCATAGATGCTTTGTCAGACTCAACCGTAATCAGGGAGTCTTCTTTAGCAATCACATCGCCTGCCTTTACCAGCACTTCAATCACGTCAACGCTATCAAAGTTGCCGATATCAGGTACCAATACTTCAACTAAATTACTCATGCCTACCCCTTGCTTTAAACTTTGGTTATTTGATGCAATTTTATCATCAAACCATACGGTTCAATGACATTGCGCCTGTAATCAGGCGACTAAATGCATTAAAAATAATTATAAAATCAACTCTGACTGCTAAACAAAAAGGGCGCGAAAATCGCACCCTTTTTTACTGCTATTAGAAATTACAGCAATAGCCTGCGCACATCACTCAACATCATACGCATGTGGCTGGTGAAACGTGCACCATCTGCACCGTCGATCACACGATGGTCATATGAAAGTGACATCGGCAAAATCAAACGCGGTTCAAACGTTTTGGTTTTTGCGTCATACACCGGTTGCATGGATGAACGTGACACACCCAGAATTGCCACTTCAGGACAGTTAATGATAGGCGTAAACATCGTACCGCCAATACCGCCCAAGCTTGATATTGTGAAACAGCCGCCCTGCATCTCTTCAACTTTCAATTTGCGCTCACGCGCTTTGGCTGATAGTTCACCAAGGTCACGTGCGATATCCAGCACATCCTTCTGATGTACATCACGTACTACCGGCACGACCAAGCCATCTGGCGTGTCGCAGGCAAAACCGATATTGAAATAGTTTTTCAAAATCAGGCTATCGCCATCAGGTGACAATGATGCATTGAAGTTAGGGTAAGCTTTAAGCGCATTCACTGATGCTTTGATCAGGAAAGCCAGCATCGTAAGTTTAACACCACGCTTCTCTGCTTCACTCTGCATGGACTTGCGAAACTCTTCCAGATCGGTGATATCAGCATCATCAAACTGCGTTACATGCGGTGCGGTCACCCAGTTACGATGCAGGTTGGCACCTGACAGTTTTTTGATGCGTGACAGCGGTTTAGTCTCAATTGTGCCAAACTGGCTGAAATCAATGACCGGCATTGGCAATGCAGCCAGACTACTTACGCCCGCGCCCATGTTCTCTGTACGTGGTTTAGCCAACTCACCTTTTACATAGCCTTGAACATCGCTTTGCAGAATACGGTTTTTAGGGCCGGTACCTTTAACCAAAGCTAGATTCACCCCCAACTCACGTGCAAACTTGCGTATAGAAGGGCTAGCGTGAGAAAGTTTACCGGGAGCCACAACGACACTCTCGCCAACAGGAGCAGGCTGATGCGCTGGTGCAATCGGTTTAGGCGGCTCCGGAGCAGGTCTGGTTGGCTCAGGAATTACAGCTTTAGGCGCTTCTGTTACAGGTGCAGCCTTAGTCGGCTCGACTGCCGTAGGCGCTACGGCTGCATCACTGACATCCATGGTCATAATTAAAGTGCCCTGCGCCGCTTTGTCGCCTACTTTAATCTTTACTTCTTTCACCACACCTGCAAACGGCGCTGGAATATCCATAGAAGCTTTATCAGACTCAACTGTCATCAATGAGTCATCCTTGGCGATAGTATCACCAGCTTTTATTAATACTTCAATCACATCCACGCTATCGAAATTACCGATATCAGGGACGAATATGTCTTTTGTATTACTCATGTACCACTTCCTTCAAAACACGCCGTCATTCCGTGCTTGACACGGAATCCAGAGGCTTTCATAGAAAGGCAAGCTACGCTTGCCACTGGATACCAGCTTTCGCTGGTATGACAACATAGGTTGGGTTAATTAAACTGTCGTTGGGTTTGGCTTGTTGGAATCTAAGTTGTATTTCTTAACCGCTTCCGCCACTGTAGCTGCCGGCAACTTGCCGTCATCACTTAACGCTTTCAATGCAGCAACCACAACATAGTATTTATTCACTTCAAAGAAGTCGCGTAATGCTTCACGGCTGTCTGAACGACCGAAACCATCTGTACCAAGTGCTACGAATCTATTTGGCACAAAACGTTGAATCTGCTCGGCAAAGCTCTTCATGTAGTCAGTAGACGCAATCACAGGGCCTTGGTCATCTTTCAGACACTGTGCAACATAACTGACTCTTTGCGGTTTTTCCGGATTCAACATGTTCCAGCGATCACAATCCAAACCTTCACGGCGCAATTCAGTGAAACTTGGCGCACTCCACACATCGGCGGCAATACCCCAATCTTTTTCCAGTAGCTCAGCAGCCGCGATTACTTCACGCAGAATCACACCGCTGCCCATCAGCTGCACTTTCTCACCCTTGGCTTTAGATTTACTGAAGCTGTACATGCCTTTAAGAATGCCTTCTTCAGAACCTTTCGGCATCTCAGGATGGGTGTAGTTTTCATTCATCAAGGTAATGTAGTAATACACATCCTCTTGATTCTGCACCATGCGGCGCAGACCATCCTGAATAATTACTGCCAGTTCGTAAGCAAAAGTCGGGTCGTAAGAAACACAGTTTGGAATCGTTGCTGACATCAGATGACTATGGCCATCTTCATGCTGCAAACCTTCACCGTTCAATGTGGTACGGCCAGCCGTAGCACCCAACAGGAAGCCACGTGCGCGTGAGTCACCAGCCAGCCAAGCCAGGTCACCAATACGCTGGAAACCGAACATTGAATAGTAAATATAGAACGGGATCATCTGTGTGCCAGTGACGCTGTATGAAGTCGCCGCTGCCAGCCAGCTAGAGAACGCTCCAGCCTCATTAATACCTTCTTCCAGAATCTGGCCATCTTTAGATTCTTTATAGTACATCACCTGATCAGAATCCTGTGGCTCATAGAGCTGGCCCTGACTCGCATAAATGCCGAGCTGACGGAACATGCCTTCCATACCGAAAGTACGCGCTTCATCCGGTACGATAGGCACCACGAACTTACCCAGCTGCTTATCACGCACCAGCGTAGACAGAATACGCACAAACGCCATCGTGGTAGAAATCTCACGCTCGCCGGTAGCGCCAAGCATATTCTCGAAAGCAGATAACTGTGGCACTTTGAGTTCGTTACCTTTACGACGACGCTGTGGTACAAAACCACCCATCGCAGCACGACGCTCGGCCATGTATTTCATTTCCGGTGAATCTTCAGCAGGCTTGTAGAAGCTCAGGCTTTCAACTTGTTCATCAGTCAACGGTAAGTCGAAACGGTCACGGAATTTCTTGAGTGACTCGATATCCATGCTCTTTTGCTGATGGGTTGTGTTCTGGCCTTCACCAGCCTCACCCATGCCGTAACCTTTAACCGTTTTGGCTAGAATTACTGTTGGCTGACCTTTATGGTTCACTGCGGCATTGTAAGCAGCAAATACTTTATGCGGATCATGGCCGCCACGGTTCAAGCGCCAGATATCCTGGTCACTCATGGCAGCTACCATGGCTTTTAATTCAGGGTATTTGCCAAAGAAGTGCTCACGCGTGTAAGCGCCGCCTTTTTGTTTAAAGTTCTGATACTCGCCGTCAACGCACTCTTCCATGCGTTTTTTGAGCAAGCCGTCTTTATCCATTGCCAACAGTGGATCCCAGTAAGAACCCCAGACCACTTTCAATACATTCCAGCCGGAACCTCTGAAGTCTGATTCCAACTCCTGAATAATCTTACCGTTACCGCGCACCGGGCCATCCAGGCGCTGCAAGTTACAGTTAATCACAAAAATCAGGTTATCAAGTTTTTCACGTACCGCCAGAGAAATAGCGCCCAATGACTCTGGCTCATCCATCTCACCATCACCACAGAATACCCAAACCTTACGATCACTGGTATCAGCGATGCCACGGTCATGCATGTACTTCAGGAAACGTGCCTGATAAATACCAGCCAATGGGCCTAAACCCATAGAAACTGTCGGGAACTGCCAGAAATCAGGCATTAACCAAGGGTGAGGATAGCTAGGCAAACCATTGCCGCCGGTTTCCTGACGGAAATTATCCATTTGCTCTTCAGTAATACGGCCTTCCAGAAAGGCACGTGCGTAAACCCCAGGGGAAGAATGCCCTTGGAAGTAAACACAATCACCGCCAAAGTTTTCATTTGGTGCACGGAAAAAATAGTTAAAACCTGTGTCATAAAGCGTAGCAGCTGACTGGAAGCTGGCAATGTGGCCGCCTACACCCGGTGATTTCTCGTTAGCACGTAATACCGTCATAATCGCGTTCCAGCGCACCAGAGCGCGTACGCGGCGCTCCATCTCAGGATCGCCCGGTAACTTGGCCTGCAAATGCGTAGGGATGGTATTCAAATAAGCGGTTGTAGCGTTATATGGGAGATTCGCACCGGTACGACGTGCTTTATCAATCATCGATTCTATTAAAAAGTGCGCGCGCTCTGGGCCTTCGTTTTCTATAACGGCCATCAGTGCATCAAGCCACTCTTGCGTTTCTTGATTATCAATATCTGGGCTGTTCAAATTTGTGTTCAATGACATTCAGTTAGGACTCCGTGTTGCAGTATTTGCGGAACATATTTAGTCATCATGACTCTACCTTGGGAGGTATAATTGTTGACAGACTAAAGGTAACAAAATCAAATACAGCGTGTCTGAATACAACGCGTCATGTTAGCGCGATGCAAATAAAGTTTTTTATAAAACCGTAGTGTGTCTTTTTTAGGGGTTTTGGTCAAGTTTACCAGTATTTTCAAAGCAACAAGCCTAGGTTAGATTGCATGTGAAATTACAAAATTCATATATATAACAGGATATAAAATGTCGATTAAATTAATACAAAATGCTGCTAACGCCGACGAAAAAACACTAAATAATTACAAACATGCACTTTTTATACTTCCTGAAAATGAAGACAAAAGTATCCCTTTTTCACAGGCACTTTTAACAAAGCTCAATCGAATTAAAAAAGAATATAAAGACCTTGGCAAATCACCTGTGACTGTTGATTTAACCAATGGCGGCCTCGCGAGTTTTGTTATTTTAAGTGATACACTTTCCACATTTCAGCGTCACACGCTATTGCGAAAAGCCAGTAAACAAATACTTCAAGAGCAACCAGATAAAATAGCACTATGTATTTACAGCAATAGTGAGTCTCGTGCGAAAAATACCTGCGCCGCATATTATGTGCTTAATGTTAATAATGCAGAGTTGCCAAACCGCAAAAAAGACAGTCAAAAAAGTAACCTTAAATATATAGATATATTCGGACATCAAGCAGACCATGATTATGGTTTTGTTAACGCACGCGTTGCAGGTAACACTTTATGCAGGCAACTCACTGTCACACCGCCTAATGCTCTAACCCCTACTATTTATAGGCAAAAAGTAATCGCATTAGCAAAAGAACATGGCTGGCAACACGAAGAATTCGACATGCCAAAGCTAAGAGAAATGGGTGCCGGTGCATTTGTTGCTGTTGGGCAAGGCTCTGACCCTCAAGATGCGGCAATAGTGCATCTTACCTATAATCAAAAACAAGCTAAAAAGCATATTGCCATCGTTGGCAAAGGTATCTGTTTTGATACAGGTGGGCATAATTTAAAGCCTGCTAAATATATGCTTGGTATGCATGAAGATATGAATGGCTCAGCTGTGGCTTTAGGTATATTGCTTGCAGCGAGTAAAATGCAATTACCAATTAAAATTGACTGCTGGCTAGCAATTGCACAAAACCACATTAGCCCAAGCGCATACAAGCAGAATGATATCGTAACCGCTCTAAATGGCATGTCTATTGAAATAATCCACACAGATGCTGAAGGTCGCATGGTATTAGCTGACACGCTCACGCTGGCATCACGTCAAAAACCTGATTACATCATGGATTTCGCTACATTAACCGGCAGTATGATAACCGCCCTCGGCGATCGCATGAGCGGCGCGATATCAAACCGTCCAGAATTGGCCTGCAAAGCGATTAATGCTGGCAATAAATCCGGTGAGAGAATCGTTGCATTTCCATATGAAGAAGACTTTGATAGCGACTTGGATAGTGATATTGCTGACATTAAACAATGCACATTAGAAGGCGGTGGTGACCACATACATGCTGCCAGATTCTTAGGTAAGTTTATTGAGAATAATGTCGCATGGCTACACACAGACTTGTCTTCAGCCAACAGAAAAGGTGGCTTAGGTGCTATTGAAGCAGATACCAATGGCTTTGGTGTCGGCTTTGGTATAGAAATGCTCGAAATTCTGATTGAAGAATAACGAATAGCTAACAACCCCAGCCCACAAGTATGTGGGCTTTTTTATGGGTGAATGCTATCACAAAGAAACGCATGGAGAAGTTGACGCGCCAATCAATCGTGCAGATTACATGACATCGTTTCAGCGTGCGGACATGTTCGGGAAGTACAAATAGAAACACCCCACCATATGCATGGAGGGGTGTTTTGGTATGAATAGCTTGGCAGTGACCTACTTTCGCATGCAAAAAGCATACTATCATTGGCGCTGGTTCGTTTCACGGCCCTGTTCGAGATGGGAAGGGGTGGTTCCAAACCGCTATGGCCGCCAAGCATAACTGGTATCACTGATGTTTTGACCCTTATTGGGTTTTCATCAGCAGAAATGCTGTGTTGCCGTCTCATTTTCATGAGGCGTCTGTAACAAATTGGAAGAAGTAAAGTCTGTCGATGCTATTCGCATCAATTCAAATGGGTATGACTACAATATCTAGCTTTAAAACAACCATTCATCCTGAATTATCTTCAAGTTTTAAGGTTATAGGATCAAGCCTCACGAGCAATTAGTAACGGTCAGCTTAACGCATTACTGCGCTTCCACATCCGTCCTATCAACGTCCTGGTCTCGAACGACTCTTTAGGGGGGTTAAA
>Ga0207972_100312_pt1 | contig 13291 bp, 15 predicted proteins | sample LakWasMe75_LOW10_2_FD_183903 | JGI IMG/M metagenome (GOLD analysis project Ga0207972, IMG submission 183903) | Freshwater sediment methanotrophic microbial communities from Lake Washington under simulated oxygen tension - Sediment Metagenome... | ecosystem: Environmental > Aquatic > Freshwater >...
AAAAATATTGCATTCTTATTTCCAGGTCAGGGCTCACAGTCAGTAGGCATGATGAATGGTTTTGGTGACCTGAGTATCATACGTGATACCTTTGCTGAAGCTTCTGATGTTTTAGGCGTTGATTTATGGACAATGGCCACTGAAGCCAATGACAGCATCAATGAAACCACCAATACACAACCGATTATGCTTACAGCAGGTGTTGCAACATGGCGCGCTTGGTTAGCAGCTTCAGATAAGCTGCCAACACTGCTAGCTGGACATAGCTTGGGTGAATACACTGCATTAGTAGCGTCTGGCGCACTGATATTTAAGGATGCCTTGCCGCTGGTGCGCTACCGTGCAGAAGTTATGCAGAATGCTGTACCGGCCGGTGTTGGCGCGATGGCTGCCATACTCGGTCTGGATGATGAAACAGTACGTGCTGTATGTGCAGAAGCCGCGCAAAACGAAGTGCTGGAAGCAGTTAACCTGAACTCTCCAGGTCAGGTAGTGATTGCCGGCAACAAAGCTGCGGTCGAGCGCGGCATGGAACTGGCAAAAGCGAAAGGTGCTAAACGTGCGCTGCCTTTGCCGGTTAGCGTTCCATCTCATTGTGCGCTGATGAAGCCTGCAGCACTGCAGCTTGCCGAATATCTAAAAAGCGTCGCAGTCAATACTCCGCAGATTCCTGTGCTGCATAATGCAGATGTTGCTGCATACAGTGATAGCGATAAGATTAAAGATGCTTTAGTGCGCCAGTTATATAGCCCGGTGCGCTGGGTTGAAACTGTACAGGCAATTGCAGCGCAAGGCGTAACGCAAACTGCTGAATGTGGCCCTGGTAAGGTATTAGCGGGTCTAACGAAACGCATCGTTGCTGAATTGCCATGTGTGGCATTAACCAGCAATGATGCATTGCTGGAATTGAAAAATTCAATTTAATTAATATAATCAGAGGTTCACTATGTTAACTGGACAAGTTGTTTTGGTTACCGGCGCTAGCCGCGGTATTGGCGCTGCTATTGCCCTTGAATTGGGCAAACAGGGCGCAACCGTGGTTGGTACAGCCACATCAGAAAATGGCGCTGCATCTATTACTTCTACTTTGGCTGCCGCAGGCATCAAAGGTGAGGGCATGGCTTTGGATGTTAATGCGGCAGATCAGATTGAAGCAACATTAAAAGCGATCAGCGAAAAATATGGTGATGTCAGCGTACTGGTCAATAATGCCGGCATTACGCGCGATACCTTGCTGATGCGTATGAAAGATGAAGATTGGGACGCTGTATTGAGCACTAATCTGACTTCAGTGTTCCGTATGAGCCAGGCGGTGTTACGCCCGATGATGAAAGCCAGAACTGGACGTATTATCAGTATTTCGTCTGTGGTAGGACACATGGGCAACGCTGGCCAGACCAATTATGCGGCTGCCAAAGCTGGTATGACCGGTTTTACCAAATCATTAGCGGCAGAGGTCGGCAGCAGAGGCATTACCGTCAACTGTGTAGCGCCTGGCTTCATTGAAACAGACATGACGGCTGAGTTGCCTGAAGATATCACGACAAAAATGCTGGCGCGAATTCCAGTGGGTCGTTTGGGTTCAGTAAAAGAAATTGCAGCGACAGTTGCATTCCTGGCTTCGCCTAGTGCAGCGTATATTACCGGTGAAACCATACACGTCAATGGCGGAATGTTAATGGTATAGCGCTATTCAGCTTTAAAATAGGCTGAATATACGTTAAAGTAGTGATTAAGTTTTTTGTATTATTGTTTAGTTTTGGTAGAATGCTGACTTAGCTGAACCAAGCTATTTTTTATTAAAGGGGTAATTAGATGTCTGACATCGAACAACGCGTTAAAAAAATTGTTGCTGAACAACTAGGTGCAAATGAGGCTGATGTAAAAAATGCATCATCATTTGTAGATGATTTGGGCGCTGACTCACTGGATACAGTAGAGTTGGTGATGGCACTAGAAGAAGAGTTTGACTGCGAAATTCCTGATGAAGAAGCAGAAAAAATCACTACAGTTCAATTAGCGATTGATTACATCAATACTAACCTCAAATAAATTCAAATTTAAGCAGTAAGCCCTGCCGTGGGTTTACTGCTTTTTGCCTTTTTGTTTCTTAATCCTTGTCTTCGAGACTTTTCTTATGTCTAAACGTAGAGTTGTCGTCACGGGTCTTGGCGTTGTTTCACCTGTAGGAATCGGTGTAAAAACTGCTTGGGATAATCTTATTGCTGGTAAATCCGGCATTGCACAAATCACTAAATTTGATGCAAGTGCATTTGCTTCAACCATTGCCGGTGAAGTAAAAGACTTTAATGCTGAAGATTTCATTCCAGCTAAAGATGCCAGACGAATGGATACTTTCATTCAATATGGCTTGGCAGCTGCTATCGAGGCTGTTAAAGATTCCGGCATTGTTGCAACCGAAGAAAATGCTGAGCGCATTGGCGTTTCCATCGGTTCTGGCATTGGTGGTATGCAGCTGATCGAAGACACAGACATACTCTATCAGGCATCAGGTCCACGCAAGATTTCACCTTTTTTCATTCCTGGTACTATCATCAACATGATTTCCGGTAATTTATCGATCATGTTTGGTTTTAAAGGCCCGAATGTTGCGATTGTGACCGCTTGTACAACAGGTACGCACTCTATTGGTGATGCTTCGCGCATGATTGAATATGGTGATGCAGATGTGATGGTTGCTGGTGGTGCAGAAGCTGCGATTACACGCTTGAGCGTAGGCGGTTTTGCTGCCTCACGTGCGTTATCAACACGTAATGATGACCCTGCGACGGCAAGCCGACCATGGGATAAAGACCGTGATGGCTTTGTTATCGGTGAAGGTGCAGGCGTATTGGTGCTTGAAGAATATGAGCATGCTAAAAAACGTGGTGCAAAAATCTATGCTGAGCTCACTGGCTACGGCATGAGTGCTGATGCTTACCACATGACTGCACCTAATATGGACGGCCCGCGTCGCTCAATGCGCAATGCCATGAACAATGCAGGCATCAATCCGGAACAAGTACAGTTTGTAAATGCACATGGCACTTCTACACCATTAGGTGATGCCAACGAAACCAATGCTATCAAGGCAGCATTCGGTGATCATGCCTATAAGCTGGTAGTTAACTCTACCAAGTCGATGACTGGTCATTTGTTGGGTGGTGCCGGTGGTTTGGAGTCTGTATTTACAGTGTTATCCATTCATCATCAGGTGTCTCCGCCTACCATCAATATTTTCAATCAGGATCCGGAATGTGATCTGGATTTCTGTGCGAATACAGCGCGCGATATGAAAATTGAATATGCATTGAAAAACAACTTCGGTTTCGGTGGTACTAACGGTAGTCTGGTGTTTAAAAAAGTTTAATATCAAATATTACTTTTAGACAATTAGAAAAGCCCGCAAAATAACAGTTGCGGGCTTTTTTGTTATCGTCTTTTGTAGTGAATTTACAGATGCTATGGTTTAATTACGGCTATGCTACGCAATCATTCATATCTCATCAACGGAAGCTTTGATCAGGCAATATCAGTCTTTGATCGAGGCTTCTCTTATGGCGACGGTGTTTTTCGCACCATGAAAATACGCAATGGATTGCCTGTGAGCTGGCCATTTCATTACCAGAAACTGGTGGCTGATTGTGCAGCTATCGGCATAGTCTGCCCAAGCGCAGAATTGCTGATGGGAGACCTGCAGAAATTGTTTGAAAAAGAGCTTTTTTCTGAAGATCTGACGCAGGTAGCTAAAATTATTATCACGCGCGGTGAAGGTGAAAGAGGTTATGCACCTCCTGTGATCACCGTTCCTACCAGAGTGGTCATCAAGTCCAGCTTACCGCAGTATGCTGAATCTAATTATGACAAAGGCGTGCAACTGCACGTCTGCGATATTAAACTGGCAGCACAGCCAAAACTTGCCGGTATTAAACATTTAAATCGCCTTGAAAATGTGCTGGCACGTATGGAGTGGCGCGAAGAGTCCATATTTGACGGCTTGCTATTAGATCAGGCAGGCAACGTAATTGAATGCACAATGAGCAATGTATTTGCAAGGTTTGGCAGTGAGTTGCTTACTCCAGATTTAAGCCTGTGTGGTGTGTCTGGCATTACACGCCAGCGTATACTCGGTTTGGGTGGCGTACTAGGTTTAAATGTTGGGGTTAAGTCACTAACGTTAGCGCAGATGCTGCAAGCGGATGAAATCATCATCTGTAACAGCCTATTTGGCGCCTTTCAGGTCACTCAAATCAATAATAAAACTTGGCCACAACAAGATTTGGCTGTAAAAATAAGAGCTGTAATTGTAAATGATTAAACACATAAAGAAATGGGTAGCGCTATCCATAATAAGTGCTTTATTGGTTGGTGGCTGGCTAGTTTATTATGCAATCGCACCCCTGAAACTTCAGCCCAGTAGCCAGGAGATCTCCATACAGCCTAAGAGTGGTCTTAGGAGTATAGCGAATCAGTTAGTTGCACAAGGCGTATTAAAAGAGCCCTGGCGATTTATAGCTCTTGCCAAGCTGCTGCATAAGGAGCAATACCTGCAAGCCGGTAGCTATACGCTTAATAAAAACATTTCACCTTATCAGCTGTTGTTGTCATTAAACCATGGCAAAACCACGCAAGGCAGTATTACTTTTATTGAGGGGCGTACGTTCGAACAGATGCGGCAGAAACTGGCTGTCAACGATGCCGTCAAGCAAAGCATAGGCGGCTTGCCTGAGGCAGAGATTCTAAAGTTAGTTGGCTCAAAATATAGTGTAGCAGAAGGATTATTCTTCCCAGACACCTTCTATTTTGACCGCAACACTCTGGATATCGAGTTACTTAAAATCAGTTACAACGCGATGCAATCGAAGTTAGAGAAAGCCTGGCAGGGCAGGGAACCGAACTTGCCTTATAAAAATAGCTATCAAGCCTTGGTGATGGCATCCATTATTGAAAAAGAAACCGGTAAAGCCAGCGAGCGGCCAATGATTGCTGGTGTTTTTGTTAACCGACTGCGCTTAGGTATGCGCCTGCAGACGGACCCCACAGTTATTTACGGCATGGGTTTAAGGTTTGATGGCAATATCCGTAAGAAAGACCTGTCAATTGATACGCCTTACAACACTTACATGCGCAGCGGCTTGCCGCCAACGCCAATTGCCATGCCGGGTCTGGCGGCAATTGAAGCTGCCTTGCACCCGGCAGAAACTAAAGCACTTTATTTCGTAGGCAAAGGCGATGGCAGCCATGCGTTTTCCAATAACTTAGCTGAGCATAATCGCGCAGTTGTTAAATATCAGTTAAAAAAGTAAATCTATGACAGCAAAATTTATTACATTAGAAGGTATGGACGGTGCGGGGAAAAGTACGCACATTCCAAGCATTATTGAAATGCTTAAAGCCCGCGGACGTGAAGTAGTATCGACACGCGAACCGGGTGGCACGCCTTTAGGCGAACGTTTACGCGAATTGCTGCTGCACGAAGCCATGCACGCTGAAACTGAAACCTTACTGATGTTTGCGGCACGACGTGAGCATATCGCTAATGTGATTGTGCCAGCACTGCAAAGAGGCGCTTATGTACTTTCAGATCGCTTTACAGATGCTACCTTCGCCTATCAAAGCGGCGCCAAGGGGGTATCTGCTAATAAAGTAGAAATACTGGAACAATGGGTACAAGAGGATTTACAGCCGGACATTACGCTTTTATTTGATGTGCCCGTAGAAGTCAGTATCGCAAGGCTAGCCGGTGCACGCAGCCCGGATAAATTTGAGCGCGAATCAGCAGATTTCTTTACAAGAATTCGCAATGCGTATCTGGAGCGCGCGCATAAAAACCCGCAAAGATTCAGGGTGATTGATGGCAGCAAGTCATTAGAAGAAGTTTCTAAAGCAGTTAAAGACATCGTTGCAACTATCTAATTTATATGGATAAATATACTGAAGTTTACCCTTGGCAAAAACAGCTATGGCAGAACCTGAATCAAGGCCGCCAGAAGCTGCATCATGCATTTTTAATGCATGGGCGTGCCGGGATTGGTAAGTACGATTTTGCGCTTAATTTCAGCAAAGCTTTGCTATGCCCGAATACTGATGGCAACGGACATGCATGCGATAAATGTCCTAGCTGCCATTGGTTTGATGATGAAAGCCACCCAGATTTCCGTTTAATCAGCCCTGAGCAGGAGTCAAGCTCAGATGAAGAAGCACCAGTCGCAAAGAAAACCAAAAAGAAAACCCAGATTTCTGTCGCACAGATTCGGGAGTTAAGTGATTTTCTGAGTTTATCCAGCCATCAAACCAGCGGATTAAGGATTGTACTGATTAATCCTGCTGAGGCATTGAATCAGGCATCCGCTAATGCATTACTCAAAATGCTTGAAGAGCCGGCTCCTGTAGTGATTTTTATTTTAGTCGCTCATCAGCTACAGCGCTTACTGCCAACCATACTCAGCAGATGCCAGAAAGTGAATATGCCGGTACCGGATCAAGTGCAGGCACTGGCATGGCTTAACATGAAAGGGGTATCGAATCCTGAGCAGCAGCTGGCTTATCTTGAGGGTTCTCCTATCAAGGTTTTGTCTGAGCAAGCACAGTTCGACCAGCTATCCGACATATGGAAGCAGCTTGCATTAGGCTGGAAGATGGAACCGCAGGTAGCCGCGTCTATCCTTATTGCTAATTCAGTAGAAACTGGCGTAATTGCAGTGCAGAAATGGTTATATGATATTGTTACTGTAAAACTCGGTCAGCAGGCACGATATCACTTACAGTATGCTCGAGCTTTGCAAGCACTGGCAGAAAAGGTAAACTTAGGTCGGCTATTTGATTTACAGAAAAAAACTAACGAACTTCGCAAGTTGGCAACACACCCGTTAAATCATGAATTGCAAATGGAAAGCTTGCTGGTTGAATACACAAAGGTTTTTCAATCGTGATATTTACTAAATCTGTTTAACTTACTTTAATTAAAAAGTTACATAAATATGGCTGAAGATATACAAGACGATAGCAAAATAATAGGTAATCTGAAACCTGGAGTACTTTCACTTGCGATTAAAGAAAAGGTTGCACTCTATGCAGCTTACATGCCATTTTTAGCCGGTGGAGGCTTGTTTATTCCGACAAATAAACCGTTCAAAATGGGTGAGGAAGTTTTTATGTTGTTAAGTTTACTGGATGACCCGGTTAAACTTAAAGTTGTAGGCCATGTGGTCTGGATTACTCCTGCTACCCAAGGCAATAAACCTCAGGGGATAGGGGTGCAGTTCAGTGAAAAAAACGGTGGGCAGGAAGCCCGTAATAAAATTGAAGCCCTTTTAGGGAATGTACTGAGATCTTCACGTCCTACACATACAATGTAATGTTTATAAATTCATATGCTTGTTGATTCGCACTGCCATTTAAATTTCCCCGAACTCGCCGCCAACTTACCCGCTATCAAGCAATCGATGCTGGATAACGGAGTAGGGCACGCCCTTTGTATTTCGGTAACCTTGCCTGATTTCCCCCAAGTGCTGGCACTTGCGGAAAATAACGAGAATTTCTTTGCGTCTGTAGGCGTTCATCCTGATTATGAGGATATTGACGAACCAAGCGTTGAAGAATTGATAAAGCTGGCAAATCATCCTAAAGTAATTGCAATCGGTGAAACCGGTCTAGACTATTTCAGACTGACTGGCGACCTGGAGTGGCAGCGTGCCCGTTTTCGCAATCACATACGCGCAGCAATAGCCTGCGGCAAGCCGCTAGTTATCCATACGCGTAGCGCAGCAGAAGATACGTTGCGCATCATGCGCGAAGAAAATGCACAGCAGGTAGGCGGTGTTATGCACTGCTTTACAGAGAGCCTCGATGTGGCGATGCAAGCAATAGATCTTGGCTTTTATATATCATTCTCAGGTATTGTTACGTTCAAAAATGCGGCAACGATTAAAGACGTAGCGAAACAAGTCCCGCTGGACAGGCTTTTAGTAGAAACTGATTCGCCCTATCTGGCACCTATTCCGTATCGTGGAAAAACGAACCAACCCAGCCATGTTAAATATGTAGCAGAAGAAATAGCGAGACTGCGCGAAATTACTTTGGAAGAAGTTACTGCAGCAAGTACACAAAACTTCTTCCGTTTGTTCAAGCATGCTAATCCTTAAACTTTCATTACAAGGCAATACTGCATGCAACTGACCATGCTGGGGGTAGGTTCAAGCGCAGGTACGCCTATGATTGGCTGCCAATGTGGCACTTGTAAATCTACTGATAAAAAAAACCATAGAACGCGTTGCTCCAGTGTGATTGAGCTTGATAACGGCAAAGTCATATTGATTGATACAGGTCCGGATTTACGCCAACAGGCTTTAAGAGAAGGGCTCACACAGGTTGATGCTGTGCTGTATACACATACGCACGCAGACCACTTGCATGGCATAGATGACTTAAGGTCATTCTGCCAGATTCAGCGCAGCCAGATACCCTTATATGGCAGCCCCGAAGCTATGAAGCATATCGCAGATAAATTCGGCTATACCTTGCGCGAGGCTGGTAATTTCTGGGATTTACCCATACTGAAAGTAAATCCTGTAACAACGCCATTTTCTTTATTTGATCAATTGATTACGCCAATCCCGATCAAGCATGGCAACAGTGATATTTTTGGCTATAGAATCGGCAATATCGCCTATATCACGGATGCTTCAAAAATCCCTGAATCGTCGTTTGATTTGTTAAGAAATCTGGATGTATTGCTATTGGATTGCTTGAGATACGAGACGCACTATAGCCATATTAATCTGGAACAAAGCTTGGCGTATGCAGGTCAGATTGCAGCTAAGAAAACTTATTTAATACACATGACCCATGATATGGAATACAGCAAATTAAGTTCAGAGTTGCCGGAAAATGTTTTGGTTGGCTATGATGGCTTAAAATTAAGGCTAACCATGTAAACGATAACCTTAAGTCAGGCGTTATGCTTAGGGCTTAAGAACACACTGAATAAGTACCTGCGCGATCAAATCACTGCATTGTGCGGCACTCGCAACCCCGCTGTATACCGCATATTATCTCGGTTTCTGCGTTACGTGCACCTTGTATTTTATCTCGCTCGGTGACTTATTCCGTGTTTGCTTAATAAATGAGATAATGGAAGGCTAAATTTTGGAGATAAAGATGCAACTTACAGTAAAAAAATTATTAAGCTTTGTGATGGCAGCCTGTATATTCGCCACAGTTTCGATTGCGAATGCAGCGCCACCTAAAAAGACTTACACTGAAGACGAGTTTCTAAATGCATTCAGCGGAAAATCCAAGAAAGTAGTTGCCGACAAATTAGGCCAGCCTTTCAAAAAAGAGCTTTCAGTTAAGCCAGCTGGTGCAAATACCATGTTGCTCAAAGCCGGCGCTGATGAAAAAAAATCCAAGCCGGTTAAAGTAGAGATGTGGTATTACAAAAATATCGTAAAGTATGATCCAAAACGTACGTACAAAGAAACTGAAGTGACCTTGGTGAATGACAAAGTGATGAATATCGCTTTTTTTAATAATCGATAATAATCTCCACTTTCATTAGTAATCTCTCAAATAAAAACAGCCCATTAGGGCTGTTTTTATTTGCTATTTAATAGCGCGTATTTGAGTTACGGCAGTGCTAGAAATATCTAGCAGCTTGATGTGTCTCAAGTCATCTTTATCGATCAGCGTTGAAATCTGAGCGTAGCTATTTGAAACGAATACTTCTTGCTCAAGTGTTCTGCGAGCAACCCCATAGTCGATTGAATCGCGTTCCGCATGATTTAATTTGCTGACCAGGTTCTTGGTTGCCCAGATTTCTCCATATCTGGCGAAGTCTGAAAGCCTACCGCAAATATTGATAGTTTCTCCTAGCACAACCAATTCATAACTCGTATTTGTTTTAAACGTTCCTAGCCATTCCTCGCCTTCATTAAGGCCAATATTCATAAATAGCTGATTGGTCCAACCTTTTTTGAGTGCCCAATTATGGCTGACTATTCTCATTTTTTCGCGAATTTTACACGCACATAAAATTGCATTCATGATGTAGTTGTTATCGGGCTGTGGGAAAAAATAATAGACCATGCCATCACCGGTATGCTTGCCATAAGCACCGTAATATTCTCTATAAATCGGATCAAGCGTAGACCAAATCTCATTAATTAATTGAAAATATTCATCTGGCGGCAATTCAGAGCAAATACGAACGGAGTTCTGCAAATCAGCAACCATCGCAGCTACAGGGGTCAATACCGGCAGTCTTTGACTCAGTAAGGTTCTAATGACAGAATCTCGATGTGAAAGCCACTCAAGCAATTGGTTAGCATCTGCATCTTTAGGCACATACGTAAACAGCACACCTTCTCTGAAGCTGATGGCGATAATGCGTTTATTCACGTTAGACGGATAATGAAGTGTCGTATCTTGTATTAATGTGTTTTTAGAGGGTTCTGCCGTGTCGTAACAGCTTTCTAGCCAAAGCCTTTCATCCTGCGGCAAAGATAGCAGAGTTCTTGATAGCGTATCCTTGGATAACCGATGCTTAACGACATTGAAGTGTGATTTAAACAAGATCTCTTTATCTGCTTCGCTTAAATTTTTTGCCCATTCAAGCAGCCTTGGGATAATTGATCTATCCTCAGCCCTATCAGGTATAGAGGCGTCCATGAAAAAAGATTGCTGTGCAGCAGCATTTAACCATACTAGACCGCATTCATAATTAATCATGTATGCAGGGTAGGGGATGCTGTCTATAGACACATTCAGAGACTCTTGTGAGCTTATTTTAGTCGAGGCGGTGCTTGTTATCATGTCATGCTCCTTTTCTAAGGATGCGTTTTTATGACCAGCTAAAGAATCGTATATGTATTCACTGCTTGCTTCTGTTATCTCTTCGATAGGATAGTTGCCAGTACTATTTTCTAATTTAATTTTCTGGCATATAGCATCCATCGAAAAGCTTTGCTTTTTTAGCGATTTAATCAATTGGATTCTATTGACTACCCAATCTGGAAAATAACCCAACGTAGTAAGGTTAGCCCCAGGCTCAGTCGCTATGCGTTTAACGAGAGGCTTTGGTAATAATCCCAAGCTAATGTAATTGTTCAGAGTAGCTCTGGAGAGGCCAGTCTGCTCAAGTAAGTATTTGCTTGTAATCATTATCTGCACCACTACATATTTAGACAGTTATAAATATACAGATGAATTTAATGATGTCAAGTGTATAAATGTAACTATTTACTTTATTTATTATTTTTTGTAGTAGGCAGGTAATTTAAAGTGTCTAAATACAAAATGCACAGTTAAATTACAGTAGAGTTAAACTGTCTAACATGTTTTATTATTGTCTAATTTTGACGGTATTACTTAATATCTGTATTGAGCCCAGTAATGGAATTGAATTGAGCCTCTGTGGCTCAATATTTGTTATTGGTTAATACGAGTGTTTAGGGATGAATAGAAAACGCCTCTAAAACGCTTTAAATTAATTAGTGCGAGTTTTATCAATTGAGCGTTAATCTACTTGGTAAAGATACTTTATTTTTTTGTATCTACAATTACTAGCTTTGAATCGCAAGTTTTTACTTCTAGAGCGTTTGTAAGCTAAGCAAGTTTTCTTAGTAGAGTTTTTAATTTTGTATTCTTAATAGTTTCGGAACATGTTGCCATTCCTAAGATCGAGTATTCATTTCTGTTCGTACATCCCGACGGTCATCAGCTCGCTCAAATGAGTAAACTACTGGATACGGGAAAAATACTGCCGGTGATTGACAGGGTATTTCCATACGACCAAACAAAATAGGCGCTTGTCTGTCTTTAAGAAGGCCGTGCTAAAGGCAAGGTGCTTGTCAAGGTTAACAGTAGGGTTGCGCTATAAATGACAGTTGTAAATATTTTACGCAAAATCAAGGAGGTTAAAACTATCCGCTATCACTTCGTATAATGTATAGCGGTTCAAGTTCAATTGTCTACTTTTGGTGTCTTAATTTGTTAAATGTCTAGTTTGGTAATCAGCCGTTGAAAGATTTTCATACCCCCTTCGTAAAAGCGGAGTTTTGAAATGCAATACTGTTCCGGCTTTTTACACGCTTGCTGTAGCGGTTATAACCCAGCATCGGGCCACGTTTACCCATGACGATTTGGAACGGGTAATTGATGCGCCACAGCTTGCCGTACTTAGTACCTTTCAATTTTCCATCGAGCAGCATCTGACGAACACGCCTTGTTGATGTGTGAAACAGCTTGGAAGCCAAGTCCACATTGACTGCAACCAGTTTTCCATCAAGCATAAATTCACCATCCTTTGTCGGTTCTGGTGTTTGATAGCTTGAGACGGAATAGTTTTTAATCATAAAAAACCTTTAACAGCCAATACTGGCAAGGGATACAAGAGAATTTTAGAAAGAGAGTGTTTATCCCGTGGTATAAGAAGTGTGCATGTTATAAGACATGCACACCCTAAAAACTCAGCCAGCGCAACATCGACACGCTGCCGCGTATCACTCCAGCGCAGGCTGAAACCCGTAACCCTTAAAAGCCTTAAAACCCCAAAACCGTCAGCAGAGCGCGTAACTACCTTTGAAGCATAACGCCAGGGCAAAGCACGCGAATTACTACGGCTAGGCACTAACGGCAGCTGTCTACATGGGGGATTGCATCCCCCATACCCCATAAAACCATTTGCAGCGATTTGGAGCGTTTTCAGGGTATTACTCATGCTTACCCCCTAACACCAACCTTAAAGGCGGTCTAATGTCGATTATGCGAGCCGCTTGTCTTGCAGCGCTTCGTCGTTCATAATCGGCTTGCCAGTAACGCGCCATAGTGAAGTAATTTTCTAGATAAGTGAGTTCATGCTGTCGGAAAGGCCTACCCACGGGCGACCAAAGGGTGTCACCTTTGATTGTCCAACCTTTCCAGACATCAGGCAGCAATTCACCATTGGCAAGGCAGCGCAGCAGTTTAAAAGCGGAATAGGGAATGCGGGTCACGCCGCGTTCCCAATGCGCTATGGTTCTACTGGTCACCTGTAACAGCTTGGCGGCCTGCTCAATACTCAATCGGTTCTCTTTCCTGATCTGCATAAATCGCTCTCTATCAATCGGCTTGTATGGCTTGCGCTTGTATTTTTTCCGCTTCACCAGCGTTTTTGACTGGGCACGATTTGGGCGGGCGGGTAAATCCACCAGTGCTTAGTCCTGACGTGTTGACGGGCACCAATCACACGGCCTTGCTGGCAATACTTGCGTAATTGGTCGTAGGAAATGCCGTTACTTTCAGCAAAGCTGCG
>Ga0207972_100319_pt1 | contig 13108 bp, 12 predicted proteins | sample LakWasMe75_LOW10_2_FD_183903 | JGI IMG/M metagenome (GOLD analysis project Ga0207972, IMG submission 183903) | Freshwater sediment methanotrophic microbial communities from Lake Washington under simulated oxygen tension - Sediment Metagenome... | ecosystem: Environmental > Aquatic > Freshwater >...
GTTGATTACTGCAAGTTAACCTTGGTGGTTCCAGATTTTCCATTCACACTGCTCTTGGTACGATTAATCCGCACCACGTCAGGTATTTTACGCAAACCGCGCATCAACTTTGCCAGATGCACCCGATTTTTCACCTGCACTGTGAAATACAGGTTCGCATAAGCGCTGCCATCGGACTCTTCTACACTGACATTATCAATATTGGAATTAGCATCGGCAATACCTGCTGCAATTTTTGCCAGCATGCCGGGCTGGTTGGCAACGGTAAGATTCAAGTTGGTTTTGAACAGGCGCGTACTTTCCGGCTCCCACTCTACATCCAGCCATTTATCAGGATCCAGTTTAAATTTGCGCACGCTAGGACAATCATGCGTATGAATGACCAGACCTTTGTCTTTATTAATGAATCCCAGAATTGGATCGCCCGGAATCGGATGGCAGCAAGGAGCAAACATCACGGCCATACCCTCGGTGCCACGCACCGTGATTGTATCCAATGCGTTAGCGGGTAGCTTGGTGTGTTTTTCCACATGACCATCTGTGGTTGATAGTAACTGATGCGCCACCATGACATTCTGACGCTTACCGAGGCCAATCTCTGACAGAATCTCTGATTTTGTGATAACGCCATAATCACGCATCAATTTTTGCCAGTTCTCATCAGAAATCTGTTTGGGATCAACATGCAAAGCACGCAAAGCCTGATTAAGCATGCGCTCACCAATCTGCGCCGCTTCACTGGATTGCTGAGATTTCAGGAAATGGCGGATATGCGCGCGGGCGCGCCCAGTCACCACATAATTCAACCAGGCAGGATTAGGCTTGGCGAGTGACCCGGTAATAATTTCAACGTGATCACCGTTTTTCAGCTCGGTACGCAATGGCGCCAATTCATGGTTAATACGCACGGCGACACAACTGTTACCAATATCCGAATGCACCGCATAGGCAAAGTCCACCGCAGTCGCGCGCTTAGGTAACGCCAGTATGGTGCCTTTAGGCGTAAATACATACACTTCATCCGGAAACAGATCAACTTTCAAGTGTTCCAGAAAGTCTAGAGAATCTGAGCTCTCACTCTGAATATCCAGCAAGCGCTGCAGCCATTGATGCGTTTGCTGCTGTAATACCGTCAATTGTGCGTCGCTTGATTTATATAGCCAATGCGCTGCCACGCCGGCATCTGCAATATTGTGCATTTCTGCGCTGCGAATCTGCACTTCAATCGGTGTGCCGAACGGACCTAACAGTGTGGTATGCAATGACTGATAGCCATTGGCCTTAGGAATTGCGATGTAGTCTTTAAACTTGCTAGGGATAGGCTTGTACAGCGCATGGAGCGCGCCTAATGCCAGATAGCAGTTAGGCAGATCTTTGACAATAATACGAAAACCGTAAATATCATACACCTGCGAAAACGGTGTTGCCTGACGCGTCATTTTTTTATAGATACTGTAGAGATGCTTCTCGCGCCCGGTGACTTCAGCCTCGACATGAAACACTTTAAGCTGGTGCTGAATAGACTCCAGAACTTTACTGATAACTTCCTTGCGATTGCCGCGCGCTGCCATGACCGCTTTTGAAATTGCGTTAAAACGCATCGGGTGCAGATACTGAAAACTTAGATCTTCCAGCGCCTGATAGACCGAATTCAAACCTAGTCGATTCGCAATCGGCGCATAAATATCCAGCGTTTCTTTAGCAATCAACTTCTGCTTTTCTGGGCGCATGGCTTCCAGAGTTTGCATATTATGCAAACGGTCAGCCAGTTTCACCAGAATCACGCGTACATCCTGCGACATTGCGAGCAGCATCTTGCGGAAATTCTCGGCCTGCGCTTCGCTGGCACTTTGAAACTCAATCTTATCAAGCTTGGTCACACCGTCCACAAGCTCGGCAACCTGAAGACCGAATTTGTCCTTGATATCCATAGTGGTGATATGCGTATCTTCCACAACATCATGCAGCAGCGCCGCCAGAATCGTCGGTACGTCCATATGCAGATCGGCCAGTATGCAAGCGACCGAAACCGGATGCGTGATATATGGCTCACCGGTTTTACGCACGACACCCTCATGGGCTTTGTCGGCATAACGATAGCCTTCAAATACCTGCTCTATATCCTGTGGTTTGAAATACTGCTTGAGTCGAAGACTTAAGGCTGAACCCTCGCTGTCCGCAGGCAGCAAGGGAGCCGAACTTATTTTTGATAATTCCGCTTTAAGATTTTGTGCGGTTTTTGGCATGGCGCTTCACTACCATAACTGTTAATTTGCTAGCTGATGTTGAGGGAAACACTGATTAATTGAGCGAGCGGGATGAAGTGCACCCGTAAAGGGTGTGTCCGTAGAATATATGTGCTGAAGCACATTATTCATACGCCAAAGGCTGCACGGAATGCAGCAATTCGCCCGCGTAGCCATTTAATCAGCGTTTCCTTAGCAGCACACCTGAGACTTAAGGGTTAATGCGCGCTAAAACTTCAACGCCTATTTTGCCGGCAGCAATTTCGCGCAAGGCAATCACTGTTGTTTTATCGCGCGAGTTTTGCACATTGACTAAAGGCTCTGCACCGTTATGCAATTGACGTGCACGGTAAGCTGCAACCAAAGTTAATTCAAAACGGTTAGGGATTTTTTCCAAACAATCATCTACTGTAATACGTGCCATATTGATATATTCCTGTTGTTTAATTAAAACGCTTAACAAGTGCTAACTAAGTAAGTGTTTCGATTAGTGCAGCATAGCGCTGCAGCTGTTTGGCGGCTACAAGCCGGCGCGAACGAATGACCGCGCGGATATCCTGCAGTGCTTCTTCAAAATAATGGTTAATTGTAACATAATCGAACTCCCCTACGTGGCTCATTTCCTCACGTGCCGCAGCCACGCGCTTTGCGATTGTCTCCTGACTATCCTGACCTCTGCTATTCAGGCGCAGCTCAAGTGTTTCAAGGGATGGCGGCAGTACAAATATGCTGATTGCCTCGGGATACAAATGCCGTACCTGCTGCGCACCTTGCCAGTCAATTTCCAGAATAACGTCTTGTCCAGCTTTTAATGGGGCATCTACCGCACATTGCGAGGTGCCGTAGCGGGCACCATGCACATGCGCACTTTCCAGAAACTGCGCCTCGCCCAGCATCAACAGAAATGTAGGTTCATCTACAAAGTGGTAATCAACGCCATTTTCTTCACCCGGCCTGGGGTTGCGCGTTGTGTGTGAGATGGAAAGCGTTACATTTTTGTCATCAGCCAGCAAAGCCTTGATCAGGCTGGTTTTTCCCGCACCTGAGGGCGCTGAAATAATAAAAAGATTACCTGCAGTCATGTCAATAACACCAATCTAGATTTGCAAAAATACAGAACTACCGCGGCTGTAATCAGCGGTTGATTCGCCATCTGTCAATAATAACATTATGAACCAGCGCCTACTTAATAATCAGCCAGAAAACATTGTTAGCAAATTATTCATTGATTAATACAGTTTACATCTTTTATTTTATTGATATATATGATAAAAATGATATAAATATTAATTTTATCATTTTAATATTAAAAATATGTAACTAGCTTGCTGCGATTAAATGCTCTTACGAGATGAAAAATTTAGTTCAGCAGGCACGATAGAAGCTCATGAGCCAGCTTAGTAAGGATGAAAAATGAAGGGATATACATTAATAGAATTAATGATTGTCGTATTAATAATAGGCATTATTGCTTCAATCGCTATCCCTGCATATTCTGATTATGCTATAAATGCAAAACTGACAGAAGCAATGACCGCGATAAGATCAACCGGTAATGCAATGGAGATAAATCTTAGCATCACAAACACTTATGAATGCGACAAGTCTAGCTGGAGCAGTAAACATTTCAGCTATGAGTGTAATGCAACCACTAACAACTTCACCATAACTGCTAACGGACTGGGTGACGTAGCTAGCTATAGCTACAGCCTGAACGCTAACGGAGAGCGTAAAACGCTCTCCCATCCTTTAGACCCTAGCAATAGATGCTGGCGCCTTAACAAAACGTGCTAGCGCTTTATCAAAAAGTCCAGCTCCAACCCAATTCAAGTGCCTAATAAAAGTATATTAGCTAATTTATAGGATAATCATAATAAGCCAAACGCTTGCTTGAATCTAAATATAGATTATTGCTTGAAAGCCTTTATTTGTATAACTTTTAAAAAAATAAGAATCTATTTGGTACACACATTGGTACACACCTCATTGTAACAAAGTCATTTTTTTACGAGTCCGAAAACTAATAACCAATATCAGGTTTTAACAGGTTCTACTATCACCATACTCAAACCGTATTTATCGGTTATTTGTGTTCTAACTTATCCACATCGTGTTGCATTTTTTCTAAAAGCTCATTCATACATGAATTGATTTGTTTAAACTCATCATCGCTTAAAGAAATTTTGCCGTAGAGTGCAAAATCATTTAAATCATCGTTAAATTTATAACCTATCTGAATAGGTTCATCGCTAACAAAGGCAGTATAAATTTTCATTACACCTATTCCATCTGTCGCGTATATTTTTGACCCTTTAGTTTCTCCATCTTCGGCATTACCCTTAATTGGTTTTGTTGCGTCTATACCAGCAACTTTAATCCAAAAAGTTTTATAAGTTTGAATATCTGGTTTCAAATTTTTATAAACACCATCAACAGTGATTTTACTAAGAATCGCTTTCACCATTCCTACGCCTGATCTATCAAACATGAACGATGCATCTGTAAACCATAGATTTTCTTTCGGATTAGACAAGTTAGCAGGAGTTTCATAACCAACAAAACGAACACCACAATATTGAATCACGCCATCTCTCAGGTTCATAAGAGGTTGCCCAATAAAATCTACAGGCATTAATCTTTCAGCAAAACAAGTTACAGGTAACGTAAATGCTATCAACATCATTAAAATTTTATTTTTCATATTGCTACCTTTTTAACGATACGAATATAACAGTTTAAATGCTTATGCAAATTATGTGACGGTCTGTGACTATCCCTCGCGCGTGCGTATTGGTGGAAATATTATTATGTGTTTTTTTTAATTCATAACACATAAAAATACTTTTTTTCGGGATGTTTATGATTGTGAATGATCAAGCTCGGTATTGAGTGCATAAGGCGTTTACTTCAAAAATACCCCTGCCCCTATATAATCCCGATATTCAATAATTCTCATTAAAAGTAAAGAAACTCTCCTTTAAGGACTTCGTTAAAACAAAAAGAGCCAGCAAAACTGGCTCTTTTTTAAGGTCAATTCTAATTACTTAGTGTAATTCCAGTAATTATCTTTATGCCTTGCATTGTCCTTCATGTACATTCTAACTCTCTCTTCTTCCTTATTGATTTGACTGGACTCATTTACAAGAGCTTGATCTTCTGGGCAACTTGAATTTAATTTAACACGATTAAGGTATGTGCCTGCATCAGCGTCTGCAATGTAATATATATCGCTACGGCGGAATATATATCGATTATTCTCTGCAATTGTTGTCGTAACAACAAGCTCAGTATTTGTTGACCTTGGCCATGAGGATTCTTCTAATTCTTTAAGAACACCTAGACCAACACCAAGCCCCCATATCTCACTGTGACTCCAATTACTTGATGCGTTATATAGGGCAGCTACACCAGTACCAATCGCTATCCACTCTCCAGGGCGGTAGCCACCAATGCCTCTATGTTGAATTACTCTTGCTTCATAGGTAACGTCTACGGGCTTACCTTCCATCTCAAAGCCAGTGCCTGTTGATTGAGCAGGTTTGCAAACATTAACTATAGCGCGATTGCCAACCATATGATTAATAAGGAAGTCATGAAATGAAACATTGAAAGCATTTACACCATTAGGTGGTCGCTGTAGGAAAATTGAACGATTTTGTAGCTGTGGATTATCATTAATTGCTTTTAAAGTTTCCTTAACAACACTATTAGCTACAACATTCCAGTGCTGGGCTGTCCGAGCTACTTCTTGTATTGATGCAGGGAAGTTTTTTGCTACAGGTACTGGAGTAGTTGCACATCCAGCAATGCCAACTGATGTAACTAAAATTGGTAAAATATAACGAAATTTCATATAACACCCCCCACTTTTATTAATTGATATTTTGTAAGGTATATTTAAAAGGTAATATTTTTTTAAATATTGCTTCACGGGAAAATAATTTTTTTAGACTTTCAAACAATATAGTTCATGGCAAATAATGCTCCTATACGTGCAAACCCTTATTTATAATTTGTTGACTTAAAATTTTAATAGTAGGTTGCAATTACCCTTGATGTTTTATTGATGTTCTTTCTATATAAAAATTTAGTTAAGTAAATAGGCTAGTAACGTAACCTTAACTTGTTAATTTTAATGGTTAATATATAACTGACCTATCCGCTACTAAATCAATATTTCTCTCTATTTTATTACCGTTATATTGCCGTAGCCTTGGTGTAATCTTGGTGCTGCCCTTGATGTTTTATTGATGTCTTTTTGCTTAATGGTGCTTGTGTGAATAAATAGCGATTGATTCAACCCTAAATAATTGATACTAATAGTTTATTTATAATTAACTTATCGGTGAGTTGTGCGGCTGATAAGTGATTGATTTAACATTGATGAAACCGAACGCTATACACAGGATAGCGTTTGATGTTTTTTAGGCTTCAAACGCTATATAGCTTTCACTGTATAAAACTGCCTTTCCCTTTTGAACGTTTATGATCAATGAATGATTTAGCTTTGGTTTGCTTTGTTGCGGCAACTTCAATAGAAAGCAAATGTGCAAATGGCAAGGGGTCATTGTGGATTGCATCACGAACGCAAGCCCAAACGCTAGACTGCATAGCAGGGTCACTCTTTAGCTGCATTAAAACTTGGTTCTCTAAGGTTTGCTTATCAACTTGCGTTAATCGCTTGCTTTCGTTTCTGCTTAATCCGTAATGCTTTGCTACATCTGCATGAAAATTATTAATTAAACGCATGAGGTTGCCTATATTGCCCACCATGTCACGCCCTTGCATCTTGCCATTAATCAAAGGCAATATAAGCGCGTGTGCGTGTGGTGCGGCTTCGTCAAGGTGCACATCAAACGATAACAACTCACCCGCAAAGTTTTGCCGTGTCCAGTTCATACAATCCTTAAAAAAGGGGTGTGTGTCCTGTGCGTGTCGGTCAATGGGTAAACTGATTGGTTTAGGTATAGTCTGGTTTTTTACACCGCGCCATATAGTGGCACTTGATACACCGTATAAAGCCTTAATAACTGGCAAGCGTATAAATGCGCTATCTGGCATTGAATCAAAGTTGATTAATGCGGGTGGTATGTTTTGCGTTAGTTCGGTTTTTACTTGTTGAGTCATAATGTGTTTTCCTGTTTTTGTGAGTAACAGGACACATCTTAATAATTCATATTTTTTATAATGCCCGTGGGCAATACATCGTAGCCCGTGGGCAAATCTTTCCTTATTTGGTGCGGTTTACAATGGCTTGGTTGATTTTCTTTAAATGTGTTTCTATTGTAGTTGCACCGATTGGCGCACCGATTAGTTGTGTCATATTGGCAATTAAATCTCCTGCTTTAGATATTTTTTCAATATCTATCTTAGCCTCTTTAGCTAATGCTGCAATTATTACTAAAAGAGTTTCACGCTCTTTTTCGGTTATTGATTTATCAATTTCATGTAATTGGTTAGACCTATAAAAACCTTGCTCTATTGCATCATTGAGCCAAGGTATATCAAAACATTTTGAAATTGCCCAATCAATATAATAACTAGGTGAATTTAATTGTGCGTGATGTCCACTATCCCATATTCTTATATATCGATTTGCATTGCTTAAATAGGTCTTAACAATGGGAGTTAAAACGTCTTTATCAGTAAAAATTTCAAAATCCAAGGTATCTATAGAAGTATAAACACGATTACCATCATCAAATTCTGTTATATCGTAAATGCCCGCTAGGTAATTTATAGCATCTTCATAATGCCAATTATCCATAAGAAAAATATCTTTAAAAATTATTTTCATAACGCCCCTTTGTGCCCCCTTAAAAATTAGCCACACCATTCGCTAAGGGTTGCGAGGTTCGCCCCGTCGGGCTAGGTGTGGCTAAACTGTTATGGGGTTACTTTACGCCTTATAGGTGTTACTTTATCATTAGCACCGCTTTCTAATTGCACCAACAAATCAGATAAAGCCTTTAACGCTAATTTGCGTTCTTCAAAATAATCATAGCCATCATATATACCCTCAACACCTTTGATTTTATGATTTAAGCAACGCTCACTTATGTGTGGCTTCACACCTAATGAAGCAAGCAAGGTTTTCGCTGTTCGCCTCATGTCGTGAATAGTGAAAGGTTCTAAGCCGTGTTTTACTTTAGCTAAAGCAACACTTAATGTGCTTTCTGCCATATGTAGATTGGTTTGCATTTTACGCGCTGGCAATAGCCATTCACTACCACATGAAAGTCGTTTTAACTCGTTAAACCAGCCTAAAACAGCTTTACTAAGGGGTATAGTTATGGCAGCCTCTGTTTTTGTGCGTATCGCTGGCAAATGCCATAGACCAGCCTCTAGATCAAACTCTTTCCATGAAGCCCCAATTAACTCACTTTTACGCACTGCTAACGCTAACAATAGCTTTATACATAATTCATTTTCAACGCTAAACCCTTTAGCTGTTTTCATGGCTGCAAATAGTTTTGCCACTTCATCACGGCTAAGGTTGCGTTTACGCGCTTTTTCTTGTCCACCTGCATCGGCAATATCAAAAGCTAGTGCAGGGTTATGCGTGATTATGTGCATCTTGATAGCATGATTAAACATACGTTTTAACCAGCGCAATACATCGTTTGCCATTGTGGGCGCGCCCCGTTTTACAACTGCCTGAAGTAGGGCTTCAATATGTCGGGGTGTCACAGCCTCAACGCTTAAATGCCCTATTGCTGGCTTGATGTCTTTCTCAATTCTCGCCCTCACTATGTTAGGGTGCTTCCAAACACCTAGTACACGCTTTTGAAAAAACTCATCGGCTAATTCTGCCATCGTGTAAGCGTTATTATCAGCTTCAATTTTTGCAACGGCTTCACGTTTTCTCTCTTGCTTCTCACCTGCTACGTCATAACCAAGTGAAACACGGGCACGGTACTCTTTAACTAATTTTCTGGCATCGGCTAATGATAGGTTTTGATAGTTACCAATATTCATTACACGTTGCTTACCAGCAAAGCGATAACGAAAACGCCAAATAGGCACGGCAAGGTCTTTACGAAATGATAAGTAAAGTCCATCACCATCACCTTTCATATCAAATCGCTCGTTTGATTTTATTAAGTTGCGAATTTCTAAATCTGTTAGCTTTCCCATATAAGCCCTTTGAAGTGTGTACCAGTAGATTTGTATCATCCATACCTACTGGTACATGGACTGGTACATGGACTGGTACATGGACTGGTACACACAAATATTGCGTCAATCTGATTTAAATTGCAACACTATGAATTAAAAAATCCTTGTTTATAAAGGATTTTATTGGTTAATTGATACTAGGTGATGTAAGGTAAAATATTACTCAATATTTTGAATCTGCTCGCGCATCTGCTCGATAAGCACTTTCAGCTCCATTGATACCTGCGTAGTCTGTACCGAGACTGATTTAGAACCCAAGGTATTGGCTTCACGGTTAAGTTCTTGCATCAGAAAATCCAGACGTTTTCCAGCAGGCGCATCGGCATTCAAAATACGCTTTACTTCTGAAACGTGTGCAGTCAATCGGCTTAGCTCTTCATCCACATCGATGCGCTGTGCAAACAAAACCAACTCCTGTGCAATGCGCTCCTGGTCTACGGTTTTAATCGTTTCCTGCAATTTAAGTTCCAGCTTGGCCTGATACTCTTTATTAAGTTGTGGCAGCAGTGGTTTTACTTTGGCAACCAGTGCTTCAATCTGCACCAGCCTATCCAGAATCAAAGCTTTCATCTTTTCACCTTCGCGCGCACGCGATGCCGTGAGGTCATGCAAACCTTGCGATACAAGCTTTTTGATATCTTCTGCCAGTGATTCGTGACTTAATTCTTCGTGCTGCACTACGCCGGGCCAGCGTAAGATATCTGCCACACTCAGCGCACGGCTTTGCGGAAAAAATTGCTGGGTTTTTATTTGCATATCTGCCAGTTGCTGCATTATCTGCTCATCCAGTTGTGGCGCCTGCGCCGACTGCGTGCGCTGAATCAGGTTGACTTTGCATTCAACTTTTCCACGGCTTAATTGTGCACCGATCAGCTCCCTGATCTGCGGCTCAAAGCTCTTTAGCGTTTCATCCAGTTTAAAATGCAAATCCAGATAGCGGCTATTGACTGCACGCAGCTCCAACAACAGCGTCGCACCTTCTATGGGCTGCTCTAATGCAGCAAAGCCAGTCATACTATATGTCATGTTAATTTTCCTAATTTAACAAATTAAAGCTGTTATTTTCTAATCGGCTTCAATGTTACCAAACACTCGCTATTTCATACGAGAATAAAGCATAAAGATTGCCATAAAATAGGCGTGCCGATGAAGTTATGACCATTGCTGCTTAAGAAAAAACTTTAATTACAGTCCATTACGCGCTATATTGACTAATTGAATCGAAGTTTGAATGTCAGACCGGTGATTATAAAAATACACATATCAACAATCGATTATAGTTAAAGAAATCATTAACAAAATTGTCTACTCCTCATAAAAATTTAGCATTACCCGCCGGCTACAAATTACAAGATTATGAAATTAAAAAAGTCTTGAGTTATGGCGGGTTCAGCTTTGTGTACCTGGCGCATGACAAAGATAAAAACTTTGTTGCCATCAAAGAATATCTGCCGTCATCCATTGCCTTGCGTGACGAAAATGCAACCGTGCAACCCAATACCGTAGACGTTGCAATGTTCCGGCACGGCTTGAAAAGTTTCTTTGATGAGGGCCTGACGCTCGCCAAAATCGAGCATAAAAACATTGTACGCGTCGTTAATTTCTTCCGTGCCAATGATACTGTTTATATGGTCATGCAGTATGAGCGTGGCAAGTCATTGCAAGCTTATATTCTGGAGCACGATGAGCCAGTTTCAGAAAATTTCATACGTCGCGTTTTCAGTGAATTATCTAACGGCCTGCGCGAAGTGCATACCCATAAACTTTTGCATCTGGATATTAAACCGGCAAATATATACATCCGGCTTGATGGCTCTCCGGTACTGCTGGATTTTGGCTCATCGCGCCAAGCTTTAAGTAATACCCAAACAAAAATTTCACCCAGCTACACACCCGGCTTCGCCTCGCCTGAGCATTATTATGACAAAAAACTGCTGGGTCCCTGGAGTGATATTTACAGCATAGGTGCCACTATGTATTCTTGCCTGACGCGTAACTCGCCAATGTCAGCAGACCTGCGTTTAAAAAAAGATGCGCTGGTACCTGCAGTAAAAATAGGTAAAGAACACTACTCACAGGAGTTACTCGAAATTATCGACAATTGTCTGGATCTGGATTATTTAAAACGTCCGCAAAGTGTGTTTTCACTACAAAAATCATTAATGGAAGCACCACATAAACCTAAGCCAAAAACGGGGCTTATGCATAAACTTTTTAATGCACTCAACAAAAACAGCTCATCCAGCTCCAAAAAATCATCATGAAATTCACTATCTTTCAAAATAGCCGCCAAGGGCCTCGTCCTTACAATCAGGATAGGTTAGCTTACTCATACAGCAAAGATGCACTACTGCTGGTCATTGCAGATGGTATGGGCGGGCATCGCCATGGTGAAGTCGCAGCGCAGCTGGCAGTCACAACGATGACAGATGCATTTCAGCGTTTGGCCGTACCTTCTCTGTCGAGCCCTGCTAAATTTCTGATCGAACAGATCCAGCAAGTACACGAAATGATCGACCAATTAGCACGTGATCAGGACATGCTGGAAGCACCGCGCACTACGATTGTAGCCGCAGTCGTACAACGTGGCATGCTGTATTGCGCGCATGCTGGGGATTCCCGCCTTTATCATTTCCGCGATGGGCATTTACTGTATCGCACTGAAGACCATTCGATTGTACAGTCGCTCTATAACAAGGGCATGATTACCAGAGCAGAAATGGCAAACCACCCATACCGGCATAAGATTTTCAGCTGCCTGGGCGGTGATGTACCCCCTAAAATTGAGCTAGCTGACCGACAGGAACTACTCGAAGGCGATACCGTCTTACTTTGCACCGATGGACTATGGGGAGCGGTAGGCGATGATCAAATAAAGCAGGTTCTGCGCGGCTCTTCGATTGAAGAAGATGTGACCAGATTGCTTGACATGGCAGAAAGCGGCAGTGCTGAGAAAGGCGACAATATGAGCGCAATCGGCCTGCAGTGGGGAGATAAGCTGCATAGTGATGATGCCGTTTCAACCATCACCTTGCCTATGGGCTTTTCAACTACTATCATGAATCCACATACCCGCAGCGACTTTGATGGTGCTGCAGACCCCAGCCAAGCAGATGATCTGAGCGATGAAGATATCGAGAGAACGATCGCAGAAATACAGATCGCACTGCAAAAGACCAAACGTACTTAATCAATTTTTTATAGCAGGATTTAACCGATGTCTTCCAGTAACACAAACAATATTCGCCCCAGCCAGCGTGCACTCAACCAATTGCGTGATGTAGCAATCATCCGCCATTACACAAAACATGCCGAAGGCTCTGTTTTAGTTAAATTTGGTGACACGCACGTACTGTGTACTGCCAGTATCGATGAAAAAGTGCCCGGTTTTCTTAAAGGCAAAGGACAAGGCTGGGTCACTGCCGAATACGGCATGCTGCCGCGCTCAACTGGTAGCCGCATGGACCGGGAAGCCGCCAAAGGTAAACAATCCGGGCGCACGCAGGAAATTCAACGCCTGATCGGCCGCTCGTTACGTGCGATTATTGATCTGCAAAAACTCGGCGAACGCAGCATCCAGATTGACTGCGATGTGATTCAGGCCGATGGCGGCACGCGCACTGCCAGTATCACTGGCGCTTACGTAGCGCTGCATGACGCTATCTCTACCCTGCTCAAAAGCG
>Ga0207972_100326_pt1 | contig 12984 bp, 17 predicted proteins | sample LakWasMe75_LOW10_2_FD_183903 | JGI IMG/M metagenome (GOLD analysis project Ga0207972, IMG submission 183903) | Freshwater sediment methanotrophic microbial communities from Lake Washington under simulated oxygen tension - Sediment Metagenome... | ecosystem: Environmental > Aquatic > Freshwater >...
GAGCCTATTAGCCGCGGTATAGTTCCCGTAGCGTCAGATAGCGTGTTTTAATTTTTACAAATTCATTTCATATGCACACCCGTGATCTGCATTCAAGCTCAGGGGCTTAATAAATTTTAGCTCTCTAAATTATATGTATGAAAGCAGGCTGATACTGAACACACGTAAGATGTTGATGAATTTATAGACGACTGGTCTAATTTATGAAATAATGCTCAACATGATGAATGAAATTACATTGAATAAATCTGTTGATACCAGGCAGCACGTACTAGACGTGGCTAAAGAGATTATTCTCGGTAAAGGTTTTGCTGCGGTAGGCCTGAACGAGATTCTCACCAGTGCCAGTGTGCCTAAAGGTTCTTTTTATCACTATTTCAAATCCAAAGAGCAATTTGGCGATGAGTTGATAAAAGACTATTTTGAGCAATATATGCAGCAGCTTGAAACTACCCTGAATGCAGACGGTACAAGCAACGCCAACTGCCTGTTAACGTATTTTCAGGCTTGGCTGGATAGCCAATCCAGCGATACTAAAGCCGATAAGTGCTTGGTGGTAAAGCTGAGTGCAGAAGTCACCGACTTGTCCGAGTTAATGCGTATTACCCTCAAAAACGGTACAGACCGCGTAATCGCGCGCCTTGCTGCATGTGTTGCTGACGGTGTCAGCAAAGGTGAATTCCCGGCGCATGTGGATGCAATAAGCATCACTGCCGAAATCTATTATATGTGGATAGGCGCCACGCTGATGACTAAGGTCAGCCATACACGTGAACCTTTGGAGCGCGCAATGGTAGCGACTAAAGCGAGGCTGGGTCTGGCCTGAATATAGGCTGTTTTTATTTAGAAAAATTATAGCCGACTGGTCTATTTTTAAGTTTCCTTAAGGAGTTTTAACTGATGTTAAATTTTGATTTTTACAATCCTACGCGTATCTTGTTTGGTAAAGGCAAGGTAGCAGAAATTAATCAGCATGTGCCTGCGGACGCACGTGTACTGGTATTGATGGGCGGCAATAGTGCAAAAAATAATGGCACGCTTGCAGAGGTGAAAGCAGCGCTTGCTGACCGTTATGTAGAAGAGTTCAGCGGCATTGAGCCTAACCCAAGCTACGAAACACTGATGCAGGCTGTGGCGCAGATTAAAGCCAACAAGCTGGATTATCTGCTTGCGGTAGGTGGTGGGTCAGTCATTGATGGCACAAAATTTGTTGCAGCTGCCGTGTACGCAGAAGGTGATGCCTGGCAGATTTTGACCACGCACGGCGCAAGCGTTAAAAAGGCACTGCCTTATGGCACGGTATTAACGCTGCCGGCTACAGGATCAGAGATGAATAATGGTGCTGTCATCACGCGAGAAGATGAGAAAGCAAAACTGTTTTTCACCAGTGAAAAGGTGTTCCCACAGTTTTCAGTATTAGATCCGACCAAGAGCTACACATTGCCGACACGCCAACTGGCAAATGGCGTGGTTGATGCATACACACATGTCATGGAGCAATATCTGACTTATCCGGTAGGCGCTAAAGTGCAGGATAGATTTGCAGAAGGCTTGCTGCAGACTTTGATAGAAACCGGCCCGCAGCTGCTGGAGAATCCTCATGATTATGAGCTGCAGGCTAACCTGATGTGGACAGCAACGCTGGCATTAAACGGTTTGATCGGTGCGGGTGTACCCAGTGACTGGGCAACCCACATGATCGGCCATGAAGTGACAGCATTACATGGACTGGATCATGCGCAAACGTTAGCAATCATACTGCCGACGATGCTGAGTTTACGTCGTGATTCAAAACGCGAGAAGCTGCTGCAATATGCAGAGCGCGTCTGGAATATACGTGAAGGCAGTGAAGAGCAGCGCATTGAGGCTGCCATTACCAAAACCCGTGACTTTTTTGAAAGCATGCAGGTAAAAACACGTTTATCAGCCTACCAGATCACTAAAGACGATATTCCTGCATTACTGGCGCAGCTGGAAAAACACGGCATGGTAAAGCTGGGTGAGCATGGAGATGTAACGCTGGATATTAGCCGTACCGTGCTTGAAACTTCAATTTAATTGCGAGATTACTGGCGATGTTTAACCAGATATTGAATAAACAAGCGCAGCAGCGCATTACCACCACTTTAACTATGTAAGGATACCTATGAAAGCAGTTGGTCTTACCCGCTATCTCCCGATTACTGATCCAGAATCATTAATGGATATTGAACTGGATATCCCAGAAGTGAGTGGGCGGGATTTGCTGGTGCGTGTGCATGCCGTATCAGTCAACCCGGTGGATACTAAAGTACGTAAACCAAAAGATAAAGTCGAGCCTAGCCCAAAAGTACTGGGTTGGGATGCAGCGGGTGAAGTGGTAAAAACTGGACCGGAATGCACTTATTTTCAAGTGGGCGACAAGGTGTTTTATGCCGGAGACCTCACGCGCTCCGGTTCCAATGCCGAGTACCAGTTGATTGATGAGCGCATTGTGGGCGTCATGCCGCAAAGTTTAAATTTTGAACAAGCTGCCGCCTTGCCTTTAACTGCAGTCACAGCCTGGGAAGCCCTGTTTGATCGTTTACAGATAGTGCAGGAGCCAGCGCAGAACAACGGCAAAAGCCTGCTCATTATCGGCGGTGCGGGCGGCGTAGGTTCTATTGCAATTCAACTGGCAAGCAAACTGGCAGGAATAACGGTGGTGGCAACAGCATCACGCCCGGAAACAGAGAAATGGGTGCGTGAGTTGGGTGCGCATCATGTTGTTGATCATAGGCAAGACCTCGTGCAGCAGATGGCCGCTATCGGCTTTGCGCAGCCGGATTATATTTTCTGCTGCAATGACACGGATACTTACTTCCCGGTGATGGCGGCGTTGATCAAGCCACAGGGTCGTATTTGTTCAATCGTGGAAACGGTGCGTCCTGTTGAACTAAACCTGCTAAAAAATAAAAGTGCGTCTTTTGTGTGGGAGCTCATGTATACGCGCTCCATGTACCAGACGGCCGATATGGTTGAGCAGCACAATATACTCAACATAGTCGCCAGGTTAGTAGATCAGGGGCTAGTCACTACTACGCTCAAGCAAACGTTGACGCCAATCAATGCCGAGAATCTGCGCAAAGCGCATGCGCAGCTGGAGGCGGGGACTACGATAGGTAAGCTCGTGCTAAGCGGCTGGAGTTAATATACGGCGGTGAATTTATTTAGTAAGAAAAACGCATGTGCTGCAGATAGCCAAGGCAGTGCTGAATTTAATCGCTGTATTTAATTCAGGAATAACTCCAGCAGTTCATTTAAAAAACGCTGCCCAAGCAGGGTCGGCTTTATGCGGCCTTGCTCAACTGACAGCAGGCCTTTGTTCTGGGCAGCTTTAATTGCAGCATCAAGCGTGTGCAGGTTCAGCCCGGTGCGCTGCTGAAACAGATTTAGCGGCACGCCATCAGTCAGCCTTAATGCATTCATCATGAATTCAAAGCCCAGCTCGTCTTGGCTGATTTTCCATACTTTTTCTACAGCATTGCCCTGGCCTGCATGCTCCATGTAGGCTTTAGGGTGTTTAGGCCTGGTTTCACGCGTGATTTTATCGTGGTAACTCAGCTTGCTGTGTGCGCCGGCGCCGATGCCCAGATAATCGCCAAACTGCCAGTAATTCAGGTTGTGTCTGGCCTGCATGCTTTTTTTGGCGAAAGCAGAAGTCTCGTAATGCTCATAATCGTGTGCAGCCAGCAAGTTCTCAATTTCAATCTGCATGTCGCTGCTGGTGTCATCATCTGGCAGGCTAGGCGGCGTGCGGTGAAACGGCGTGTTTGGTTCGAGTGTTAAATGATAGAAAGATAAATGGTCAGGGCCTAGCGCAACGGCTTGTTTTGCATCCTCTAGCGCATGTTCCAGCGTCTGGTTTGGCAATGCATACATCACATCCAGATTCACGCGCTCAAAGGTTTTGAGGGCGAGTTCGGCAGCAGTAATCGCCTGCTTGTCATCGTGAATGCGGCCTAATGCCATCAGATAATCGGCATTAAAACTTTGAATGCCTAACGATAAACGGTTAACGCCCGCGTCTTTATAGCCAGAAAAGTGCGCACTATCAACAGTGCCTGGATTAGCTTCCAGTGTAATTTCGGCATCGTATTCAAGCGGAGTGAGCGCTCGCACATTACTTAAAATTCTGTCTATAGCTTGCGGGGAAAACAGGCTAGGCGTGCCGCCGCCAAAAAATATGCTTTTGATTTTTCTGCCCCATACTTTGGGTGTGGCAGCTTCCAGATCGGCGATTAAGGCATCAACATAAGCAGCTTCTGGTATCTCACCATTTTTGAAGCGGCTTTCATGCGAATTAAAGTCACAGTAAGGACATTTACGCACACACCAAGGGATGTGGATATACAGTGACAGCGGCGGCGGATTGCTCAAACCGGAGACAGTGGCTGCCCCCGCAAGCGGCGCAACGGTGTTAATCGGATCCGGATTGAAATTACCGGCAGCTTTGATTTCGATGATCTTTTTGATACTGATTTACCTTTAAGTAGGGATTCACTTTTTTTTGTAAGGATTGATGAGTGAATCAACCAGCGCATGCAGGGCATCGCGCATCTGTTGCTCAGAGACTTCCATGAGCAGGCCATCCTCAAGTGCGTCTTGTGCAATTTGTTTGATCTCGTCAAAGTTTTCGGTCATGACTTTGACTTTCTCGGTACATGAAACCACGCTCTGGTCATCACGCACCCACTTAGGCCATTTGCTACTCATTGCTCAGCCTTTCAAGTTTCTGCAGCAGTTTAGCCATGGCGTGGCCGCGGTGGCTGATACGGCTTTTGATCTCTAACGGCAGTTCTGCAACGGTTTTGCCAGTTTTGTCATCCAGGAATAAAGGATCATAGCCAAATCCATCACTACCGCGATATTCGCGCAGAATAATACCCTGCCAGCTGCCTTCGGCAATGATAGGCTCAGGGTCATGCTCATGGCGAACCAGCACCATGACGCAGTAAAAATGTGCATGGCGACTGGAGATACTGCTCATTTCCTGCAGCAGTTTGTCATTATTGCGTTCATCCTGCGTGAGCAGGCTGTTGGGTTGGTTTTTGCCGGCATAGCGCGCAGATAACACGCCAGGTGCGCCCTGCAACGCATCCACGCATAAGCCGGAATCATCCGCTAGTGCCGGTAAGCCGGTATGCTTGCTGGCATGGCGTGCTTTGGCCAGCGCATTTTCAATAAACGTGCAGTGCGGTTCTTCGCACTCCGGCACATTGAATTCTGATTGCGGAATAATCTCGATATTAAGCTCACTGAGTACGTGCTGAATCTCGCGCAATTTGCCTTTATTACCAGTGGCAATAACCAGTTTTTTAAACACTCAAAACCTCTTTTTGTTTGTCAGTCAGTTGTGTGATGCCAAATGCGGCTAAATCCAGCATCGCATCCATGGCATCACGCGAAAACGGTTCGCCTTCGGCAGTGCCCTGAATTTCTACAAAACCGCCGCTGCCGGTCATCACTACGTTCATATCGGTGTCGCAGTCTGAATCTTCTATATAGTCCAGATCCAGTACCGCCTGACCCTGATGCATGCCAACTGAAATCGCTGCAACTGAGTCTTTAAGCGGTGATTGTGTAATTTTACCGCTTTTGAGCAGGGTAGAGATAGCGTCATGCAGTGCTACGTAAGCACCGGTGATACTGGCGGTGCGGGTGCCGCCATCGGCCTGAATTACATCGCAGTCAATCTGGATGCTGCGTTCGCCAAGTTTTTGCAGATCAATAATGGCGCGTAACGAGCGGCCGATCAGGCGCTGGATTTCCTGCGTGCGGCCGGATTGTTTGCCTTTTGCTGCTTCTCGATCCATGCGGCTACCGGTCGAGCGCGGCAGCATGCCATATTCGGCGGTGACCCAGCCCTGGCCTTTACCTTTAAGAAAGCCGGGGACTTTTTCGTCGATGCTGGCGGTACACAGTACGTGCGTGTCACCAAACTTCACTAAAACGGAGCCTTCGGCATGTTTTGTGTAATTGCGGATGATTTCTACATCGCGCAATTGGTTGAGTGCACGCTGGCTGGGGCGAATATTGTTTGTGTTACTAGAAGACATTAGTTAAATCCTGCTATAAAAATTTGATTAAGTACGTTTTGTTTTCTGCAGAGCGATCTGTATTTCCGCGATGGTTCTTTCAATGTCTTCATCGCTTAGATCATCTGCCTGGCTGGGGTCTGCTGCACCATCAAAGTCGCTGCGTGTATGCGGATTCATGATGGTCGTTGAAAAACCCATAGGCAAGGTGATGGTTGAAACCGCATCATCACTGTGCAGCTTATCTCCCCACTGCAGGCCGATTGCGCTCATATTGTCGCCTTTTTCAGCACTGCCGGTTTCTGCCAGATCAAGCAGTCTTGTTACATTCTCTTCAATGGAAGAGCCGCGGAGAACCTGTTTAATCTGATCATCGCCAACCGCTCCCCATAAGCCATCGGTGCAAAGTAAGACGGTATCGCCTTCGAGTAGTTCCTGACGGTCAGCCAGCTCAATTTTAGGTGGTACGTCACCGCCCAGACAGCTGAAAATTTTATGCCGGTATGGGTGATTTGCCATTTCTGCCCGGGTAATCATGCCCTTGTTATAGAGCGACTGTACAATCGAATGGTCTTCAGTGCGATACAGCAAATGCCCATCGCGGAAATGATAAAGACGTGAATCTCCGGCATGCGCACAATACAGCATGCCGCGCTGCACGACTGCAGCTACAATCGTTGTGCGCGGAGCTTCCAGCATATCCTGATCACGCGCTAGTTGATCGATCATTTCGTGTATTTGCTGAATCTGCTCGATCAGGAATTTAGCCGGGCTAGGCAGGGAAGGTACGGCCAAACGTTGAAATGCATCTGTCATCGTCGTTACAGCCAGCTGCGCTGCGACTTCGCCATGGCGATGCCCGCCCATGCCATCCGCGATGACTAGCAGCAGTGCATCTTTACTGTATGAGTAAGCTAATCTGTCCTGATTGTATGGACGAGGCCCCTGGCGGCTGTTTTGAAAGATAGTGAATTTCATGATGATTTTTTGGAACTGGCTGTGCTATTTTTGTTAAGTGCATTAAAGAGCTTATGCATAAGCCCTGTTTTTGGTTTAGGCTTGCTTGGTGCTTCCATCAATGATTTCTGCAATGAAAACACGCTTTGCGGACGTTTTAAATAATCCAAGTCCAGACAATTATCGATAATTTCGAGTAGCTCCTGAGAGTAGTGTTCTTTACCTATTTTGACTGCAGGTACCAGTGTATCCTTTTTTAAGCGCTGGTCTGCTGACATTGGCGAGTTACGCGTCAGGCAAGAATACATAGTGGCGCCTATGCTGTAAATATCACTCCAAGGGCCCAGCAGTTTTTTGTCGTAATAATGTTCAGGCGAAGCAAAACCAGGCGTATAACTAGGTGAGATTTTTGTGTGGGTATCACTTAAAGCCTGGCGCGATGAACCGAAATCCAGCAGCACCGGAGAGCCATCAAGCCGGATGTATATATTTGCCGGTTTAATATCCAGATGCAAAAGTTTATGGGTATGTACCTCACGCAGGCCGTTAGACAATTCACTGAACACGCGACGTATGAAGTTTTCAGAAACCGGCTCGACATGTTCCAGAATATAGGCTTGCAGCGACTTGCCCCGTTCATACTGCATCACCATGTAAACAGTATCATTGGCACGGAAAAAATTGACAACGCGCACAATGTTTTTATGCTCGATTTTTGCCAGCGTCAGCCCCTCGTCAAAGAAACTTTTCAGGCCATGCCTGAACATTGCAAGGTCTTCTGTATTAGGTTGCACAGTGGCATTTTCATCACGCAAGGCAATGGATGAAGGCAGATATTCTTTAATTGCAACAAAGTTTTTATCTTTGTCATGTGCCAGGTACACAAAGCTGAACCCGCCATAACTCAAGACTTTTTTAATTTCATAATCTTGTAATTTGTAGCCGGCAGGTAATGCTAAATTCTTATGAGGAGTAGACAATTTTGTTAATGATTTCTTTAACTGTAATCGATTGTTGATGAGTGTATTTTTATAATCACTGGTCTGGCATTCAAACTTCGATTTAATTAGGCAATATAGCGCGTAATGGACTGTAATTAAAGTTTTTTCTGATGCAGCAATCGCTAGAACTTCACTAAAGTTTCACTATAACTTCATTGAGATGCTTATTTTATGACAATCTTTATGTTTTATTCTCGTATGAAATAGCGAGTGTTTGGTAACATTGAAGCCATTGTAAAAATAACAAATTTAATTTGTTAAATTAGGAAAATAACATGACATATAGTATGACTGGCTTTGCTGCATTAGAGCAGCCGATAGAAGGCGCGACGCTCTTGTTGGAGTTGCGTGCTGTGAACAGCCGTTATCTGGATTTGCATTTCAAGCTGGATGAAACCCTGAAGAGCTTTGAGCCACAGATCAGAGAGCTGATCGGCGCACAATTAAGCCGTGGTAAAGTTGAATGCAAAATCAACCTGATCCAGCGCACACAGTCGGCACAGGCGCCACAGCTGGGTGAACAGATAATGCAGCAACTGGCAGAAATGCAAATAAAAACCCAGCAATTTTTTCCGCAAAGCCGCGCGCTGAGTGTGGCAGATGTTTTGCGTTGGCCTGGCGTAGTGCAGCACGAAGAATTAAGTCACGAATCACTGGCAGAAGATATCAAGAAGCTTGTATCGCAAGGTTTGCATGACCTCACAGCATCGCGTGCACGTGAAGGTGAAAAAATGAAATCCCTGATTCTGGATCGGCTGGTGCAGATTGAAGCGCTGGTTGCCAAAGTTAAACCGCTGCTACCGCAGCTTAATAAAGAGTATCAGGCCAAGCTGGAACTTAAATTGCAGGAAACGATTAAAACTGTAGATCAGGAGCGCATTGCACAGGAGCTGGTGCTGTTCGCACAGCGTATTGATGTGGATGAAGAATTAAGCCGGTTGACTGCACATGTTTCAGAAGTGAAACGCATTTTGAATGCAGACGCACCCGCCGGAAAACGGCTGGACTTCTTGATGCAGGAACTTAACCGTGAAGCCAATACGCTGGGTTCCAAATCAGTGTCGGTGCATACTACGCAGGTATCAATGGAGCTGAAAGTCCTCATAGAGCAGATGCGCGAGCAGATACAGAATATTGAGTAGTTGTTAACAAAATACCCCGCCGCAAACAGCGGGGTATTAACTATGCCTTTTAACACACTGGCTTTCTGTCAGCTCCATCAAAAGTGGCGGGGAATTGGTGCGAATAGATTAAATCACTACAAAATCACTCGCGCTCACAGTAGCCACGTCAATTAGCGTGGCAAACTGAATAGGCGCATAGTTATAACCTGAACCATCTGCATCGTAATAGAGTGCTTTGGTGGTGCTGTTAAAAATGAGATAGTTGTCCATACCGGTCGCTTTAGAACCTAATGGGCGCACTACGATGTTATCGGTTAGGTTTGTATCATTAAGTAATTTAGTGAAGATTGTCGCGTCTAGGACTATGCGATCTGTACCACGAATAAAGTCGCCAATCACATCAATGTTGGCTCCTGAGAGCGGGCTTGAGAACGTGAATAAATCATTACCATAGCCACCTACTAAGATGTCTCTTCCTTAAATCAATGGGGTCAGAGTCCATTGAAACTAACGTTCTTAAATTTATTTGATCTCCTATCTCCCCCTCGCGAACTTGGCTTGGTTCTTCGATTAAGCTGTAATTCAATCTTGTCCTTAAAATAATCACTACCCAACACCCATGCCTTATTGGCACATTGCCTTACTTCATCTATTGTTTTGTGATCAATATGCGCTTAAATAATTCTCGATAATGCGCTTGCCTGGTTTCATCTGAATCACTCAAAGCCTGATATAAATAGTGAGATGTCACTAATGGATCATCATGTCCCAGTGCGTTACGTTTATAGCTAGACCAGGGATATTCAGCAGGATGCTGTACCATGTTAGCCCTTACAGGGTTAAGTTCAATGTAACGGTAACAAGTGAGAGCAAATGCCTCGCTATCTACGAGGCTGGCTTTATAACGACCTTCCCATAAAGTGCCGGTACGCTTATAGGTATAGTTAAAGTATTGAACATAATATCGTCCCAGCATTTGCATGACTTTGGAAATACTGTCTTCCTTATGGGGCGTTATCAGCAAATGTATATGATTGGTCATCAGTACATAGGCATGCACATCGCAGAGATGTTTCGTGCAAGCTTCTTGTAATTTATGCAGATAAAAGCGGTAGTCTTCTTCTGCCACAAAGATTGGTTCGCGGTTATTGCCACGAACAATAGCGTGTTGCGGGTGGCCGGGAAGTATAAATCTAGGTAGGCGCGCCATGATGATTGTTGTTAGTTTCTGATTTAGTTTAGAGTTTCAATGGAGTCTGACCCCATTGATTTGAGCACTTGACCATTCGCAGGGTCAATCAATCCCCTTACGTACAACATTTGCGAGAAAATAGCTGCCGAGGCATCGCCACGGCTAAAGGCTGTAATGGCGGCAGTGACATCACCGCCAGGGTTGCTTTTTAGCCAGGCGGAAGCTTGAAAGCCCATGTCAATATATGCATTTTCCGCTGCGTTGATAACTTGTTGGGTTACTTGGGGGAAAGCCATGATGAATTGGTCAAGGTGCCTTCGGTGCCGGGGCCGGCAAAGTAACCAGTTTTAAGCTCTGATGATTCATTTGCAAACGCTTGTTCATAGAGCTGTCTTACATTGGTGGTTTGAGGGTCGCCATTTGATATAAACTCGTCATTGTTAGTGCCATCAAATGCTGCAAAATAGGTGAACTGGTTACTGCGAATTGCGCCAACCTGTGCAGCATCAATAATGGCTTGCTGCTCTGAAATTGCTTGTTGTTGAGAGTCAAGGGTGCCGGCAATGATGGTCATGATGAGATATTCCTATGCACTAACTTAGTTAGGTTGATCTGGGTAGATGGTTAGAGTTTTGAGTGGTTGATATGCTCGCGGGCCATTAGGTGGCATATCAGGCGAACGTCTCTCCGGTGTGACCAAATAAACATAAAGTTGAGATCCTTGTACAATAAAATGCACACGGTGCTTCGTCATATCCTTAGGCAGTCGCCGACGTAAATCCACAGTATCTTCATACTCCTGCCTAGTACTTTTTATACGCCATTTGACGTAGAGTTTATGGGCGCGGCGCATGGGGCCAATAGAGTTTTCTCCCTGCATGGATTTATTACGTTTTTTGTATTGTTCTGGATTGCTGATAGATGGGCAATTTGGGATACCATAAAAATAATCTAGTATTTCGATATCCGGGCTTTCTAGCATGCTAAAACTAAAAGCTTGGCTTTCGTATCGTTGATTGTCAGGGCAATTTGTTGTCGCTAGGTTGTCTGTGCCGCATGCGGATACCAAAAAAACAACAGTTATTGTTATAAGAAATGAAACTATTCCCGATTTAAATTTTGTAAGTTTCATGCGAGAGTTCTTTTCTTCCTTATGGTGTGAGAGTGTTGTTTTCATGGATTTTTTAATTTTGCTCTGCTCGCTAGATTTTTTTATAGAGTTACGCACCTTTTAAAGCGGGAAAAAAGCCCATAAATATCAAGTCTAAATGATAAATACCTACAGGGCAAATGGGTATTGATTGGCGAGAATAAATAAGATTGAATTGTGCTAACCACGTTATATAGCGTATAAATCTGGAAGAAAACTGCCCATCCTCCACGCCACCCAAGGTGGCGGTTGGCAAGCTTTCGTTAGGGGTTGTCGTGGTAAAGCTTGCACTAGCTGTTTGGGTGCGGGTGGCTGGTCTACAGGCATTCAAGCTAGGTATGTAAGTTTGCGCCTTTAGGCGCATCCTAAGATTGTTCTATCGGCGTGTTGCCGTGCAATGTTATTATTCTATAGATACTGTAGGTATTTAATTTTACGTATGGTTTAGCTAAGCTTGTAAGGTTTTGTCAGTTCGGTATCCTGTTAATCTAGATCGGTATTATTTATATGACGTCAGGCAATCTTTTTATTATTTCGGCTCCCTCAGGCGCAGGCAAAACCAGCCTGATCAAGGCTTTGCTGGCTGAAGACAAAAATGTAGCACTTTCTATTTCACATACGACGCGTAAACCCAGGCCGGGTGAAGAAAATGGCGTTGATTATCACTTTGTGGATGAGCCTACATTTTTATTGATGCTGAGTGAGGCGCAGTTTCTGGAAAGTGCGCATGTGCATGGCGCGCGCTACGGCACCTCGCAATGTGCGGTAGATGCGCCGTTAAAAGCAGGCCAAGACGTGATTCTTGAAATTGACTGGCAAGGTGCGCAGCAGGTGCGCCGTTTGTATCCGGATGCAATCAGCATATTTGTGCTGCCGCCATCCATTGAAACACTGGAGCTGCGCTTGAACAGCCGGGGTCAGGATAGCCAGGAAACCATCGCAAAGCGGGTAGCTGCGGCACGTGAGGAAATGAGCCACGTTGGGGAGTTCGATTATGTTACAATTAACCATTATTTTGAAGAAGCACTGCAGGATATCCGCGCGGTCATTCGTTCACGCCGGCTTGTAGCCGCCAAACAGCTGCAGCGTTTTGCTGCACTGATCGAGACACTTACTTAGTTAGCACTCGTTAAGCGTTTTAATTAAACATAGGACATATCAATATGGCACGTATTACAGTAGATGATTGTTTGGAAAAAATCCCTAACCGTTTTGAATTAACTTTGGTTGCAGCTTACCGTGCACGCCAATTGCATAATGGCGCAGAGCCATTAGTCAATGTGCAAAACTCGCGTGATAAAACAACAGTAATTGCATTGCGTGAGATTGCCGCCGGTAAAGTAGGCGTTGAAGTTTTAGCTCGCATACATCCTTAGTAATTAGATGTGCTGCTAACATCAGCTAGCAAATTTACAGTTCTGGTAGTGAAGCATCATGTCAAAAACCGCACAAAATCTTAAAGCGGAATTATCAAAAATAAGTTCGGCTCCCTTACTGCCCGCGG
>Ga0207972_100344_pt1 | contig 12572 bp, 12 predicted proteins | sample LakWasMe75_LOW10_2_FD_183903 | JGI IMG/M metagenome (GOLD analysis project Ga0207972, IMG submission 183903) | Freshwater sediment methanotrophic microbial communities from Lake Washington under simulated oxygen tension - Sediment Metagenome... | ecosystem: Environmental > Aquatic > Freshwater >...
CTTGGCCATCTGCAAGCGCCTGTTAGAGTTGATGGGTGGGCAGATTTCTGCAACCAGTGTCTGGTCAAAAGGTACTGAATTTATTGTGTTATTACCCCTGCAAGGTATAGTTAAATCATGAAAAAAACCATACTGCTAATTGAAGATAATGCGCAAAATAGTTATTTGACTACGTTTCTTTTAGAGTCACAGGGCTTTGCTGTCGTGAGCGCTTCAGATGGGGCGTCAGGAATCGAGCTGGCACAGCAGACTTTGCCAAACCTGATACTGTTGGATATTCAACTGCCGATGATGGATGGCTATGCAGTGGCGAGAGCACTCAGAACAATTGAATCGCTGAAGCTGACACCTATTGTTGCAGTAACCTCTTATGCCATGGTCGGAGATCGTGAAAAGTGCCTGGCCGCAGGCTGTAATGGTTATATTGAAAAACCTATTAACCCTGAAACTTTTGTAGCAGAAGTCTCCACCTTTCTACCGTCTTAATCAGCAATACAGGGATATTTATGCCGCACATTTTGATTGTTGACGATAAAGAAGAAAATCTTTACTACCTGCAGGCACTGCTCACGGGCAACGGTTACGCTGTCGAGACTGCGCATCACGGTGCAGAAGCTTTGGTCAAGGCGCGTCAAAATCCACCTGTGCTAATCGTGTCTGATCTGCTCATGCCGGTAATGGATGGCTATACACTGCTGCGTTACTGGAAAGCGGATGCACGCCTTAAGACGATTCCATTTATTGTTTACACCGCGACTTATACAGAACCTGAAGATGAAAAACTGGCGCTCAGCCTTGGCGCAGATGCCTTTATTCTTAAGCCTTCGGAACCTGAAGACTTTCTTGCGCGTTTTCGCGAAGTACAAGCCAGGGGCGTAGTCGCCGTACCTGACTTGCCTACCGCAGCCAACGGCGATGACAGCGACAGGCTTAAAGACTACAGCGTGATTCTAATACGCAAATTAGAAGAAAAAACCATGCAGTTACAGGAAGCCAACGAAATTCTGGAAAAGGACATTGCCAGAAGAAAAGAAGCTGAAGATAAAATTCAGCATCTGGCCTACTATGATTTACTCACCAACCTGCCTAATAGACGCTTATTGATTGACCGTCTGGAACACACTCTGGCAGTAAGCGCCAGACATCAAAATCACGGTGCGGTACTATTTATCGACTTGGACCATTTTAAAACACTAAACGATACCAAAGGCCATAGCGTGGGAGATTTGCTACTGATAGAAGTTGCAAATCGATTGCAAACCTGCATTCGCGGAGGCGACACCTTAGCCAGACTGGGCGGTGATGAGTTTGTGGTAATATTGCTAGACCTCAATGAAGATGCATCGCAAGCCGCGATACAAGCTGAAGCCGTAGGCACCAAAATTATCTCATGTGTTAATCAGCCTTATTACCTTGATGGTTATTTGTATCACAGCTCTACGAGCATTGGTGTTTGCCTGTTTCGCAACCAGGAAATCACTGTCGATGAATTGCTCAAACGCGCCGACATCGCCATGTATCAGGCAAAAAATGCAGGGCGCAAAACACTGCGCTTTTATGATCCGACCATGCAGGCGGCGCTAGAGGTGCGCGCTGCCTTGGAAAGTGATTTACGCATTGCAATCCAAGAAAATCAATTTAAGCTCTACTACCAGATACAGGTAGACCACGCAGGCAATGTGCATGGTGCAGAAGCACTCATTCGTTGGCAGCATCCACAAAAAGGCTTAGTGCCGCCATTGCAGTTTATTCCGCTGAGTGAAGAAACCGGCCTGATTATTCCTATCGGGCAATGGGTAATAGACACTGCCTGCGCACAAATTAAAGCCTGGGAGAATGATCCTATTACCCGCGACTTGCAAATCGCCGTCAATGTGAGTGCATGTCAATTCCATGACTCCAACTTTGTAAGCCAGGTCAGCGAGATGCTAGAGCGTCATAAAATCAAGCCTGGCCGTCTCAAATTCGAGCTTACTGAGAGTTTGGTGCTAGATAACATTGAAGAAGCTGTTATTAAAATGCAGGCTCTCAGAAACTTTGGCGTGTATTTCTCGATAGATGATTTTGGCACCGGATTTTCATCATTATCCTACTTAACAAAACTACCGCTTGACCAGTTAAAAATAGACCAAACCTTTATACGCAATATGTGCATGAATGATAGAGATGCCGTTGTCGTGCAGACCATCATTGGCATGGCCAATAACTTAGGTATTGAAGTGATTGCCGAAGGCGTAGAACTGGAGAGTCAGCGTGCATTTTTGGAAAAACATCACTGTAATTTATGCCAAGGCTATTTATTTAGCCAGCCATTAGCGCTTAACGAGTTTGAAGCCAAGTTGAAAGATATACGAGTGCTAACATAATCAGCCCGATTTACCAGGATGCATCACTCGAACTCACGCTAGGATTTGAGATAACAGCCATCACACAGCAATGGATTATGCATCTAAAGCTTAAATCAGGTGTAGTTGAGAAACTTCTACTAGCAGAGGATTCGTGAACAACTGGAGCCACGTTCATACTCGCTGTAAAACTAAGTTTAAGCTTCTTAACGTACCGTAGCCTCAACACTATCTAGCGGTTTTGAAATCACCTCGCCTAGTTCAGCCTGCTGTTTTTTTAAGCTGCTTTAGACTTCCGAACGGCAAAGCATATTGTCGCGTAAATTCAGCACCAAGAAAGAATATCTGCGCTGAGTAATAGATCCAAAGCAACAGTGCGATCACTGAACCTGCAGCGCCAAAACTAGAAGCTACAGCGCTATTGCCTATGTATATACCAAAAAGCTAAAGCGGTTTATTTCGTAAAAGTTTAAGTATCTCAAGGTAAAGATTATCACATCAATGGTTAAATCTGTATTCAGTTTCTCTCAGGTGCAAATAAAACGTATGCTTAGGTATGCCGTTAAACTTTGCCATGCGTCGTTTAGCATAGCTCCAAAAGGACTCGATTCTATTAATATGCCTATCGCCATTGGCAAACTCATTTTCACCGTGATGCTCCCTAAAATGCTTATCAAAGCCAATATCCACCAAACCACCATAACCACGCCAACCATCAGAGTGAATGGCCGTGTCAGGCTCAACACGGCCTCTGATAATGTCTTGCAACGTGGCTCTAGAGCAATCTGGCACAATCTCTGTATACACTTTGCCGTGGCGCTTAAGCAACCCAAATACAATGGTTTTGCCGTAGGCACCCCGTCCACGCTTTCCTATCACTCGATGTGCACCAAAGTAGGATTTATCCACTTCTACCGCACCTTGAAGCGAACAGTCCTGCGCACAAGCTGCCTGAATTCAGCCTCTGTGATTTTAGAACGACTGCAGCATCTGTTTTTATCAACCATTTCAGGAAGTTATCACACTTTAATTAGTACTTTGCTTCCTAAGACACTTTTTTATATCGACTACAATTCTTTTAACATCCATAAAAAAAGTTTCTTGTACATGAGTCAAATATCACTTAATTTATTGCGTAATACAGGTGATTTTCAAAGAACAGTATCAGAATATGAAAGCAATCAAGAATGTGTAAGCTTGCAATTGCCAATGACAACCTGGTTGCATCACACATTATCCTTATCAAAAAGTAAATTCTTTAGCTACAGGCTATGTGATTGCTTGCTTTACAATACACTGCTAATGTTACATACCAATTATATTTATAGCCTACAGTTCTATAGATGGGCTAAATAGATTGTTAGTAACAGCTAGAGACTGTGGCAAGTCACTAAAAAATTAGTGACTTACTTTAGTACTTTAAGGAGTAATGAATTGATGAGTATTTGGAAAAAATCCTCACACTCTCCACGTATAATTGCTTTACGCATTTTGATAATCTATATCCTGGTTGGTCTTTTCTGGATATTTTTTAGCGACAATATTCTGAGTCTGCTAGTTTCTTCGCAACAACAATATCTAGAGTACAGCATATACAAAGGCGGTGCATTTATTGCGCTTACCGGTTTGATGCTTTATTTTTTAATACTGGACAGCATACAAAAACAACTCGCTGTTAAAGCTTCTTTAGAAGTCAGTGAAGATCGCTGGAAATTTGCGTTAGAGGGTGCTGGAGATGGCGTTTGGGACTGGGACATGGTCACTGATAAAGTCTTTCGATCTGCGAGGTGGAAAGAAATCTATGGATATACCAACAACGAAATTGAGGACACTGCGAGTGCCGGGCGCATGCTGGTCCACCCTGACGATTTAATGCATCAGATAGAAGATACACAAGATTATCTGCGCGGAAAAAAGAATGTGTATGTGTCCGAATTTCGTCTTCTTTGTAAAGACGGTACTTGGAAGTGGACACTAAGCCGTGGCATGGTCATCAGCCGGTCTCTCGATGGAAAACCTTTACGAATGATAGGCACGCATACGGATATTAGTGAAAGAAAAAATTCAGAGAATCAACTATTGCAGCTAGCGCATTATGATCAAATAACCAACCTGCCAAACCGGGTTTTGTTTCTGGATAGATTTCAACAAGTGCTCACAAATGCCCATCGCCACAATCAACCAGTTACTTTAATGTATCTTGACTTAGATCGTTTCAAAGAAGTCAATGACACGCTCGGGCATGACATGGGGGATATATTATTAAAAGAAGTTGCGGAACGTCTGATGAAGTGCGTGAGAGCAGATGATATTGTCGCTCGCATGGGTGGGGATGAATTTACTGTGATATTGAATAATGTCAATCATCAGATCAACACTGAGCGTATTACACAAAGTATTTTAGATAAACTGACAGAGCCCTTTAATTTGGGTGGAGAAGTCGTCTATATCAGCGCAAGCATCGGAATTAGTGTTTACCCGGCAAATGGTACTGAGGTAGATGCCTTACTTAAAAATGCCGATCAAGCGATGTATTTTGCTAAACAGAGCGGCAGAAATCGTTATCACTACTTCAATATAGAAATGCCACTAAATCTGAATCAGTAAGTGCGAATCTCGCACAGGTGATGTTCATAAAGCCAAAATACTCCTGCGGTGCCTGCATCCAACACAATATTTTTCAATTTGTAGACACCTTGTAAAGTGCTAAAAACGAAGTACAACTCTAATAACCCCGGAGACTTTATCCCCAATTTGTCCTATTTTTGCTGCGCCCTGTGAACCCAACACATCATCAACGGGTTATAAGTTCATATGAGCAGGCGTTTCCCAGCATTGAATAATGAACTTAATGCTTGGAAAAAGGACAATTCTTCGTAGGCTTACATTTCATTAATGATGAATATTTGTATGTCTGTCATCAAGCTAATATAAAGTTAAAAATACAACGCACATATATTCCCAAGTGGGTAATAGCGAGTCTATGCAGATAAAAATTGGGTTATTTTCTTGAATTAATATATGGAGTTTAAGCGATGTCTAACAACAAGCCAGTATATAAGGCAGACGATTTTGACCCTCAAGTACTTGGTCTCTTTGATCAGTACGTACATGGTGACCTAGACAGACGTGGATTTTTAAAAAATGCCGCAAAATTTGCAGCAATCAGCGGCATGACGGCAACTGGGCTATTAACTGCGCTAAGTCCCAAATTTGCCTATGCGCAGCAAGTTGCTCATAACGATGAACGCATAGAAGCGCAATATGTGGAGTTTGATTCACCATCAGGTTATGGAAAAGGTCACGGCTACTTGGTAAAGCCAGCTAAATGTGACCACAAGCTTCCAGTAGTGCTGGTGGTGCATGAAAATCGAGGGCTTAATCCACATATTGAGGATATTGCCAGACGTTTAGCCTTGGATAACTTTATTGCTTTTGCACCAGATGCTTTGTTTCCATTAGGCGGCTACCCGGGTGATGAAGATAAAGCACGTGAGCTGTTCCCTAAATTGGACCAGTCAAAATCGCAGGAAGATTTTATTGCAGCGTTAAACTTCATTAAAGATTTACCTGATAATAATGGTAAGTCCGGTGTGGTAGGCTTTTGCTATGGGGGCGCAATTGCCAATCTGCTAGCTACACGCCTTCCTTATTTAAATGCAGCAGTGCCTTTTTATGGCGGTGCACCTGCATTAGAAATGGTGCCTAACATTAAAGCACCGTTATTACTTCACTTTGCCGAAAAGGACGACCGCGTGAATGCTGCTTGGCCAAGCTATGAATCTGCACTGAAAGCTTCAAATATCAAATATGAAGCGCATATTTATACAGGTGTACAGCATGGCTTTAATAACGATACAACGCCTCGTTATGATGAAGCCGCAGCTAAGCTTGCTTGGCAACGCACAATTGCATTCTTCAATCAAGCACTTAAAAATTAGCGATCGACTTAAATAAAGAAAAAACTAATGATTAGAGAATCTCGAATTACAGTCTAAAACTTTGAAAGTAATCGAGACTTCCCGTGATTAACAAAGTTACTGAGCTGTGCCGCCAGTACCAGTGCCAGTGCCAGCGATGCTATCAGCAATTTCTGTACCAGAAATATTTGCATCAGCGCCTGTGCTAGTAACAGGTTTTGGATTTGTACAACCTATGCATGAAACATGCAGCAATTAACGCAAATATTTTCCAAACATTATATTTTTCCATTAGTAAATTCCTTTTATAGTTTTAAAAAACCTCCGATTAAACACACTATACGAAAAAGTTTACTTGATATGTATGGTAGATAACATAATGCGTCATTGGCTTGATTCGCAAACCCATGCTTTACGCATGCCAAATATACTTGATTTAGTCTAAGACGCTTGCTGCAGCTTGTATGCTTAGGTTCAATTCTAAGCATCATGATGGTGGATATTTGTATAAATTGGCAGCTTATTCGATGGCCAACGGCAAACCCATATCAATTCTAGCCAGCCGTTGTGCCATTTTGATAGTAGATTCGTTAAAGCTCGCAATGTCAGTATCGGCTAGTGAGATTTGTTTATATTTCTCAAGAGCCGACTCAAATGAAGACTCTTGAATAAATGCAATCAACTGGGAGTAGCGATCACGCTGTTTAGTATTATCACTATGATTCTGTTCGCAATATATGTTCTCTAGATGCATCGATAGATAAGCAATAAACTCCAGCTCAAAACTATTATTAATTTCCATGCTGGCGAGCTAAACCGACTTACTTGAATCTACAGCCAAAATATCATGAATCAGCTCCAGCCTTACAATTGGACTATCCAGTTGCATGAGGCGCAGCTTTTGAATTAACGGTAAGTTCAACAGCTCAACCCAACGATTGCTTACCCACGAAGCATCATCAAAGCTGTAAGGCTCGATAATAGGCATATCAGTTGGCAAAATACCTTGATCATGTAAGCTCTGCAGTAAGCGTTTTAGACTGCTGCTGACAATTTCCAGATCTTCAGGAACAGGCAGCGAGATATCATTAGCAATATCAATAACTTCACCAATAAACAATCCATCTGCTTGCTGTGTAAACGAGTTAACCTTGACCCTGTGATGTGCAACACATCGTATCGTCATCAGGCCAACCGTTGTGACGTCAGCCTCCTTAATTTCAATGAATGTACCAACGTTTGCAAACGGAAAGGCTCCGTCAGAATCGTTCTCCCCTGTAGGCAGTACTGTCACAATTGCAAAAGATGATTTATTTCTGAGACAGTTCTTAACCATATCCAGATATCGTGCCTCGAATATACGTAAAGGCATGTACCCGCCAGGGCATACAACTACATTGAGAGGGAACAGCGGTAAAGAGTAACTATTCATAGTGAGGCATTTAAAAAGTTTATGCTGATGGTATTCGGTTCATGCAAATTTTTTCACTCAATGACTAACGATTGTTAAAACTTAGTCATAATCAAATAGGCTGAAATAATACCAATAATTGTGGTGAAAACCGTTAGCCTAATTATTCGTTTACGCTGCAACTCAATAGCATTGATAAGCTGAGCATTTTGCTCAGCAAGTGCCTTTATCAGTTCAGCAGATGCCAGCATTTGCTTATGAAGATCTGCGTAGGCTGCTTCATTTGCTGTTAGCCTCTGTTTTAACCAATCAATTTCCTGCTCTTCTGAGGTAAATAAATGCGTTTCAGCTGGCACTTCAATTTCTGATTTTGACGAGTTTTTTGCAATAGTGTTCCATAACTTTTTTGCACTTTCAGCCACCTCTGGCGCTTTCCTGGCCACCTCTATCCATGGAACTGCTTTCAGTAATGTCAGCCAACCAATTGCCATAACAACCTTTCAAGTAAGGGCTAAAAATTTAAACGAGCAATTCAAATATATTAACTCACACCCGGATATTTAGCGTGCATAAAATACGTTATCTACCATTCGGTTACAGCGACCCTATCGCTTTAACCTCTGTATAAAAACTATCTTCATAACTATACAAATGCACGCTAACGTACAGACGGACTGATTTAACTGGATAAAATTTATTACAGCACAGGTGAATGGCTCATGAATAAGAGTTGGCGCTGAGTGCTGACTTGATAATGACCTGCCCCTAATATTGCTTACTAAGCATTACGTGTTTTCACTAGCAATCATTGCGTGAACCGCATAGGTTTACATTTCAATAAGTACGTATGATGTGAAACGTAAAAATCGTTTTTGTAAACGCAACTAACTTAAAGGATATATATCATGTGGACTAAACCAGCTGCTACTGAAATGCGTTTTGGCTTTGAAGTTACTATGTATGTAATGAACAAGTAATTTGTTTCAAAAAATATAAGAGCCTATTCAAAAATGAATAGGCTTTTATATGTGTGTAATAGGGTTAACAGATACTAGCTGAATTTTTTATTCATAATTTCTAGTCATTATTCAAAAATTATTTGTTTATGTGCCCAATTGATGCTGAAAAAATGGCGTCATTTAGTTGTTAATTTGTATAAGTCAGACAAATTAGAACTACAACTTATAAATATGTTTACAAATAATCAAAAGTTTTTGAAAGATAATGAAATATGCATAAATCAAATAAAAGTTTACATCCTCACATAATTGATAAAAGTTTGACTATCAGTAAGTATAAAGGTGTTTATCAGGCTAAACGTATCATGATGAAAGCAGGCTTGACCGTTGATGTCATTAATAAGGTCTTATCGCAAGATAAAAATCTTGCAGAAAAAAACCGAGAAAATATCTAGTTGGCCGGAAACTACAAGAGATAGTTGATCGCTATGCGAAATTTGCTACAGATAATCTGACGCATGCTGCGGGAAAGGTAGAATCGAAAACAGAGGAAAACGTTATTCAATTCCCACCTTTTCCTCACAGTAAAAAAATGACCTAAAAATTACTCCGTAAGTCATTTTATTTTTGGTGGCTCCACTGTGAGTCGAACAAAGTACCAATGGATTATGAGTGCAGATGCGCAAGCATCTATAGCACTTCAAAGCTGAAAATCTGTAAGTAATTTTTGGCTACGTATTTTGATGTGATCTACAAACCAAACCTATGCAGAACCTTTTTGTACAAAACCGCTGTCAGTTTGACGTAGAAATAATTAAAAACGATCAGTTAGCACTACCGTTCTCCGAACCGAACCCGAGCCTGCCTTGAAATCTTGAAATGCTTACCTTTTGTTATAAAAACACACTGCTGCGTTAATTTATTACTGTAGGATGAATGATACTTTACAGTGGTACTTTATATAATGGATCTAGAATAAAATAGTATGGTAGCAATATCTCAGCAATGCTTAAACTGGTTTAATCAATTATGGCGCCCTGCTGCGATACTATGGACTTCCACTTTACTCATGTTTTCAAACGCTGCTATGGCAATTGAAGAGCCAAAATTTACACTCTTAGAAAAAGAACAATCTTTTGAACTCAGACAATATGAGCCTAAATTAATCGCTGAGGTCTTGGTAGATGGCGACATGAATGAGGCCTCCAGTAAGGGATTTAAACTGATTGCTGACTTCATCTTTGGAAACAATACAGCACAATCTGGCAAGAGTGAAAAAATCAGTATGACTGCGCCAGTCGCTGTCAAAGCATCGGCTGAGAAAATCTCTATGACGGCACCTGTGGGATTGCAACAATCCAATAAGGGCTGGAGAGTTTATTTTGTAATGCCAAGCCAATACACGCTACAAACATTGCCAAAACCTAACAACCCACAAGTATCGATCAAGCTTATTCCTGCACAGAAATTCGCAGTCGTTCTATTTTCTGGGTTGGTGGGTGAAGAAAAGATGACGATGAAACAAACAGAGCTCAATCAATGGATAGAACGCAAAAAATTTAAAGCACTAAGTAACCCAGAATTTGCCAGATACAACCCGCCATGGACCTTACCTTTTTTAAGGCGAAATGAATTAATGGTGGAAGTGGAATAAAACTTTCTCAAATAAAAAAGCACACTGTCAAGTGTGCTTTTTTAGAATAATTATTAATGCTTATTCAAACTGCTGAAATCATAAAACCACTTTTTCAATATGCAATGGAGTAGCCAAGATAAGCAAATGGCTGCATGCGTGTTTCAACAATTGGACTATTAGCTTGTTCATCACTTAATCTAGTCACCGATGTACCAAACAGTACAAAACTATCTGTACCCACTGCATATGAACCATTCACACCAACTTTAAATTCAGTGCCAGAGCCTGCAGAATAAGCCGGGCGAAATTGTGAAGTTTCGTTTGTGCCTACGCCGAAGTAGTAATCATTAAATTTATGATTGTTCCAGGTCGCCCCCATACTACCGTTCAGTTTGAATTTGTTTCCACGAATCAAGTTTTTGATATATTGCAATTCAACAGTCTGTCCATTACTTGCACCGCCGACGTCAAATCCCCACTGTGCATTGAACGTACCGTAAGCAGTTTGCCAACGAACTGTTGGTCCTAAATCAACAGTAAAATCACGATCATTCATGCCCCGTGTTAACTTTCCATCATCCGCATCCCATCCAAAACGAGCTTGCGTAGCGACACCGAACCTCAGGCGTTTATCATCTGAATCAAGTAACCAAACTCCAGCTTGCAAAGCGTTTATGTAAAAACGATCACCATAATTAGCATTGATGATAGGTAGTGCTAATACTCTAAACTCATCTGATCCAGATGTTTTAGGCAACATCGCAACACCAATCCCATACAGGTTTTTACTGCGAGGTATTGCTGTTTCAGTGTCCCTATCAATTTTATCGTTAGCATAAGCGGTTGATATAAGAGTAATGCTTGCAACTAAGCTAATTACATTAAAAATTACAATATTTTTCATAAATTACTTTTTAGTTCTTTCTGTTGATCTGAGTTGTTCATGTACTCAGTCTTTTTAAATCAAATATAGTTCTCAATATTAGGAATGCAAGTAAGAACTTATCATTATTTCGTTTAATTAAACTATAACGGTGTCTAACAGGATCTGGTAAGTCAAATATTTTCCATCAGTGCAACTCTCAAGTAGACTGTAATTTTAGTAACTATAAAAACACCATACAGAACTTACTAGCAAGAGACCAAGTCTGAAGTGTAAAGAACAATTTTGTTAGTTAACTATTTTTTTATACGCATGGAAGCAAGATATCAATATGCATAAACTACACGCTTGCATCGCCATCTCATCTCTATTTTTTGCGATACTTTCATCCTCTGTATCGGCAGATGAAATAACTAGCAAATCTGTTGTCGAGCAAATTGTCGATGCGCAAACCACACTAGCCAAAGGCCCCTATAAAGGTTTACGCGTAAATCACAACAAAGGCATTGTTGTCACTGGCTCCTTTGTCCCATCAACTTCTGCTGCCAGTATCACTAAGGCTGCGCATTTACAAAATACGCCAAGTAAAGTTACGGTTAGGTTCTCTAATGCCGGGGGCGTTCCCACTATTGAAGATACTAATCCAAATACGAATCCACGCGGAATTGCAATCCGCTTTGAGTTACCGGATGGCGCAATCACCGATATCGTAAGCTTATCAATCAATGCTTTTCCAGTATCTACGCCTGAAGCATTTTTAGAGTTCCTCAATGCTCGTATTGCCACTAAGCCAGATTCACCTAAACCGACACCGGTAGAAATGCTGGTTGCAGCTACGCCATCACTGCAAAAATTTCTCGCGATTCCCAAACCTTTCCCAATAAGCTTTGCAACACATAATTATTTTGGTATCAATGCATTTGAGTTTACAAACTCCCAAGGTGAGAAAAATTATGTGCGCTATCAGATTTTGCCTGTAAATGGCCAAGAACTCTTGAGTGCTGATGAAGTTGCAAAAGCAACGCCAAACTACTTGTTTGAAGAACTGTCTCAAAGACTCAAAAAAGGTGAAGCTAAATTTCGCCTACTTGCACAAATTGCGGCAAAAGATGACGTAGTTAACGACTCTACCGTAGTCTGGCCAAATGACAGAAAACTAGTAGAGCTTGGCGTGATTAGTTTAGAGGCGCCGGTTGCTGATAATGTTGCTGCCGAAAAGGCTTTAGCTTTTAATCCGCTCATATTGTTAGATGGTATTGCGCCAAGTGATGACCCAGTACTATTAGCCAGACCTGGCGCATATGCAGTGAGTGTTGGTCGCAAACTTGCACCATAAATTTATATCTTAGAAAGATGTCGTTATTTTAATCATCAATATTAAATTAAAGGTTTCCAGATAAACTCTAATGAAACCATAA
>Ga0207972_100346_pt1 | contig 12506 bp, 10 predicted proteins | sample LakWasMe75_LOW10_2_FD_183903 | JGI IMG/M metagenome (GOLD analysis project Ga0207972, IMG submission 183903) | Freshwater sediment methanotrophic microbial communities from Lake Washington under simulated oxygen tension - Sediment Metagenome... | ecosystem: Environmental > Aquatic > Freshwater >...
CGGATCTGCCAGCGCGCCGCGGCACGCATCTCTTCCGGCGCCACGGCCGGCGCTTCGATCTGCAGCACCTGGTATTGCTCGGGACGCAGCATGACATGGGCATCAAACCCTATGAGCCCCAGCCCGCTCAGACGCTTGGCAAACTCGTCGGCACTGTCCGCACCCTGGTGCTCCACACCCAGTTGCAGTACCTCGTGCACCCCGTCCTCGCGCGAACGAGCGCGCACATAGACCAGGCTCTGCCCCGCCCATGACACAACCAGCGAGTCGCTCAGCTTGCGACGTTTCCAGGGCCAACGCATCAACAATCCATGCTCACTTGAAGTTTCATCAGAACGACGCCTTGATTTTCAGGGGAACCTCCTGCTGCACCATGCAGGCTTTCCCGTACAACGTGCTTCAATTTCGATTGTCTCCGAAGATCTGGGTCATTTGAAATCAATAGTTCTCGCGCCGGTAAATCAGGGGCGACTTGAAAACGCCGAAGCTGGCGCGCGCGGTCGGATCACGGTCGTTGGCCGCACCGCACCACTGGCCACTCAGATACGCCAGCCCGGCGGAGGTCGCGCTGCCGTTCGACAGACCGGCACAGTTGCTGGGGCTGCCGGTACTGCCCAGGTTGGCCACCAGATCGACGCTGCCGATGGCAGCTGCTGTCGGGGTCAACGTGATGGTGCCGCGACCAGCACTAAGGGTCCCCACCGACACCGTGCTCAAGTTGCCCGGGCCCAGCACCGTGCCGCCTGGTTTGGGCGGACTTTGGTAATTACTCAAGGCGATATTGGTCGCCGCCAGGGTAGTGCAACTGTCTTGCATGTGGCGAATGAAGCTCTGCCCGCTCCAGTACTGCGTCTCCCACACCATCGGCAAAGGCAGGCGTTCAGAGCCGTAGGCGTTGAGCAGGCGCAGACGCCCGTAGCGCATGCGCAAAGGACTGCCCGAGAATTTTTTGTAGGTAAAGGTGGTGCCCCCGACCACGGCGGGGTTCATGTCAGCGCCCTCCACCCGCGGTACGGTACTGACATCGGTGTCCGTCACTGTCAAGCCGATGTCAAGCGCGTCATACGGACCGGCGGGAGTCGTCGGCCGCGTGAACCTGATCGCCGTCGAGCTGTCCGTCAGGGTGTAGACCCCGGCCACCCAGTTGCCCGAGAGAGCCAGGCCGGTGCCACTGAAGACCAGCGAAGCCCCCAGATCGGTGCCGCTGTCCGCATTCTCGGCCGCAAATGCCACGGTACCGGGCGCATAGGCCCCTGCGTAGTTCTGCGTCAGTGCATTGGCGCCGTTGCGGGCCTCAACCACCCCCGCGGTGGAAAGGTTGAAGACTTGCCCCATGTAGGTGTAGCTGCCGGCCAAGCAGCTGTTGCTCACCGTTGGCATCACTGTGAAATGGTCCGGCACAAACCGGCCGTAGGGGCCCGCAGCGACGGAGCCGAACTTGCAGGAGTATTTTCCACCAGACCGGGTGTTGCTGAAGCCACTGGTGCACTCCCCCTTGATCGCATCCACCGTGGCGTAGCCATCGTCGTACACGGCGGCGTCTTCCAGGCTGAAATTGCCCACCTCGTTGTACTTGAAGGCCGTCGCGATGGCAACCCCCAACGTAGCGACTGGGAAGGTGGCCCCGGTGAATGTACCCAGATGGGCCAGGGCCGTGCTGGCCTTGGTGGCATCGAATTTCGGCGTGCCGTTGTAACGCGTTGTCGTCGCGCTGGCGACCGCAGTGGCGGTGATCTCAAACGCATCGGTGCCAGCGCGAAACACGGGCGTGCCGCCGCTGCCATTGTTGGAGGCAGTACTGGTCAGTGCAAAAGCCTGCGGGCGGATGGTGAAGTTGTCGCTGGAGCATGACACCTGCCCCCCACTGTTGGTCATGCGGAACTTGCCATTGGCCACCGCGTTGGCATAGCTGAAGTCGAAGGTATAGCTGGGGCTACCGTTGCTGAAGGCACGAGGCAGCCCCGCGGTGTAGTCCTGCAACTGCGTGTGCCCGGTACAGCCCGTAGCACCGGTGCTGGCATCAACCAGTTCGACCTTGGTAATATTCTGGTTGCCGCCTCCCAGATGACGACCATCCAACTGAAACGTGACGTTGGACAATTTGGTGTAGATCGGGGTGTAGGCCGCCGCCCCAACCTCCACGATGTCCAGAATGCAGGCATCGAAGGTGATGGAACAGGTTTCCGTGGCGCCGTTGAAGCAGCGGGCACCATTGGCAGCCGTCGGCGTAGAGGATGTTACCCCCAGCGTCACGGTACTGGCGGTAGTGACAGTTAGCGTGACTACCGCCGCACCTGCGGAGAAGGCCACCGGGTCGCTCGACCAGGTGCCGTTGGTGACAGCCGCCAGGTCCACGCTGACGCTGCTGGTGTAGTAGGACGCACAACTGGCATCGCCACAGGCCTTGACCGTGATCGGACTCGGGTTGTTGATGCAGCCCGAACCCGAGTGTTCCAGGCGCACATGGTCCAGGGTCGGGGCGCTGACCGTCGGCTCGCCTACGGCGAACTCGCCGAACCCGGTCAACCCGGTGGCCTGCGTTGAAGAGCCGGCCCGGGTTCCTATCGATGGCAGCGTCCAAGTGCCCGAAGCCTTGCGCGCCACGATGAAATTACTGGTATTGGCCCCGGTATCGACTTCCGTTGGCGTCACACAGGCGCCGGTGTTGGCGCAGAACTGGAAGATGGCGGCGTAGCTCGTGTAGACGATGGCGGGGGTGCCGGCCGACAAGGTCCAGTAGTGGTTGGCACTCTTGGCGGCATTGATGCCGGAATAGCCGGCGATGGTGTTGGGATGATCCCCGGCGTCGACGCGCCCCACCACGGGGCCGGCCGTGGTCACACTGCTCATGGCGACCGTGATGGGCGCATAGCCGATGCTGTCGCCTACCGGGTAGGTGCAGGTGGCGCTGCCGGTCGGAAAACGCAGAGAGATATTGCCAATGATGTGCCCACTGGTACGGCTGAAGCTGCCCGGACAGTTGGCCGACAAGACCAAGGTATGGCCATCGGTGTTGATGTTACCGCTGGTCAGTGTGAGTACGCCGCCGGCCGTGACCTCACCGCCCAACGTCTTGATGCCGCCGCCGCTGATGCCCAGGTTGTTGTAGGTGGCATAGGCGCCGATCAGTTGCGCCCCGCTGCTGGTGAAGTTGATCGTGCCCGTGCCCGAGGTGGTCAGCGTGCCGCCATTGCTGAAATCCCCGCCGACATTGACCGTGCTGGCGCCGGTGGAGATGAACTGAGCGTTCTCTGGAATGCCCGAGAACGTGATGGATCCAGTGACGGTGATGGTGCCGGTACTGACAGTCACCTGGGAAACCCGGCCATTGCCCGTTCCACCGGGAATAGCAATGCTGCCGGCGCTCAGGGTGCCGCCCCCCACTGAAACAATCGCCTCCCTGTTGTTCTTGGTCACCTCCGGCAACGTGATGGCATTGGTCACCGCGAGGCTGTTACTGCCATTGAGGACCACGCTGGTGTTGGCGGAGGTATCCGGGTCCTGAAGCGTCAGCGACAAGGCCGCCGAGATGGCATTCACCGTCACCACGTGCCCGGACGCAATGATGACGGTATCGGCCGAACCCGGGGTGCCCGTCACACTGCCATTGCCAGTGGCGCAACCGCTCCAGGTGGTCGCCACATTCCAACTCGCTGACGCGGTGGAAGTGCAGGTCGCGCTCCAAGCGCCCGTTGCACTCAGCAGCACAGCGACCACGGCAGCGATGCTGCGCCAAAGAAAGAGCTTATTCAAAGCAAACTGCGTCATCCTGCTCATCGTTCGATCGATGCCGACACGCTCCGCTCCACGTAGGAGAGGCTACCCACCCCGGTGCCACAAGGCCCCGGCTGACAGGCCAGCGCTGTGATGTTGATCAGGGTTGCCGTCACACCCTCATTGAAACTGGACGTGTCGCAACTGGTCTGCACCTCAAAATTATTTACCGTGAAAGTCGACAGCGCGGCTGGACAGCTGTTGTTGGCGATGACCTGCGGAATCGCCCAATCCAGACCGGCCCGCGCGGCCCAGTAGGCTTGCGTGCCGCGCACGTCCTGCGCCGACGTCAGCTGCTGGGTGTTGGAGAAGGTCACCATGAACGCCCCCAGCGCCGCCAGCACCACCAGCAGAAAAATTGCCGAGATCACGGCGACACCACGTGACTTGGATAGGCTCATCATGGCGAATTGTCCACATGAACTTCGTGATACAGGCTGACGGTCTCGCCACTGGCATCACTCAGGGAAAGCGTCATCTGCACCAGGCCGTTGCGCTGCAGATCGGAGCCGTTGTAGACAAACGCGCAGATGGCATTGTTCGCCAGCCTGGCAATCGTGCCGCCGCCGGCCACAGAGGTGGAGCAGGCCGAGGCGTCCGCCATCGAGCTGGGGTAGCTGTAGTTGGCCTTGCGCCAGAGCGTGCCGCCGGAGCACAGAAAGGAGACGATCTTTTCATCCCCTGGCACGACATGAAAGCGGTGGCCGCCTGAAGGCAAGGGGAACTGGCGCGCAGCGATGCCGATGAAGGTCTCATTGCCCAAAGTGCCGGCGCCACTGACCACACTGGTCACGGCCGACGTGTTGATGGTTCCGCCTGTGCTGACATAGGCATCCGAGCCTGGAACCCCCAGGTTGTACACGACGACCACATCATTGACAGCAATCTGCTGGTTGGCGGGCAACGCGCTGTTGAGGCCCAGCATATTGAAGCCGGTATCGGCGGCAGAAAAATCCAGCGGATTCCCCCCTCCGCTGCTGTCCGCCCCGGTACGGTAACGCCCACCGGTTTTCGTGGGGATGAACTCAATGCATTGGTTGTCGGGATTGCGCACGCTGTTGGGCAAGGCGCGGCGCAGGTCGCGCGCCATGCGGCGTACGGCGGTGTCCGCCGTGTCCGTCAGGGCGGCGCGCCGCGCTGAGTCGAAGTAGGCATCGACCGGCGCCTTGATGAACACGGCCACGATGGCACCGATGATGCCAATGATGGTGATCACCATCACCATCTCGACCAGGGTGAAGCCGCGCTCGGTGCTTGACTTGGGCTTGACCATGGCTAGTAGTTTCCCCGGTAACCGGTCAGGGTGATGCTTTCATTGCCATGGCTCACCGTCACCCGGACTCGCTTGGTGGTGACGCCATTCAGGGGTGCCGGTGCATCCACCACGATCATGATCAGGTAGGACGCCAAGGAAGCCGGCAAATCCGTGAAGGTGCTGTTGCTCTTGCCGTTGTAATCGTCCACATCGTCGAAGGTGGCGCGCGTGGTTTCGCCGGACGTGCCATCTGGGTCGGCATATTCCTTCTGCAGGATCTCCTCCAGAATGGAATCTGCCAGCGCCAGTGCCTGCTTGCGCACCATGGGGTCGGCGCTCGATGCCACCACGGTATTCATGACGAGCAGGATGCCCGTTACCCCCACCGAAACGATGACGATGAAGATCACCAGTTCGATCAGCGTGAAACCGGCATGGCGTCGCATGCGCTCATTCATGGACATACCCGGTTCCAGCCTCGACCGTGATGCTGCGCCCCACACCCTGCACCTGAATGGTCTGCGCGGCAGACGGCTGGCCAAGGGCATCAAAGCTGATTGCCGTCGGCAACCCGCTGTAACTCACGCCGCTTCGGGCCGTGATGGTGCCAGGCGAGTCGCCCTTGGGGCCGAGCAGATTGGCTTCGCAACCGGCGCTGCCATCGTTGTCCACCCTCAGCGTGGCGCTGGTGAGCGTGAACGAGATGCAAACCACATGCCGCTGGGCAATCGCTGTCTTTTGCGCATAACGCAAAAACGCAAGGGTTTCATCATGAAACCCTCGCGCATCAAAGTCAGCCGAATTGAAAATACGTGGAGCAGCAAAAACCGCCAGTACGCCCACCAGCACTATTACCATGATCAACTCGACCAGGGTAAAGCCTCGTCCTTTCGCCCGTGAACGAAGCCCGTCGTTTACCGAAGGAATGCAGCCATTAGCCAACGGATCAATTAATGCCGATCGCGACGAAGCTGGCCGTATAGGCGGGTGAAACTGACGGCGATCCAACAGTACAAGTTACCGACGCCCCCGCCGTCACCACGCCCGACGTAATTCCATAATTCGTTGGCAATCCGCCTTGGAGAAGTGGACCAACGTCCGTGCAGTTAGCAACCGCACTACCGTTACTGCTATTTGCACTGCGTGTCGCGTAGTTGATGGCAGAGGCAGACGACAGGCCACCAGCGACACCTTGTACAGCCGCATTACTGGCATCGGCTCTTAAGTCAACAAAGCGAGGAATTGCCACGGCCGCCAAGATGCCGAGTATCACGATCACCATCACCAGCTCAATCAGGGTAAAACCACGTTGTTGTTTCATATTCCCAACCTTTCGAAAAATAACCAAAACAGCCTGACTCTGAATAATCCACTCCGACAGATCGCTCAGAGTCACTGACACGGGACCATTCTTGCTGATGGTAACAGCTTCAATTTTGATAGCAAGCCGTCTGCTCAACCAGCCACCAAACACTTCATATCCTGTGTTTTTGATGCCACATCTTGATACCGAACCATGATCAAGTCAATGCCTCGCCTTTCCAGACGTAGGCTTCTCGCGGGTGCAGTTGCAGCGGCCCCGGCGCGCCCACCACATCGAACCAGAGCACGCCTGCACCACTCGGACTATTCAGCCATTCCGGGTACAGCGGACGGTACGCAACGCAGGCGCAAGCCGGGTCAAACAACCAACTGCCGGGTGGCAAGTTGGTTACTTCTGCAGTTTGCATTTCGCCAGCATAGTTGGAAGGCATGCGATGCAGCAACAAAAAGGGGTTGGTCTGCTGTGCCGCCATCGGTTGCGCCGGTCCGGCACCTTGAGAAACTGCCACCTGGTGCGCCAGATAATCAATCGCGAAAGCGGTTCGCAAGCCGCCCAGATTCGTCTTGATCGCAGCCCCTTCAACCTGGGCCTGCACATCACCGAAGTCACGCTGACCTGACTTCACCACCAGTACCGACATCGTGCCCGCGACCATGCAGGCCATCATCAGATGGCGCCCCAGGCCCAACGAGGCGTGCGTGAACAAGGACCGCGCACTCATGTCAGCCACCGCCCCGCCCCATGGCCGCCTGCCCCATGTTCCACAAAGGCATGAAGATGCCCAGCGCAAGCACCAACATCAAGGCCGAGATGACGGCCAGCAAAATGGGTTCAATAGCGGACGACAAGCCCTTGATACTGTGATCCACTTCGCGCTCGTACATTTCAGCAATTTCAAACAGCATCGAATCCAGCTCCCCGGTTTCTTCACCCACCGTGATCATCTGCATGACGACCGGGGTGAAAATGCCAACACTGGCAGCACAATTGGCAATGCTGGTGCCACGCTCAATTCCATCGCGCATCTGCTCGATACGACTACCAATATAGGCATTGTCTACCGTCTTGGCAACCACGGTCAGCGCCGGCACCAAGGGCATGCCACTTTGACTGGACAAAGCAAAGCTGCGGGCAAAACGTGCCAGCGTCGCCTTGAGAATAATGCCGCCAACCATTGGCAACTGGAGCTTTCGCCGGTCCCAGCGGTAGCGTCCATTCGGTGTCTTCAGGTAAGCGCGCCAAGCCAATGCGACACCGACGGCGGCGCCAACCAAGACCAACCACCATTGCTGCATCCAGCTTGAAAAGCCGAGTAGCACACGTGTCAGCAACGGCAATTCGGCATTAAAGCCGGAAAAAACCTTGGCAAACACGGGAAGCACGAACACATTCAGAAGTACCAGCGCAAGGGACATGGCAATCAGCACAAAGGCGGGATAACGCAAAGCCTGACGAATGCGCTCACGCACGTCACGCTCGAACGCCAAGTGCTCAGAAAGCCGTAAATACACTTCCGTCAGCTTGCCGGACATCTCGCCCACACGGATCATGGCAATGTAGAACGCGCCAAAGACGTCGGGGTGCTGAGCCAGTGAGCCCGAAAGCTCTCGCCCCTGGCTCAGGTTTTCACGAACATCGCGCAGAACCTCCTCCATGGCAGGCTTGGTCGCGGAAGCCTCCAGGCCGGAGAAGGCCCGCAGTATCGGCACACCTGACTTGTCCAGGGTGTACATCTGGCGCGAAAAAAGCTCCACGTCTTCACTGCTGACCGCTTGTCCGCTCAGACGCAGCCAAATGGATTGAAGATAGCGATGCGTAGAGAGGGCACCACTCGCCACGCCAACGGACGCCTCGATATGAACCGGCGTGATGTTGATGGCCAGCAGCTGGTCGGCCACGGACGCTTCGGTCACGGCATCCATGCTGCCCTTGACCTGCTCACCCCGGGCATTGCGCCCTTGCCACGCGAAGACTGCCATGCCGCTTATTCCAGCTCTTCAATATCTTGGCCCACACGTAGCGCCTCGGCCAGCGAGGTACGCCCCTGGCGCACCAGCTCCAGCGCATGAAAAGCCAGTGTATGCCCCTTCATGCGGGCACGGGCTGCTTGCAAGAAAGCCACCGGATCGGCCCGAGTTGCCGCCTGAGTGAGCGCGACATCCATTTCAAGCAACTCATAGACACCATGCCGTCCCGCGTACCCTGTGCCATTGCAGGCAGAGCACCCCAGGCCGCGCCTGGCTTTCACGGGCGCATCACCTGGCGCCAGCATGGAGTCAAGCCAGGCCTGTTCCTGGGCCGTGGGTTCGCGTGGCTCGCTGCAAACATCGCAATTCACCCGCACCAGGCGCTGCGCGATCACGGCCTGCAAGGATGTCGCCACCATGAAGGGGGGCACCCCCATATCGAGCAGACGAAACGGCGTGCTGATGGCATCGCGCGTGTGCAGGGTCGACAACACCAGATGCCCGGTGATGGCGGCACGCAGGCCGATCTCGGCCGTTTCTGCATCGCGTATTTCACCGACCAGGATGATGTCCGGGTCCTGACGCAAGGTCCCGCGCAACACCCGGGCAAAAGACAGCTCGATTTTCTCGTTGACCTGCACCTGCGTCACACCCGCCAGACGGTACTCCACCGGGTCTTCCACCGTGATGATCTTGAGCTCACTCGAGTTGATCTCGGAAAGCGCGGCGTAAAGCGTGGTGGTTTTACCCGACCCGGTCGGCCCCGTCACCAGCACCATGCCGGAAATCCGTCCCAGCACCTCCCGGAAGCGCTTCAACATCTCAGCCGGCATGCCGATGCTGTCCAGACGACGCAATGCGCTATTCTGATTGAGCAAGCGCATCACAACCGACTCGCCATAGCTCGTCGGCATGGTGGACAGACGCACATCAATCGTCTGCTCCCGCACCCGCACGCTGAAGCGCCCATCCTGAGGCAAACGCTTTTCCGAAATATCGATACCCGCCATCAGCTTGAGACGCTGCGACAAAGGGCCGGCAACCCGGTTCTCCGCCAATGTCTGGGTATGGAGCACACCATCCACACGGACACGGATCTGCAGCCCGGTCTCTTGCGGTTCGATGTGAATATCCGATGCGCCGATCTGGACCGCATCTTCAAAAATCGACTGCAGTAACTTGACGATGGGAGCGCCTTCCTGGCCCACCGTATTGGCCAGTTCACCGAAATCGACTTCGTCACTGAGGCTGAGGTCCTTCTCCACCGCACGCGCAAAACCGCTGATCTCTTCAGTGCGGCGGTACAGCCGGTCGAAAGCCAGCGTCAGTTGCGTTTCAGGTGCCACCGCCATGGCCAGGTTGCGTTTGGTCAGCCGACTAACTTCGTCGAAAGCAAACAGGTCCAGCGGATCCGCAAAGGCCACCAGCAAGCGGTTGTCCTTGTCTTCCAGCACCAATGCCCGGAAGCGGCGCGCAGCCGACTCGGGTAACAGCTTCACCAGCTCGGCCCGAAACGGGAAGGTCTTGAGATTGACGTAAGGAATGCGGAGTTGGCGGGCCAGTCCGTTGGCCAAGCCCTCTTCGGTCAGGAGCCCCCCCTCGATCAGCAGGCGTCCCATCTTTTTGCCAGTCTTGCGTTGCAAGTCCAGCGTCTGCTGCAATTGATCCTGGGAAATCAGGCGTTGCTGGAGCAGCACGTCACCCAAACGCAATTTCTGGCGCCGGTCTGATGCAGCGGTCGGACTGGCTTGCGCGGGAGGATCTGCAGCGACCATGTTCATGGAGCCTTTCTGGAACTGATGACTCCGAAAATAATAGCACGCTGCATCGGCCGGCAGCGCACCTGAGACGCTCAGTGCAGATGCCGTGGCTTGCGGCCGCCGCCATGGGCCGCGCCGCCATGTCCGCCGCCGGAACCGCGCGGCGGTTTGCCGATCTCGAGCGAACTGACCAGGGCATCAAAGCGCTGGCTGAACAGCTTGTCGACCTCAGCCACCACACCGCCGAGCTCGGCCGCATCAAAGTGACGCTCCATCATGTTGATCACATCCTGCACCAGCAGGTCGCGCTGAACCTGCATGATGGCTGCCGGCGTCGGGCCGACAAACAGCATCGTGAAGTCGTCGCGCGATTGCGCGTCCGGCGCTTCTTCCTCTTCGTCGAATTCAGTGTCGTAGAACGTGACCTCAAGCGGTGCCCCCGCCTGCGACAATTCGTTGAGGCTCATGCACATCTCGTCGAGCGATTGACGGAAGTCCTCGTCGCCGGCCACCGTCCAGCACATCTGCAACACATGCTCATGCGCGTCGAAACGGATGCCGGGCTCCTCTTCATAGGCGCTGTGCGCGCCATCCGCCAGAGAACGAGCGCCCGCGTATTTCCACAAGGGTTTGAGAGCTTCCTGTAATTGCTCGAACGTCACATCCGCTCGCAGTGGTACCTGGCCATGTACATGGATCTCAAAAGGAGCGTTGTAACTTGCCATGATGAACTCTCTCTATGCTGCCGTCGCTGCACGGTCTGTGGTGCCTCGAGCCGGGGTCGAACCGGCACGCCCCTTATGCAGGAAAGCGGCGGATTTTAAGTCCGCTGTGTCTACCAATTTCACCATCGAGGCATGCAGTTTCCGCATTGTCCTGCAAAAACCGGGGGGCGTCCCCGTGGCAGAACTCGAAGCCTGCAACCAGGCTGTTGTTGCCTGCGAGGCCGATGCGTCGGGGCCATGAATGGAGCGGGAGAAGAGTCTCGAACTCTCGACCTCAACCTTGGCAAGGTTGCGCTCTACCAACTGAGCTACTCCCGCTTGGAGTCTGGAGGCGCGGGCCGGAGTCGAACCGACCTACACGGATTTGCAATCCGGTGCATAACCGCTTTGCTACCGCGCCAGATTTGTTTGGCAACAACCGAACAGGACCGGGTATCGCCTCAATAAAAAAGGGAAGCTTGTGCTTCCCTTTTCTCGGAATTTGGAGCGGGAAAAGAGTCTCGAACTCTCGACCTCAACCTTGGCAAGGTTGCGCTCTACCAACTGAGCTATTCCCGCGTTTCAAGCTTCAAATTATAGCGGTATTTTTTTGCTTTTGCAAAAGCCCGCTAAAAATTTTGCATCAATGCTTGACCGATCCACGCGCCGTTGTGGTCGTCTCGGCCGCCGGCGTCGATGGCACGGCGGCTGCCACCGCCTCGTCGTCCGGCAAAGGCGTCGGCTGGCGCTCCAGCGCGATCTCCAGCACCTTGTCGATCCACTTGACCGGCACGATTTCCAGACCGTTCTTCACATTCTCGGGAATCTCCTGCAGATCCTTGGTGTTTTCCTCGGGAATCAGCACCGTCTTGATGCCGCCGCGCAGGGCCGCCAGCAGCTTTTCCTTCAGGCCGCCGATCGCCGTGACTTCGCCGCGCAGCGTGATCTCCCCCGTCATGGCCACATCACCGCGCACCGGAATACCGGTCAGGGCCGATACCATGGCCGTCGTCATGGCAGCACCGGCGCTCGGCCCGTCCTTCGGCGTGGCACCGTCGGGCACGTGGACGTGCATGTCCTTTTTCTCGAAAAACTCATCGGGAATGCCGAGACGGCGCGCGCGGCTGCGCACCACGGTCCGCGCGGTTTCTACCGACTCCTTCATCACATCGCCCAACGAACCGGTCCGCGTGATGACGCCCTTGCCTGGCATCAGCGCCGATTCGATGGTCAGCAGATCGCCGCCGACCTCGGTCCAGGCCAGACCGACCACCTGGCCGACCTGGTTCTGCTGTTCGGCACGGCCATAGGTGAACTTGCGCACACCCAGGAAATCGTTGAGGTTGTCCGCTGTGACCTTCACCTGCGGAGTCATCTTCTTGAGCTGCAGACCCTTGACGACCTTGCGCGTGTAGTAGCGCACCACATCACGCACTGCCTCTTCCGTGACCTCCAGCTCGCTGTCCTTCACGCCATTGTTCTTCAGCTGCTTGGGCAGCAGATAACGCATGGCGATGTTGGTCTTTTCGTCCTCGGTGTAGCCGGAGAGGCGAATCACCTCCATGCGGTCCAGCAACGCGGGCGGGATGTTCATGGAGTTGGAAGTCGCCACGAACATCACGTCGCTCAGGTCGAAGTCGACCTCGACATAGTGATCGCCGAACTTGTTGTTCTGCTCCGGGTCCAGCACCTCCAGCAAGGCACTGGAAGGATCGCCACGGA
>Ga0207972_100350_pt1 | contig 12338 bp, 10 predicted proteins | sample LakWasMe75_LOW10_2_FD_183903 | JGI IMG/M metagenome (GOLD analysis project Ga0207972, IMG submission 183903) | Freshwater sediment methanotrophic microbial communities from Lake Washington under simulated oxygen tension - Sediment Metagenome... | ecosystem: Environmental > Aquatic > Freshwater >...
CCAGCATCAGTTCGCGCTCAATGAATTTTCCATCATTTAAATCAAGCACTTTGACTACATCTACCAGCTTGTTTAGCTGTTTGATGATTTGTTCAATCACGTCTTCTGAACCTGATGTAACAATAGTCATACGGGATAGGGTTGGATCCTCGGTCGGTGCAACAGTGAGTGATTCGATGTTGTAACCGCGTGCAGAAAACAGACCGGCAACGCGTGATAATGCGCCTGCTTCGTTTTCCATCAATAGTGAAATAATATGGCGCATTATAGATCCTCCGCCAAAATCATTTCAGACAGGCCTTTTCCGTTTGGAATCATCGGGAAAACATTTTCTTTCTGGTCTGTGATGAAATTCATAAACACAAAGCGATCTTTCATTGCAAATGCATCCGTTAATGCACCTTCTACGTCTTCGGGTTTCTCAATGAGCATGCCCACGTGGCCATAGGATTCAGCCAGTTTAACAAAGTCCGGCAGGCTATCCATATAAGATTCTGAGTAGCGGTTCTCGTAGAAGAACTCTTGCCACTGACGCACCATGCCTAAATAGCGGTTATTGAGCAAAATCACTTTAATCGGCAGGTGATATTGCTTACAGGTTGAAAGCTCCTGAATATTCATCTGGATACTGCCTTCACCGGTCACACAGGCAACCTGTGCATCTGGATATGCAAATTGACAGCCCATTGCATATGGCAAGCCAACACCCATTGTGCCTAGGCCGCCAGAGTTGATCCAGCGGCGTGGCTTATCGAATTTGTAATATTGCGCAGCCCACATCTGATGCTGACCTACGTCAGAAGTCACGAAGGCGTCGCCTTTAGTAACATCCCATAGTTTCTCAATCACATATTGCGGTTTAATAAAGCCGTTGTTATTGAGGTAGTTCAGGCAGTGCTTGCCACGCCATTCCTCAATTTGCTTCCACCAGGCTTTAAGCGCAGGCGACTGTTGTGGTTTTTCCTGTAAAACCAGGTCGTTCATTTCACCCAGCACAGACTTCACGTCACCTACGATAGGTACATGTACCTTTACGCGTTTAGAGATCGATGATGGGTCAATATCTACATGGATAATGGTACGGTCTTTATTGTAGAAGTGTTCTGGATTCCCGATTACGCGGTCATCAAAACGTGCACCTACTGCGAGCAGCACATCACACTCATGCATTGCCATATTGGCTTCATAAGTCCCGTGCATGCCGAGCATGCCTAAAAACTGTTTATCTGTAGACGGATAGCCGCCCAGGCCCATCAAGGTGTTAGTAACAGGCAAGCCCAATGCTTGCACCAGTTTAACCAATAACTCTGAAGCGTCGCCCAGCACTACGCCACCGCCGGTATAAACCATCGGGCGTTCAGCTTCCAGCAGTAATTTAACTGCTTTTTTAATCTGACCGCTGTGACCTTTAGTCACCGGGTTGTAAGAGCGCATTTCCACCGTGCTTGGATATACGAACTCTGCAAAATTGGCTGTAATATCTTTAGGGATATCCACCACTACAGGGCCCGGACGGCCGGTTCTTGCAATGTGGAAAGCTTTTTTCATGGTCGAAGCGATGTCTTTTACATCTTTCACCAGAAAGTTATGTTTTACACAAGGGCGTGTCACGCCAACCATGTCGACTTCCTGGAAAGCATCCAGGCCAATAGCGGCAACTGGTACCTGACCGCTGATAACCACCATCGGAATTGAATCCATGTAGGCAGTCGCAATGCCGGTGATCGCGTTGGTAGCGCCAGGGCCAGACGTTACAAGGGCGACGCCGACTTCACCTGTTGCGCGAGAAAAGGCGTCTGCCGCGTGAACGGCAGCTTGTTCATGACGCACAAGAATATGTTTAAAATGACCTTGTTTATATATTGCGTCATAGATATGTAAAACTGCACCACCAGGATACCCAAAAACGAATTTTACATTTTCTTGTTCCAGGGAGCGGATCAAAATTTCTGCGCCCGTGATTTGATGCGGATGTGATGTCTCTGCCATAAATCTTTTTGATTTTAAATAGTTTATTCGGTAACCCTACACGATAACCGTTTGGGCGAGATTGGTCAAGGATAAAAGCGTCAGAAATGAAAGGCTTAAGATTGAAAGTCTGCTGTATTGGTTAGTTGGACATTACATTTTTGTATTCAAAAAACCATGTTTAAAAAGCAGCTTTATTCAAGTTCCAGAGGTGGTGCCACTTTCAGCAGTTCTTCTATCGTCGTGAGGCCGGCGGCTACTTTTTCTGCACCATTAATAATCAATGGCTGCATCCCTTCCTGATAAGCCAGCTTGGTAAGTTTTGCCAGATTGGTGTCAGGTGTAATGAGTTTTCTTAGTGCGCGACTCATCGATAACATTTCATAAATACCGCTGCGGCCTTTGAAGCCGGTATTGCGACATTCCAGACAACCGACCGGTCTATAAATGTGGTCAGGCTTAGGCAGGTTAAATGTGCCAACCAGCGCGCTCCAGTCACTTTGTGTAATCGGCTCAGGTGCTTTGCAGCTGGGGCATAGTGTTCTTACCAGTCGCTGCGCCATAATGCCGAGTACAGTAGAGTGTATCAAATAAGAAGGTACGCCTAAATCCAACAATCTGGTGACAGCTGAAGGCGCATCATTTGTGTGCAGGGTTGATAACACCAGATGGCCGGTAAGCGCGGCTTGAATTGTCATTTCAGCAGTTTCTATATCGCGAATTTCGCCTACCATAATAATGTCCGGGTCTTGTCGCATCAGGGTACGTATGCCTTCTGCAAAACCGAGCCCTAAGTTGTGCTGCACCTGCATCTGATTGAATGCAGGTTCAACCATCTCGATAGGATCTTCTACTGTACACACATTGACTTCAGAAGTTGCGAGCATGCGCAGGGTGGAGTAGAGCGTCGTAGTTTTACCGGAGCCGGTAGGGCCGGTAACTAAAATAATGCCGTTGGGAGCTTTAGCCCAGGTATGCCATTTGTCAGCTTGTAATGGTGAAAATCCCAATGCGATAAAGTCTTTGCTGGAGATGTCCGGCGAGAAAATACGCATGACGAGTTTTTCGCCAAATGCTGTTGGCATGGTTGAAAGGCGCAATTCTATTTCATTGCCTTCAGCTGATAAGGTCTTAATGCGGCCATCTTGCGGGCGGCGTTTCTCAACCATATCCATGCGCCCAAGCAGCTTGATGCGGCTGGTGATTGCATTCATGATGTTCGGCGGAATCTGATAGACCTGATGCAGCACACCGTCGATCCTGAAGCGCATCAGGCCTATGTTGCGCCTTGGTTCCAGATGGATGTCACTGGCGCGCTGTTCAAATGCATATTTAAACAGCCAATCTACAATGTTGACTACATGCTGCTCATTGGCATCCAGGTTTTTGTCTTTACCCAGCTCTACCAGCTGTTCGAAGTTTTGCACACCGATCACTTGCCCGGCTTTGGATAGATTGGCCGCATGCATCGAGTTGGCGAGGTTATACATTTCAGGCAGGTAGCGGTTAAGCTCCAGCGGGTTGGCAACCACCAGCTTGATTTTCATTTTGAGCACGCGTTCTAGATCTGCAACCCAGTCGGTGTTGAATGGCTCTGAGGTGGCGATGATTGCTGCACCGTTCTTGATCGAAATAGGCATGATTTTCAGGCGTTCGGCATAACCTTTTGATACGACTTGCGATGCATCGCCAAAATCCAGCTTAAGTGGATCAATATGGTAGTAATCAAGGCCAGCATGACCTGCCAGCCATGCAGACAGACTCTCTACAGTGAGCGCGTTATGAGGTGACTTCAGGTTTTTCCATTTTTGCTCGCCGATCACTACTAACGGGTGCAAATTGGAAGTGTCCAGCCGGCGATCTTTGTATAGCTTTTCGGCTTGGGCTTTGTCGATAATGCCATCGTTGATTAACATGCGCAGCGTGTCGCCTAATGTTACGCGACCGGTGGGCCTGATAAACGTTGTGGCTTTATTCATGATGAGTGCCTTATTTAATAACGCTTTAAATATTGATGCCTCTTAGGCTTTTATAACTTAGCCTGTGGTAACTCATTAACACGCATAGAGAGGTCAATGGCTTGTATGTTCTTGGTCAGCGAGCCAATGGATATGCGGTCTACCCCGGTAAGTGCCACTGTACGGACATTACCCAGCGTGATGCCGCCGGATGCTTCCAGTACAGCTTTTTTACCGCTCTGGTGATTAATGTTCACCGCTTCCCGCAGTAGATCATTGCTGAAATTATCCAGCAGGATGCTGCTTGCACCTGCTTCCAGTGCTAATTTTAATTGTTCCAGGTTTTCCACTTCAATCTGTATGCTTTTGCCGGTGTTTAGCGCAAAAGCCTGCTGCATGACTTTGCTAATACTCCCTGCCGCCGCAATGTGATTTTCTTTAATCAGAATGCCGTCATATAGCGCCAAGCGCTGATTATGGCCGCCGCCAACGGTTACGGCATATTTTTGCGCCAGTCTCAGGTGGGGAACCGTTTTACGTGTATCCAGAATCTGTGCATTGGTGCCGACGATGGCGTCTACATACTTACGCGTTTCGGTTGCTGTTGCTGAGAGTGTTTGTAAGAAATTAAGTGCACAGCGTTCTGCGCTGAGTAATGGCCTTGCAAAGCCATTGATTCTGCATAATAACTGATCCGGTTGAACACGGTCGCCTTCATTGATCAACCACTCAAGCTGCACATTGTTGTCAATGAGTTTGAAGCAGGCATTGACCCAATGCTGGCCACAAATGATCGCACTTTCGCGTGCAATAATCGTCGCGCTGACCATTTGGCCTTCAGGTACGAGCATGGCGGTGAGATCGCCGCTACCTATGTCTTCATCCAGAGCGGCCTGTACCTGCGTTGTCACCAGTTCGTTAAAAGCGGCGGACCCGATCGGGTAGTATTTGTTAAATAGTGTCATGGTTGTCGTGAGCAAAGCGGAGTTTGAATTATAATGCTATCAACAATCAATATGACTAAATAACATCGTAAGTAAAAAAATCATGAAGCTTTTATATACTATTAACAGTCCCTATGCCCGCAAAATTCGTATTGTGGCCGCTGAAAAGCACATTGATATCAAGCTGGAAGAGGTGGTGCTGTCTGACCCGGATTGTCCGGTTAAACAGTATAACCCGCTAGGCAAGGTGCCTGTACTGGTTTTAAGTGAGGATAATGACAGTCTGTATGATTCACGCGTGATTGCCGAATATCTGGATAACCGCACGCCACTTGCGCATTTGATTCCTAAAGACAATACTGCCAAGTCAGCGGTGCGTCGATGGGAGGCTTTGGCTGACGGCGTATGTGATGCAGCGGTCGCCGTAATCATGGAACAGCGCAAGCCGGAGCAAAAGCAGGAAGGAGCTTTTATTGCCAGACAAATGGATAAAGTGACACGTGGTCTGACAGTGTTAAATAATGACCTTGGTCATAGCAAGTGGTGTGTCGATGACACGTTCAGTCTTGCAGATATTGCTGTTGGCTGCATGCTTGGATACATCAAACTAAGATTCGGCACTACGATTGATTTAGCAGCGCATTACCCAAATCTGGAACGATTGCAGTCTGTGTTAATTAAACGACAATCGTTTATAGACAGTATGCCAGTAGCGAATTAAGTTCATAATGCCTGATTCGTATCAGGCGATGTGACCGTTATCATCGAGCAGGCTGGATAGCTGCGTCTTCTTACGCAACGATTGTCTGTCATTCAAGCGTTTCTGGGCTGGTGCAGGCAAATCGGTAAAACGTATCATGTTGCGATCGATCAGCAATGTGATTAAGTCTTCCAGCACGCGCGCCAGATGGATATCGCTTTCACGGAAAGGATCACTTTTTGCCAGTGACTTTTCCAGAAAATCCATATATTCTTTTGAACTATCCTCCACGAAGCGCCAGTCGGCTCCCAGATTCTCGGAAGCGCTTACAGCAACTACTTCACCTTGGGCGTTTTTAAGTATATAAGCCATAATTACCTCAATTGTCAGTGATGGTTTTAAATGGCGCCGGTAATGATGCCGCCACCTAAACAGACATTGCTTTCGTATACGACAGCAGACTGCCCCGGTGTGATGGCCCACTGCTTCTGACCGAATTTGATTATGACTTCTTCGGTGTTGATCGCATCAATCTCGCAAGCCGCATCTGGCTGACGGTAACGTGTTTTTGCTGCGTAGACCCAGTTGGTTTTAGGGTCTTCTTCGCTGATCCAATGCAGCTGACCGGCTTTCAAGCCATCGTTAAGCAGCAGCGGATGTTCATGGCCTTGCACAACAATCAGTTCGTTCTTTTCCATGTCTTTGGCTGCGACAAACCATGGATCACCGTTGCTTTCGCGGCTGCCACCGATTTTTAAACCCTGACGCTGGCCTAGCGTGTAGTACATCAAACCTTCATGGCGACCAACGATTTTGCCTTCGGGAGTTTTCATATCGCCGGGCTCACGCGGCAGATATCTGCTTAAAAATTCCTGAAACGGCCGTTCGCCGATAAAGCAGATGCCGGTGGAGTCTTTTTTCTCTGCATTGATCAGGCCGGCAGCGCGCGCGATTTCACGCACTTCGCGTTTCAGGTAGGTGCCGAGCGGGAATAGTGTTTTTGAAAGCTGAGCCTGATTGAGGCGATACAAAAAGTAACTTTGGTCTTTACTGCCGTCATCTGCTTTCAGTAACTGATATTTGCCTGGCTGCAATGGGTTTTCGCGCACTTGCGCATAATGACCGGTAGCAATCAGGTCTGCGCCCATGCCCATGGCGTGGTCCAGAAATGCTTTGAATTTAATTTCGGCATTACACAGAATATCCGGGTTCGGCGTGCGTCCAGCCTGATATTCGCTTAGAAAGTTAGCGAATACGCGATCTTTGTATTCGGCACTGAAGTTAACTGCTTCGATATCGATACCGATTTTATCGGCTACGGATACGGCATCAATCAGATCCTGTTTGCTGGAGCAATATTCATCCGTGTCGTCGTCTTCCCAGTTCTTCATGAACAGGCCGGTGACCTCATAACCTTGTTGTTTTAATAGCAGGGCAGTAACGGAAGAATCTACGCCGCCGGAGAGGCCGACAACAATTTTTTTCTTTTGTGATTTATTCAGGTTCATAGGTGTTTATTTTATAAATGCGTAATAACAGACAATGGATAACGTTGCCCGCGTAAATAATCCTCGATGCAGGTGATGACTTGCGGGCTGCGCATGAGCTCGGCATTGCTGCGAATCTCGTCTGCTGTCATCCACACTGCACGGATAATGCCATCATCCAGCGTAAGTAGTGGCTGGTGGTTGCTCACACTGCCAATATAGGCAAAGCGCAGGTACGTCGTCTGGTTATGTTCATGCTTCCAGTGGTAAATGCCCAGCAAGGAAGTTGGTTCAAATGTGTACGCAGTTTCTTCTAGTGTTTCGCGGATGACGGCTTCAAGAATCGTTTCGTTATCTTCCAGATGGCCTGCCGGCTGGTTAAAACGATTGCCGCGGTCGGTTTCTTCTTCTACCAGTAAGAACTTGCCGTTTTCTTCAACGATTGCCGCGACGGTGGCATGTGGCTTCCATTGCATGATGAATGTCTTGTGTTTGAGTTATGCGTATTTTACCTGATGCAACAATATTCGCGTGTTTTGATTTTTGCTATCCGCCTGAACGAGATCAGGCGAATAGTTTAGGGAAAAGTCCGCTGAGTCCGTGAGCGATAAATTCTACAGACATGGCGGCCAGAATCAGGCCCATGATACGCGTTACGATGTTAATACCAATTTTGCCCAGCTTGTTTGCGATAGCAACCGCCAGTGTTAACACCAGCCAGATAATGAGGCATACCGCTAAAATCGGAATGGTTAATGAAAGGTGGCCAGTAAAACTGCTGTTTTGCTGGGCTGCAATAATCATATTACTGATAGAACCGGGGCCAGCCAGCAGCGGAATGCTGAGCGGGACGATTGCAATCACTTCTTTTTCTGCCAGCGAGTCTCTTTCTTCTAAAGTCTGATGTGCGGCACTTTGCTTGGCATGCATCATTGAAATGGCGATCAGCATTAGCAGAATACCGCCGCCAACCTGAAATGACGGAATAGATACACCGAAGAAATCCAGCACCTGGTCGCCAATAAATGCAGCAATAGTCAGTACAATAAAGACCGTGAATGCCGCAGTTTTTGCCGTTTTCGCACGTTCCTGATTGCTCCAGCCGCTAGTCGCGCTGATAAATACGGGAACGCTGCCGATAGGGTTTACAATCGCAAACAGCGCGATGCCAATTTTTAAGAGCGCAGGCCAGTCAATCATATAAGTTACCTTTTTAGCCCTTTAAAATTCGGGCAAATATATTTAATCTTTGTTAATTTAGAGATAGTAAATTAAAGTACGAACATGCGTAACAATTTTGAACAACATCCTACACTGTACCTTGCTTCACGCAGTCAGCGACGCGTTGAGCTACTGAAGCAGATTGGTATCGATTGCATCACACATCCTGCTGATATTGATGAAACGCAACTGTTAAACGAACTGCCTGAGCAATATGTGACAAGACTTGCCAGAGAAAAAGCCGAGGTGTGCCTGCTGGGTTTGTCAGCCGAGCAGCGGTCAAGGCCGGTTCTGGCTGCAGACACTACAGTGGCTCTGGCTGACAAAGTGCTTGGAAAGCCGGAGAATGATAATGATGCACGTCAGGTGCTGGCGGAATTATCCGGCAGTACGCATCAGGTACATACAGCGGTAGCGTTGGCTTTTATGAACAAAATAGAAGTGGTTTTGTCCACCACTACAGTGGAGATGGTCAGTTTTTCAGAGCAGCAGATTGAGTATTACATCATGATAAAGCTGGCAGCTATGGCATACAGGGTTTGGCCGGTGCGTGGATTAAAAAGATTGAAGGCAGCTATACCGGCGTGATGGGGCTACCGATATGTGAAACGGCAGAGCTGTTAAGAAAGCACCATATCATTCATATATAAGATTCACTTATTTAAGTTAATGATGATTAAATCGTCATTGCGAGCCGATAGGGCGTGGCAATCCAGAGATTTTCAAAGTTTTTGTATATGAGGCTTTGCTCTCTTTTATTTTGGCTGGATTGCTTCACTTCGCTCGCAATGACGGGTTTACGAATGAATCAGCTTTTTCTTAAGTGCGAAAAAATAATAATCAGTAATCAGAGAGTACAAATTGAGCGAAGAGATATTAATTAACGTTACCCCGCAGGAAACGCGCATTGCCATGATGGAAAATGGTGTAGTGCAGGAGTTGCAGATTGAACGCAGCTCATCGCTAGGTCTGGTCGGAAATGTGTATCGCGGCGTGATTTGCCGCGTACTGCCCGGCATGCAGTCAGCTTTTGTGGAAGTTGGCTTGCAGCGCGCTGCATTTCTGCATGCGGGTGATGTGATTGAGTGTGGTGTTTCTGAAGGGCAAAGGCCGATTCAGGAAGTGCTGCATGAAGGGCAGTCTCTGATGGTGCAGGTTATCAAGGAACCGATTGGTACCAAAGGGGCGCGCCTGACTACACAGATCAGCATTGCTGGACGGTTTTTAGTCTACCTGCCACAGCAGGACCACATTGGCGTATCGCAACGCATCGAGCTTGAAACTGAGCGAGAGTCGTTAAAAGCACGTCTGCTGGGTTTGCTGCCTGAGCAGCACAAAGGTGGCTATATCATCAGAACGATGTCAGAAACTGCGACGGATGATGAGTTGCTGGCAGATATCGATTATTTAACAAAAACCTGGAAACATATTCAGGAAAAAAGCATCACAGTTCCCGAGCGCACGCTGATTTTTCAGGACCTGAATTTGCCGATGCGCGTGCTGCGTGATGTGATGTGTGATAACACCGAGGTGGTGCGCGTAGACTCAAGCGAGACTTATCAGAAGCTGGTGGATTTCGCCAACCTGTACGCAATTACTGCCTTGGATAAACTGGTGCATTATCAGGGTGAGCGCCCGCTATTCGATCTGTACAATATTGAACAGGAAATCGAAAAAGCCATGTCGCGCAAAGTTGAACTGAAATCCGGCGGATATCTGATATTCGACCAGACTGAAGCGTTGACGACGGTCGACGTGAATACCGGCAGTTTTGTTAGCGGTAAGAATTTGTCTGACACCATCTTTAAAACCAATCTTGAGGCGGCACAATCCATTGCCCGGCAGCTAAGACTGAGAAATCTGGGCGGCATCATTATTATTGATTTTATTGATATGGATGAAGATACGCAGCGTGAAGCCGTCTTGGAGGAACTGGAAAAAGAGGTGGCGCGTGACCGTGCACGTACCGGCGTCAACGGTTTTACGCCGCTTGGGCTGGTGGAAATGACGCGTAAACGTACCCGCGAGAGTCTGGCACATATACTTTGTGAGCCTTGCCCTAGCTGTAAAGGGCGTGGCGAGTTGAAAACTGCGCAGACAGTGTGTTATGAAATCTTGCGCGAATTGCTGCGCGAAGCGCGTCAGTTCAACGCGCGTGAACTGCGTGTGCTGGCAGCACCCAAAGTGATTGATATGCTGTCAGACGAAGAGTCACAAAGTCTGGCTAATTTATCTGATTTCATTGCCAAGCCAATTTCGCTACAGGTAGAAACTAGCTATGGTCAGGAATCGTTCGATATTATCTTAATGTAGCTTATGCCACGGGTGGTGAACCATTCGCTATTAGGTAAATCAGCAGAAGCATAAGTTTGTCGCAAGGCCAGTTTTTTGTAGTTAGAAATCTATCTATCAAGATTGAGCGACAGTTAAGCGGGCTAAAGCAGACAGGTAAGATAATAACTTTAATGGTTCCCAGAGCAGGGCAAGCCAATTCACTTTAATGCGGGATAGCACTGCTGTGATATTTCAGGCGGTAGTTTTCGGTTTTTCAGTGCCGAATTTAACACAGCTCATGAGCTTAAGTAATATGACGTCTAGCTGTGCGGCTTGTTTTTGATAAACAGCAGCTTCCTGTTCTGTTTTTACTATATTTTTTTTCAGTTTGTCAGCGCTGTCATGTGATTCCATAAGCAATGCTGCACGCTTGTCCAGTGCACTTTTATGGGTTTCAATTTCATTTTTCAATTCGCCGATAACCGAGCTCAGCCAACGCTCACAATCTGCATGGGCTTGTTCAAAAATTGTTTTAATCTGGTTACCCAGACTTAAGAAAAACTTGCGAATCAGAAAATGTTTCTCGGTCATTATATTCACAGCACTAGAGCAGAAGTCGTCAGTCACCTGTTCTAGCGCATGCATACTCTCGATAAGTTTGCTTAGATCCAGATCAGCAGCTTTGTTTTTCTCGAGACCATGCTTAGTATGAAACAATTGATATAGCTCATCTGCATGTTGTTTGATTACGCGACTTTCAACCATAATCTCCTGTGCCATTTTATTGGTATGGCGCGTGATTTTGCGCATGCTTTGGTTCAACCCCACGGTAGTCCAGTTGTCTCCCATATCCTGTTTTGACTGTGTTAGCACAGTTTCCAGGTAGCCTGAGCTTAGATGACGCAACAGCCTGCTGCTTAATTTTGTTATTTTTTCACGACCCTGGTTAAAGGTGAGAATTGAAGTTTCATAGCGTTTACGTTCAGCGATCACTTTAGCCAGAATTTCTTTTGATGTGCCTTGATGTTCAAGCTGTAATGCATGTAATTCATCAAGCTGGTTTTTAATATTGCTGACGCGGATCTGTACAAGCTTGCGTGAGGCTCGAATCATGTTCGAACATTCGGTGATGATGGCCTTGCCAAGTACTTCATGTTTAGCACTTACGATTTGTTCCGCCAGCGCGTTTTCCACCGCATTAATACCAGAGCGCAGCAGCAGGGCGTCGTCTTTTTTAATTTTGGCTAATAATGCTTTCTGCGCGGAAATCGCAAAAATACTTTTTTCGTTTAATGCCAGATCTTGCGCAGTATTTTCAATCTGCTTCTTAATCACGGCGTCGACTTCTGCATCTGTTTCGAGTCCGTCCCATAGGTTGTCAATTTTGTTGAGCAACACCAGTTTATGTGCGGCCCTTTTTTGCACATAGTCTGTCCAGACTTGCATGTCGGACTTAGTGATGCCGGTATCTATGGAAGTTAAAAATACGATGGCTTGCGCACTGGGAATAATGCTTAGTGTCAGTTCTGGTTCGGTTCCTATCGCATTTAAACCCGGAGTATCAAGTACAACTAATCCGTTTTTGAGTAAGGGGTGCGGATAGTTAATGAGCGCATGACGCCAGGCAGGAATTTCGATGACACCTGTTTCTGCGAGCGACTGTTGCAGAGATGGATCATTTTCAGTAGAGAAGCCAAGCTTGTTGGCAGTGGCAAGATCAACTTTACGAGTTTGTACCAATGCTCTCAGCGCTTGTTTCATGCTGTCTGCAGAGGATGTGTCGAGC
>Ga0207972_100364_pt1 | contig 12038 bp, 19 predicted proteins | sample LakWasMe75_LOW10_2_FD_183903 | JGI IMG/M metagenome (GOLD analysis project Ga0207972, IMG submission 183903) | Freshwater sediment methanotrophic microbial communities from Lake Washington under simulated oxygen tension - Sediment Metagenome... | ecosystem: Environmental > Aquatic > Freshwater >...
CTCGGCATTGAACGCAAGTATTTTGGAATTCGAGGTGTCTTCAAAAACTTCCCCGTCTTTTTTACCGGATGGTTGTTCCTTGGTGGTGTTGGTATCTATGGCATCTACTTCAAATAAATACGCTAACATAACAATCAACGGGAACGCGGACTCAATCTATGCTTAATCTTCATTCTCTCCACCGCGTCCCGTTATTTCTACGTTAGGCATTGGAGAAAAAATGGCAATTGAAAATGTTAGAGCGGTGTATTTCCCATATTGCATTGAAAAATGCGCTGACGGTTCATGGGTTCTTTTAAATCGAAATTACAAACCAGTCGGTTTTAACACCAGCAATTTTATTAACTACGCCGACTACCCTGTTGCAATGAAGCTTAAAGGGCTTGGGCCATCTACTCTTAAAAAACTTTCCTATAAGGACGAAGAGCCTAGTGATAGGGTTTACCTCTATAACGATGGTTGTGTTCCAACAAGTAGCAGCGCTGCAATGAACGCATACCTAAAAAAACTTGAAATATTGCTCAAGCTACAACATGCCTAACATAGCGCTCAAAGGGACGTGCCGCCTCATGGCGGTTTTAAAGTTTTGTAATTTATCAAGCTTTGGGGTTTTGTTTAGCGTCCGTGAGCGGCACGCCCCTTAGCTCTACGTTAGGCACCAAGGAAAGCCCCCGATGAGCACTACTACCCGATCAGCGTTCACCCTGCGTCCCCACGAGGCCACTGGCTCATGGGCATCCGATGACCGACGACATGCCGAGAGCGCTCGCCAGCTACTTACTGAGCTTGAAACCGTCTGTGAAGAGGTGCTCAACAGATGGCCTCTGCCACATGGACAAACTGTGTGGAATGCGGAGGCTGAGTTTCCTGAATTCTATGCATTGGTGCGTAAGCGCGACCGCCTGTGCGATTCAGTTCGCATCTTTGCTGCAATGGCCGTCGAGGGTTTCCTCAACTACTATGGCGTTGTCCGGCTCGGCGAAGAGGCCTTCAACACACACTTCGAACGTATGGGTCTCATTCCGAAACTGCGTGCACTGCTTCTTGTGTGTGACTCAGTCTCGGTGTCGGCCAGCGACCCTCTTGTTCGTCTGCTGGAGCAGGTTGCGAAAGGAAGGAACGCGTTGGTGCACCCGAAGGCAAAGGAATTCCCCGGCTACATTCCGGCGGAGGATCGTCCCGGCGTCCCGATTCCCGGTGCTGCGCGCCAAGCTGTTGAGGACATGGATTCATTCTTCGATGAGTTTGTGACACTTGTCCCCGCCAGCAAACACTTGGCACCCCCAGGGGCGAAAGGTGCCTAACATGGCGCTCAAAGGGACGTGCCGCCTCATGGCGGTTTTAAAGTTTTGTACTTTATCAAGCTTTGGGGCTTTGTTTAGCGTCCGTGAGCGGCACGCCCCTTAGCTCTACGTTAGACTTAAGGAAACTAAATGTATGAATGAGACGACTCAGTTAGAGATTCGCCCTGGCTATCCAATTCACTTATTGGCGATTGAGGAGCCAAAATATGAAGTAATAACGTTAGATGTATCCTGCTTATCTGGCTGCGACTTAGACTGTGCTCTTGCCGTTTCGTTACTGAGTGAAGGGACTTTGTACCTGTGTTTTCTGCCCGATGGACGTAGTTATAGAGTTAGTTATGAAGCCCCAGGCCAAGAGAAAAGGCCGTGGACACCCAGTTCGGACGTAAATCTTGCAAGTGAAATTCTACGAAACCATAGGCCATTGGAAGAAAATTTTCTCGAAAGTTTGCGAGAGATTGTCGTGAAGGAATTAGGGCCGTCCGTTGATCTTCTTCGCCTCAAGAGAAATGCAGCCTAACATGGCGCTCAACCGGAGCGCGGTTATAATGCGGTTTTATTTTTTCAGCTTTCCGTGCCGCGCCCGGTTAGCTCTACGTTAGGCATTCTGGAATGAATGTGTTGGCTTTGGCTTGCCTTCGTCAGCCTCAGCGGGTTACGGTCAGGTTTCGTTTGTGAGCGGTTCTGCTATTGTCAGCCATGCGTTTGCGTCATGCGCGGGAGCAGCACTACTGTTTTGGTTTGGCTTAGGTGTGCCGCGCACGACGCAAGCCGCGAGTCCTGTGTTGGTTTAGCGTCCAGTGCGTTGTTTAGGCTTTTTGTCCAAGGTGGTTTGGCTTTCATCGTGCTTCTTGGCCTAACATGGCGCTCAACCGGAGCGCGGTTATAATGCGGTTTTATTTTTCAGCTTTCCGTGCCGCGCCCGGTTAGCTCTACGTTAGGCTATATAATTAGGAGACAGAATGGCTGGTGTAAATAGAGCTTTATCATTTTCAAAAAGCATTACACTTGAAAGTGCTTCATATTCAGATACTAATCCTTGCATTTTTCTGTCGCATATCTCGCAGGATAAAAGCAGCGTAATCGCAATAGGCGATTACATAATGAAAAATGGGGACATTGATATATATTTGGATATATACGATAGTCAGCTACAAGAAGCTGTTAAAAATAATGATCCTCACGGAATTACTGAATTCATTGAGCGTGGACTTCAAAACTCAACTCATCTAATGTGTCTGTATAGCGAAAACACAGTCCGTTCATGGTGGGTTCCATATGAAATCGGATATGGCAAAAGGTCAAAAGCAGAAGTTTCTTCATTAAAACTAAAGGGTGAAGCTGATCTGCCTGCATATTTAGAAATTGGCGAAGTGTTGCTTGGGACAGAAAGTCTCAATAAGTACCTTAAAAAAATAACAAGCAAAATGCAAAAATCGTTTGATTCAACCGCCAGCTTAGAAAGCTTAGTCGAACACTCTGCATCACAGCATCCGCTCGACAATTATTTAGATTGGAATAAATAATGAAATTCTCTCATCTATTTGAAAACTGGAATCTAACCGGGTTAAAGATAAAAGCTTCATTTTTAGAAATGGAATGGAAGCCTAAAGATGCAGACAAAGATGCCGCATGGGAACTTTATGTTGAGCTATTAACACGTGTTACCACCCAAGCACTACAGCCTGATGAAGGAACAGAAGAAGCCGCATTGGCAAGCATTCATTCGATTTTCAAAACAACCAGAGAAGTCTTGAAAAATCACGGGAGAGATTGTATCCAGTTTTCGAAAGTTGCAATTGTTATACTTAATCAAGTTGTTCGTCCATTTACATCAAAATGGCATCGGAAGTTCGAAGTGGGTAGCCTAGATGATGCTGAAAAAGCTGCTTTTCGTAGTGATTTAATAGACTTGCAAGAAAAACTTGTTGCCTACACACATATGCTTTCCGAAATTGCCGGAGTTGAAGATATTACTGAGCTTGAAGAGGTCAGGCCTGCATAATAATCGTATAAATGACAATTTATAGAATTTTGGTGAGTGGTAGTTTGGCATTAGCTGTGTTGGCTGGCCTAACAAGTCAGTCAAAGGGACGCGCCGCCCGTTGGCGGTTTTGAAGTTTCGTTTTTTATCAAGGTTCGGCGGCTTCGCTTAAGCTCAGTGAGCGGCGCGCCCCTTACTGTAACGTTAGGCTTTCGGAAAAACACATGCTTGAAGTTGCAGTTCTTAATATTATTCCAGGCAAAGAAGCTGAGTTTGAGTCTGCATTCCGTGCTGCGTCAGCCATTATTTCCAGCATGGAGGGTTATGTCTCGCATCAGCTTCAACACTGCGTAGAAAATGAAAGTCGTTATATTCTGCTAGTTAATTGGCAAACCCTTGAAGCACACACAATTGGCTTTCGTACATCACCTCAGTATCAGGAGTGGAAAAAGTTGCTTCATCATTTTTATAGTCCGTTTCCCACAGTAGAGCATTATGAGTTGGTTCTTGAGCAAAAAGCCTCTCAAGGCGCTCATTTTAAGTAATTGAATTACAATAATATTTTATGAGCGTCTTTTAAACACCTTCCGGCTTTAGGTGGTTACCTCGCTAACATGGCGCTCAACCGGAGCGCGGTTACAATGCGGTTTTGTTTTTCAGCTTTCCGTGGCCGCGCCCGGTTAGCTCTACGTTAGGTGCTAAACCTTTTATTTAAATGATGGAGTCAATATGAGTTGGATTGTATATAGGGTTGGGCCAATTGACCACGGCTGGGATCATCTAAAAACCGTAAAAGAGACACTTGCAACTATCGCAACAACAAGCGATGAGTTCTCTGAGCAAAACGACATAGATACAGAGGCTGTTGAATCATTTATTGGCGAATGGGAATCAGCAAAAGCCGCAGCAACAGACAACGGTTGGGAGGGGGATTTTCGTATTGAGCCACGAGTTTTTTGGTTGCCGTCAGAAGTGAATTTCGTATGTGCATTTGTTTTCAAACAAGACAATAACGGCACAACGTTTGTTGTTTCACCTCAAGTCCTGCCCACTATGCAAGAGCTTGTGTGGTGAGTATGCTACTTTGCCTAACAAGTCAGTCAAAGGGACGCGCCGCCCGTTGGCAGTTTTGAAATTCTGTTTTTTATCAAGGTTCAGCGGCTTCGCTAAAGCTCCCAGAGCGGCGCGCCCCTTACCTCTACGTTAGGTCTCTTGTATGCTATGGACGATCCGCTATGTGCTTGCATTGATTCCCGCCGCACTTACGCTCGGCGGTTGGCAGCTTGCTGTTGCGGCATATGATTTTTTTGGTTGCCAAGGCAATCTCAAAAACCTTGCGCCTTGCTATGCTGGCACAATCAACTTGTTGCCCTGGCTTGGTATCGGTCTCTTTTGGCTTCCACTCTTGTCGTACGTCACTGTACCCGTTTCCGTGTGGCTCCTCATCAACGTCGGGGCTAGACATATTGGTTCTCACAATGATGCTGAAACCTAACATGGCGCTCAACCGGAGCGCGGTTACAATGCGGTTTTGTTTTTTCAGCTTCCCGTGCCGCGCCCGGTTAGCTCTACGTTAGCCATCACATATGCCAGCTAGCCAACATCCAGTATTCAAACAACCTGAAGATGCCAGCATATCAATCTGGCGTTACATGGACTTTACAAAGTTCGTGTCAATGCTTGAGTCTAGCTCGCTCTTCTTCGCGAGAGCAGACTGTCTTGGAGATCCTTTCGAAGGTTCGTACTCACGCGGAAATGAACGCCTTCGCCCTATTCTGTACAAAGATATTCCGTCCGAAGCGCTGTCTCGCATGGCTTCCGAAGGTGCTGAATTTACTCGTTTCCTGCGCAAATGGACTTTCGTAAGTTGTTGGCATATGAACGAAGGTGAGTCTGCTGCGATGTGGAAGCTCTACGCAAAAACAAATGAAGCAGTAGCCTTGAAGACTTCATTTTTCCGCCTAGTCAATGAACTTGATGACAAAACCTACGTAGGAAAGGTTGAGTACATAGACTTCGATCACGACTGGCTGCCCGAAGGCAATACTTTTTATCCCTACGTGCACAAACGCCGGTCTTTCGCACACGAACGTGAAGTACGTGCCGTCATTCAGGAGTTACCTGTGAGTGATCAGGGAATTGATCGAACGAAAGAGCCACCTAGCGGTGGAGTTGAAAGAAGCGTCAATATTTCGACTTTGATAGAGGCAATTCACGTTGCCCCGACCTGTCCTACGTGGTTTAAGGAGACTGTTGAGAAGGTGGCGCGCCGATATGGCCTCTCTGCTCCGGTAATTCAATCCGCACTGGATGATGAGCCATTCTTTTGAGACGGCTAACCTTACGTTCGAGCTGGACTGCCGCGAAGCAGCCCGCGTCAGCCCCTCAACTTAACGTTATACCCAAAGGAGTTAAAAATGGTGCAAGGCAGTTGCCTCTGCGGGCAGATCGAATATGAAGTGGAACTAATTCCGGAAAAAACATTTAATTGTCATTGCTCTTATTGTCGTAAGGCCCATGGCTCAGCTTATGCGACACTAACTCTCGCCAAAGGAAATACATTAAATGTTAAGAAAGGAATTGAACTATTAAAAGAACACAAAAATGCTTTGGGCGGTTACAGAGCATTTTGCTCCCAATGTGGCAGTCGTTTGATGAACTATGCTCCGGATAAGAATGTATATTTATCAATAGCGCTTTCCACTGTAGATACCCCAGTTGGATTTAAACCAAGCGCTCATGCAAACGTAGAGTCAAAGGCATCTTGGTGTGAACCTTATGCGGGAATACCAGTTTTTAAGGGAATTCCGGATGGTGCGTTGGAATAAAGGTATAACATGTCGCTCAAGCCGACCCGCTTCCGCGGTCGGCTTAGCTTTACGTTGGGCTTCATACGGAATATTGCCATGCACATAGCCATCCTCACCTTCGAAGGGTTCAATGAACTCGACTCCTTGATCGCCTTGGGCGTACTCAATCGCATCAAGAAACCTGGCTGGCGAGTAACGCTCTCATGCCCAGCGTTGTCTGTCACCTCAATGAACGGCGTAACCGTGCATGCACAGTCAACATTGGCAGAAGCCTGCGCGGCGGATGCGGTTATCATCGGAAGCGGCATTCAAACTCGGGAGATCGTAAACAACCCAGAGCTAATAGCGAAGCTCCAGCTAGACCCTGCTCGCCAGCTGATTGGCGCCCAATGTTCCGGCACGCTGCTTCTGGCAAAGCTCGGTCTCCTTAGTTGCGCTCCTGCGTGTACTGACCTCACAACGAAGCCTTGGGTACAGGAGGCTGGCATCGAGGTTCTCGATCAGCCTTTCTACGCTCAAGGTAACGTTGCAACCGCAGGTGGCTGCTTTGCGTCGCAGTATCTTGCTGCTTGGATCATCGCGCGCACCGAGGGCGAAGAGGCCGCGAGAAATGCACTTCACTATGTCGCGCCGGTCGGCGAAAAGGAGGAGTATGTTTCCCGCGCAATGAAGAATATTGCTCCCTATCTACCGCAGCACCGTGAGCAATGACGCCCAACCTTGCAGTCAAGCGGGACTGCGCAAAAGCGCGCAGCCCCTTACTTTTACGTTAGCCGTCAAGAATGTCCATGACTCAGATTCGCGAATACCTACCGAGTGATGCTTTGGGCATCAATAACCTTGCCGTGCTCGCTTTTGAACAGTTCAAAGACGCTTACACCGATTGGCCAGTGTTTCAATCGAAGATCGCAAACATGTCTTCTCTGGCTGAGGCTGGAGAAATCGTTGTGGCGGAACTGAGTGGTCAGATTGTGGGGGCTGTCGCATACATCGGACCTGGCAAGCCCAAGGCGGAATTTTTCCGAGCTGAGTGGCCGATTATGCGGATGCTTGTCGTTGCACCAGAAGCCCGAGGCCATGGTATCGGTCGAACGCTAGCTCAGGAGTGCCTTAGTCGTGCGAAACGTGATGGTGCGTCTGTCTTTGCCCTGCATACAAGTGAACTTATGCAGGTGGCCTTGCCCATGTACCAACGCATGGGTTTCAAGTGGTGGTCAACTGCGCCAATGATTCACGGGGTTAAGTACGATGTGTATGCGAAGCAACTTGACGGCTAACATGGCGCTCAACCGGAGCGCGGTTACAATGCGGTTTTATTTTTTCAGCTATCCGTGCCGCGCCCGGTTAGCTCTACGTTAGGGCCACTAAATGAAACACCTACTAGTCTTGCTCTTTTTTATTTCAACAGCTTGCACTCGAAGTGATATAGCATCTCAGCAAGCAAATTTTGTTACGGAACTCTTTATGGACTCTTGTGCGGCTAATCTTGGGAATAACAAGGCGGCATCAACTTGGGTACAGAAGAAAAACTATGTAAGAGCCGATGAACAGTTTTCTAAAGCGGTTCTTCAAGGCAAATCCGGTGAAGTTTGGGGAGCACCAAACTCTATTGGACAATTTTTGGTTGTTCTGGCTGGTGACACACACTGTGCCGCATGGGCACGGACGGCCAATTCGGCTTTAGTCAACCAACACTTTGAAACATTAGTGAAAGGTGTGGCTCGGCCAGGGCTTACGGTTACTCCCCACATTGATAAACCCATTGACGGCGCGGGTGGAAAGTACCGTCAGTTTGGTTTTCTCATTCAAAAAGATGGTGCACCTCATGGATGGCTAATGCTCGCAACCACGTCTGAATCTAAGCAAGCAGAAGTTCAGGCTCGTTTAACTGTTAGCCCCGTGAAGCCCTAACATTGCGCTCAACCGGAGCGCGGTTACACGACGGTTTTATTTTTCAGCTTTCCGTGCCGCGCCCGGTTAGCTCTACGTTAGGCAATGATGATATGTATTGGCTTCTATTAAGCATCGCAGGCGCAATAACTGCAATTTATGTTGCTGCCCTGTGGGTTATATATTTCGCGCAAACCCAATCCTGGGTTGAGTTATTTCTGACATTAGCAATCTCTTTTTTGTTATCAGTTGGGTTATGGTTGAGGTTTCGTTGGGCGGCTTATCTTCTAGCAGCAGCAACTGGCATTGGTAGTGCAGTAGTTTTTTCAGAAAATATTAACTCTCTTTTGCCCTCACTGTGAGGATTCATGTGTTTGTAATTTATAGGTTTGCGCACTCGGCCTAACATGGCGCTCAACCGGAGCGCGGTTATAATGCGGTTTTATTTTTTCAGCTTTCCGGGCCGCGCCCGGTTAGCTTTACGTTAGTGGTCACAAGCAAGGGGATAATATGGATTGGCTGCAATTCTTCGCATCGCTTATTACTAGTTTGGCTTGGCCTGTTACTTTACTCGCCGTAGTTTTTATGCTCCGAAGCAACATTGGTGCCTTGTTTCCATACATCGAACGTCTCAAATATAAGGACTTCGAAGTAGAGTTTCGAAAGGCTTTGGAGGAGACGGCCGAGAAGTCGCGTACTGCGTTGCATGGCATAGAGATGGAAGCTGTCGGTATAGCCCCTCGTGATCGGCTTTATTCTTTGGCTGAGATATCCCCTCGTTCAGCCATATTAGAGGCCTGGCTCCAGGTGGAGACAGTAGCCGCAGAAGTCTTGCTTGCTCGCGATCCCAGTTTTTCCTCCAAGACCGCAATGGCACCTCTCCGGCTTGGCGAAGCTCTTAATCGAAAAGAAATTATTAACGGCGCGCAACTAGAGATATTTCACCGTCTGCGCGATCTGCGAAACAAAGCTGTTCACGTAGGCGATGCTGTGTTTAAGCCGGATGAAGTAGCCGAGTACATTAGCTTGGCGACAGCGCTCACTTCGCAAATCAGGCGTGGCACATATGGCCCCTAACATGGCGCTCAACCGGAGCGCGGTTACAATGCGGTTTTGTTTTTTCAGCTTTCCGGGCCGCGCCCGGTTAGCTTTACGTTGGGCGTCAATAGACTGGGCAGGTTGACGTTCTTTTCATGTTCGCCCTCAATTACCAAGGAGTAAGCAAATGGCCAGAGACAAAGCAAAAGACGATCTGATGTTTAACTGCAATCAGAGTTATGAGTTAGACCAAGTAGCTAGCCATTACGGCATAAACAAGGAAAAAGTACTACAGTTTCTCAAAGATTCCTGCAACAAAGGTGATATTTACAACTCAACCCATTTGCAGGTGTACAACCTCATTAAATCCAAGCTGGGCTATCCAATCCCTGTATAGCGTAATTACTTGCCGCCCAACCCGGCAGTCGAGCGGACCTGCGCGAAAAGCCGCGCAGGCCGCTCACTTCTACGTTGGGCGTCAACACTACTATCTGACAGATACCTAAATTAGGGGAGTGATGTGCAAAAAAGTAACATTCGGCGCGATTTCGGCCTGACTTGGAAATCCCGTCTTGGCGAGGCGCGTGCGCGAGTCGCTGCCCATGGCCCGCAAATGAGTCGTGAGCAGATCGCCAACCTGCAAAGCGAAGTTTCTTCTGTCGACGTTTCGTCGCCGGAGAACATGGCTCTATTGTGGTCGGGGAGAGATATCCTTACGGGAGTCCCTATAGACGAGACTGCTCCCGATGGCTCGAAATGGTGGGACAAGCTCTCTTGCCGTGAGGCGGAAGTATTCCGGGCACTTGGAATCGCTTGTTGCCTGGAAGATACGACAGGAGGAGAGTTCTTGATCAGCTTGCAATTGAACTACCCGGAAACTGATCCGCTTTTTGTGGTTGTTCGAAACTTGTGGGACATACTTTCGAGTCGTTTCGCAGGCGCTGCGACTGGACGCATTGAAATCATTGCTGAGGGCGCATTTAACGAAAGTGTATTTAGGACTGTCGAACTTGAGGCACTTCTCACTAACGACAAAATAACAACGATAAATGGGCTAAATCGAGAATATTTTTCATCCAACGCTGGTGAAGCGTTTTCCCTTCTTCGACGCTGGGATGTCGAGCGCAGCTGGCGATATTCGGAGTTCATCGCCTCGACTGCCGACGCGACGCATCATGAGCGTGCGACAGCCCTTGATGACTTCCGAGAAATACAACTCTGGTTCGAGCAAGATTTCTTCGATCACCTCGGATCAAATCGCGAACTCCCAACCTTGCCCAACGAGGTAATTAACGCCGTAGACCAGTCCAAAGTGGCTGGTGCTTGGAAATACTCTAAAGAATGGCGGGAATTCATTCGACAGACGGAAGACAAACAGTAAGTGTCCCGTATTGCACTCCCAAGATCATTAACCACCAAAAGGAGAGAAGTAAGATGGCTGATAAAAAAGTGATTTTTGTAGCATTTGCTATCGAAGATGAGCGGCAGAGAGACTTTCTAAAAGGCCAGTCACTGCATACAAACTCATCATTCGAGTACATAGATATGTCCGTGAAGGAGCCTTACGACTCTAATTGGAAAGATCGTGTTCGTACTCGTATCCGGCGATCAGATGGCGTTATCGCACTTGTGAGCAAAAACTCGCTGAATTCGAGCGGCCAGAAGTGGGAGATTGAGTGTGCACGAGAAGAAAAGAAAAGGGTTCTTGGAATTTGGGCATACAAAGACGATCGAACAAATCTTGTCGGTGTCAATACAGTAGTGTGGACATGGCCGGCAATCGAGAAATTCATCGATAACCTTTAACTGAGAGGAGATAAATACTATGCGAATCGCACTAATTGTCGGCATTAACTACTACCAGCATGGCAGTCCACTGTTTGGTTGCGTTGATGACGCACATGCGGTCAAAGCTGTTCTAGCTCGCCACGATGGAGGTGGCGTGAATTTTGATTGCGTCCTGCTTACGGGCACAGGATCAAGTGATCGCGTAGATCGTGGCAACCTAAAAGATCATATTGAGAAACTGTTCAAGACTGAAGCTGAAATTGCTTTATTCTATTTCGCTGGACATGGACATATTGAGGCGACCGGCGGTTATCTTCTTGCCACTGATTCACGGCGCGGTGACGAAGGTGTTTCTCTGTCTGAAATTTTGACTTTGGCGAATGATTCACCAGCCAAGAACAAAGTTATCGTGCTGGATAGCTGCCACTCAGGAATTGCTGGGAGCGCACCTTCCGCTGGACAGCTAGCCTCATTGGCAGAAGGGCTAACCGTTCTCACCGCCTCAACGAAAGACCAGTATGCAACGGAAGAGAATGGAAGAGGCGTATTTACTACCCTCTTCGTCGATGCGCTCAATGGAAGCGCAGCGAATCTTACCGGCGACATAACGCCCGGCAGTGTTTACGCCCACATAGACCAATCACTCGGTGCTTGGGAGCAGAGGCCAGTCTTTAAAACGAACGTAAAGCAGTTTGTTTCTTTAAGAAAGGTGGCTCCTCCGATTCCCATTTCGGATCTGCAAAGAATCACAGAGTTTTTCCCTTCTCCAGGGTTTGACTATCCCCTAGACCCGACCTACGAGCCGGAAATGAAGGGGCGAGATTCAGGCATGCCTGCTCCGAACCCCGAAAACACAAGAACATTCGCAATTCTGCAAAAGTACAACCGGCTCAATTTACTCGTGCCAGTGAACACACCTCACATGTGGAACGCTGCAATGGAGAGCAAGTCTTGCAGACTTACTGCTCTAGGTGAGCATTATCGGAGGCTTATTGAAAAGAACCGCATCTAATCATCGTCCAACCTAGCGCTCAACCGGAGCGCGGTTATAATGCGGTTTTGTTTTTTCTGCTTCCCGTGCCGCGCCCGGTTAGCTCTACGTTATAAGACTTTGTATTTATCAATTACATCCAAAGCATCATTATCTTCAGGTCTTTTCAAATATATTGCTTTCGAAGTTGTCACGCCGTTACTATTTTTATGGACAATCTTAACCCTTCTATA
>Ga0207972_100365_pt1 | contig 12023 bp, 11 predicted proteins | sample LakWasMe75_LOW10_2_FD_183903 | JGI IMG/M metagenome (GOLD analysis project Ga0207972, IMG submission 183903) | Freshwater sediment methanotrophic microbial communities from Lake Washington under simulated oxygen tension - Sediment Metagenome... | ecosystem: Environmental > Aquatic > Freshwater >...
GGCCGGGCATAGGTATCCTTAGTTTTATATTTTAGCTGAGACTATAGCGTGCCATAAAACAGCTGTAAACTTAATGTGCCATTCCAGCGTTAAATACAAGCGGTGCTTAATAGTGTATTTCTTGATTTATTGCAGCGCGGACTTGAAATAGTTACGTCTCGCCTCAAACATAAGAGGAGTATTCAAGTTTATAATAAGCATGTATAGCAAGAAGGAAATAAAATGACAGATATCATTGACCAACAAGATGTAATTGAACTTATCAAGTCTGAATTTAATCGCCCAGAGTGGGATGAGCCTATTATCTGTCGCGTTGAAGTTGATTTGCCAAACTGGCTGACTCAATTGGCAGGCGGTGAGGCTTGGGAAGTTTACGCAGAAGACGAGGAAGATAGCTGCGTCAGCTTTGCGATGCGTGAAGTATCAGCGAAAACGCCTAAACTTGCAGAGGTTACCCTGTATCACAATGGCTATGCTGTTGTTGATGTTGAAGGTAAGGCTTTGTTTGATGGGTCACTTACATCCGGCACCAGTGACTGCGCACATTTGACTTACTATCATGCTGACACAGGTGAAAAAATCACTCTGAATTAAACGGTTTTTTTTGTATGCGGCCTTAAGCTATTAAAAACTGCGCTTAACCGCAAAGTCCGCAAGTGCGAGCATGGCATGTTTAAATGTTGATTCAGGAAAATGCGCAATCGCTTTGCAGCATTTTTCTGCTTCAGCTTCGGCAAGTTTCTTCACATGCGCTAATGCGCCGGAGTTATTAACTGCTGCGATCACCTGCGGCAGTTGTTCCAGTCCGCCTTGCTCAATTGCATTTCTGATCATTTGGCTTTGTTCTGCATCGGTGTTGCGCATTGCGTACAATAATGGCAGTGTCGGTTTGCCTTCTGCCAGATCATCACCCAAATTTTTGCCAATTTCGTCACTGTTGCCACTTAAGTCAAGGATGTCGTCTACCAGCTGGAATGCCGTGCCTAAGTGCATGCCATAAAGGCTGAGTGCAGTTTCATCTTCAGGGCTGGCTTTGCTGATGATTGCGCCTAATTGCGTAGCAGCCTCAAATAGTTTTGCAGTCTTGTAATGAATAACTCGCAAATAATCATCATCTGTAATGTCGGCATTATTTACGTTTAACAGTTGCAGTACTTCGCCTTCGGCAATCACATTGGTAGCGTTGCTTAATACTTCCATGATGCGCATGTTTTTCACGGCAACCATCATCTGGAAAGTACGGGAGTAGACAAAGTCACCTACCAGTACACTGGCAGCATTGCCGAATAGGGCGTTGGCGGTACTTTTTCCTCTGCGTTTGGAAGATTCATCAACCACGTCGTCATGCAGTAAAGTTGAAGTGTGAATAAGCTCAACCACTGCGGCTAGCTGGTGGTGGTGCTCTTCTATTTTTCCAAACAGCCCTGCTGATAATAGTACTAATATCGGACGCAAGCGTTTGCCGCCGCTATTGATGATGTATTCAGAAATCTGGTTAACAAGTTCGACTTCAGAGTGTAGAGATTGGCGGATTACGCTGTCAACCTTGCGCATATCCTCTGCGATACATGAATTAATAATGCTGAGCGTCACGTTAATTAACCTAATAAATGAGCAAATATTTTATCACAGCCTACTTTAAGCTTCATAAATAACTAGCTAAGATTGGTTTAAAGGTGAGATAATTATCGGCTTTGGTGCAGGCGTCATAATTTTTAAGAATTACATTAGATTATGATTTGCTTTGCGGGATAAATTGCGTATAATGCGCGATTCTTTTGAAGTATGAGTTAAAGGCATAATCATGTATGCAGTAATCAAAACCGGTGGCAAACAATATCGCGTAGTTCAAGGCGAAAGATTAAAAGTTGAAAAATTAGACGTTGAAGTTGGCGGCACAGTAACGCTAGATCAAATTCTGATGGTATCAGACGGCGACAACACAACAATTGGCTCACCTATTATTAAAGGTGCTAAAGTTCAAGCAACAGTGCTGTCACATGGCCGTGGCGACAAGGTAATGATTTTCAAATTCCGTCGTCGTAAACACTATCGTAAAACTCAAGGTCATCGCCAAAGTTTTACTGAAATTAAAATTGAAGCAATCGCTGCTAAGTAAGCAGTTAAAGAATTAAGGATTAAATCATGGCACACAAAAAAGCAGGCGGTAGTTCACGTAACGGTCGCGACTCACATTCACAACGCTTGGGTGTTAAGGCGTTTGGTGAGCAAGTTGTTTCAGCTGGCAGCATCATCGTGCGTCAGCGCGGTACAAGAATGCATGCTGGTGAAAACGTAGGTATGGGTAAAGACCATACGCTATATGCAAAAGCTGATGGTAAAGTATTCTTTACGATCAAGGGTGCATTGAAACGTAAAACTGTGAATATTATTCCAGCTTAGTTTTTGCGAAAACTTAAGAAGCCCTGTCTTTTTGATAGGGCTTTTTTGTTTTTCAGGTTTAGTCTTTATAATAGGATTTGCTTCTGAAATTTGCGGGCATGCAAAATTGCAAGCGCTTTAAGTTTCGAGCAAAGTGATGTAATCGCACAAGTTCGTGCATTGAGGATATGAGCACCGCGCAAGGTTTTATTTGCGGGCGTAGCCATTTTAGATATGAAATTTATTGACGAAGCAACAATTAAAATCTTTGCGGGCGATGGCGGTAACGGCGTTGCTACGTTTCGTCGTGAAAAATACGAACCTATGGGCGGTCCAAGCGGCGGTGACGGCGGTCGTGGTGGATCCATTGTGATTGAAGCTGATCGCAATATCAATACACTGGTAGATTATCGCTATACGCGCAGCTTCAGGGCGCAGCGCGGTGAAAATGGCCGCAGTGCCGAATGCTACGGTGCCAAGGGTGAAGACATGATTCTACGTGTGCCGGTCGGTACCGTAATCTCGGATAAATCTAGTGGGCAGATGCTTGTTGACCTCAGCGAACATGGCCAGCGCGCACAGATGGCTAAAGGCGGCAATGGTGGTTTGGGTAATGTGCACTTCAAGTCCAGCTTGAATCGTGCGCCACGCCAGTGTACTAAGGGTGATCCCGGTGAAGAATTAGAGTTGTATCTCGAGCTTAAAGTATTGGCAGATGTAGGGTTGCTGGGTATGCCTAATGCCGGTAAATCTACGTTTATCCGTTCAGTTTCCGCAGCTAAACCTAAAGTAGCGGACTATCCATTTACCACGCTGCACCCGAATCTAGGTGTGGTGCGTGTGGATACTGAACGCAGCTTCGTGATTGCTGATATTCCAGGCATTATTGAAGGCGCGGCTGAAGGTGCTGGCTTAGGCCATCAATTCCTGCGCCATCTTGCACGTACCTCATTGTTGTTGCATCTGGTCGATATTGCTCCATTTGATGAAGCAGTTGATCCTGTGCATGAAGCTAAAGCGATTGTTGAAGAACTCAGGAAATACGATGAGTCACTTTACAACAAACCGCGCTGGCTGGTGTTGAATAAAATCGATATGCTGCAGGATGCCGATGCGGTAGTGAAAGCTTTTGTGAAAGACTACGGCTGGGAAGGTCGTGTATTTGCTATTTCTGCAATCAGCGGCTTGGGTTGTAAAGAGCTGACGTATGCCATCATGCAGCATATTGAAGAGAACCGTGCAGCCGAAAACCTGGAATCAGATAGCATAGAATCTGAAAGCCTGGCGTCTAGCAAGCTTGAGTCTAGTAACCCAGAGTCCAAGAATGAAGTTGCCTGAATTTAAATCTTTGGTAGCAGATGCAAAAGTCATCGTCGTAAAAGTGGGTTCCAGCCTGGTTACGAATGATGGCAATGGTTTGGATCAGGCTGCTATTGCAGCCTGGGCGGCGCAGATTGCTGCGCTGGCACTGCAAGGCAAACAGATTGTACTGGTATCCAGCGGGGCAGTAGCTGAGGGTATGCAAAGGTTGGGCTGGAAGAAGCGCCCGACTGCCGTGAATGAGTTGCAAGCAGCAGCAGCAGTAGGCCAGATGGGTCTGGTGCAGATGTATGAATCCTGTTTTAGTCAGCATCATCTGCGTACAGCGCAGGTGCTGCTTACGCATGATGATCTGGCTGATCGAAAGCGTTATCTGAATGCACGCAGTACCTTGCGCACTTTACTGGACATGAAAGTCATTCCGATCATTAACGAAAATGATACGGTCGTTACGGATGAAATCCGCTTTGGTGATAACGATACGCTAGGTTCGCTGGTGGCTAATTTAATCGAGGCCGACACACTGGTCATTCTTACTGACCAGCAAGGTTTATATACCGCTGATCCGCGTCGCAACCCTGATGCAGTATTTGTGCATCATGCGACAGCTGGCGACGCGGCATTGGAAGAAATGGCCGGTGGAGCCGGTAGCAGCGTTGGCACAGGTGGAATGCTGACCAAAATACTGGCGGCAAAACGCGCAGCACGCAGCGGCGCACATACGGTGATAGCGTCTGGCCGTGAAAAAGATGTACTGGTGCGTTTAGGCGCCGGTGAGGCTGTTGGCACGCACCTGGAAGCGACACAAATGAAAATGGCTGCGCGTAAGCAGTGGCTTGCCGATCATTTGCGTACAACAGGAAAGCTGGTGCTGGATGCAGGCGCAGTTAAGGTGCTTATGGCAGATGGTAAAAGTCTGTTGCCCATCGGTGTCACCGCTGTTGAAGGTTATTTTGAGCGCGGTGATGTTGTCGCCTGCGTAGATGCTGAAGGTAAAGAAATTGCACGCGGTTTGGTGAATTATAGCGCCAGTGAGTCAGTGCGAATCATGCGTAAATCCAGTAGTGAGATTGAATCGATACTGGGTTATGTGGATGAGCCTGAATTAATACATCGTGACAATCTTATTTTGCTCTAATTGAGTTACGATTGCAGTTTAGGTTAAAGCCGCAAGTAGCGATTATTTGGAAAAATATAATATGAATAAACCATTAGTAGCCATCATTATGGGTTCGGACAGTGACTGGCCTGTGATGAGGAATGCAGCGCAAATGCTGGCTGACTTCGGTGTGGCTTATGAAGCAAAGGTTGTTTCTGCGCATCGTACGCCGGATTTGATGTTTGAATTTGCTGAGAATGCTGTCAAGAACGGTTATCAGGTCATTATTGCCGGTGCCGGTGGCGCTGCGCATCTGCCAGGAATGGTTGCCGCCAAGACAACATTGCCGGTACTGGGTGTACCTGTACCTTCCAAGCACTTGCAGGGGCAGGACTCCTTGCTTTCAATCGTGCAGATGCCTAAAGGCATACCGGTAGCTACTTTTGCTATTGGTGATGCAGGAGCTGTGAATGCAGGCCTGTTTGCAGTATCCATTCTGGCAAATCATGATGCGAATCTGGCAGCTAAGCTTACCGAGTTCCGTAAAAAACAGACAGAAAAAGTATATAACATGGAGTTAACTGACCAGCCGTCAGTCAATTGAAAGTAGAACGATGAGTCAGAGTAAAGTTATTCTTCCTCCGGCAATGCTGGGTATGTTGGGCGGCGGTCAGCTTGGCCGCTTTTTTGTGATTGCAGCACATGAAATGGGCTACAAGGTTACCGTGCTTGACCCGGACAAGAATAGCCCCGCCGGTAAAATTGCCGATGTGCATCTCTGCGCAAAATATGACGACGAGGCTGCATTAAAGCAAATGGCTGATACTTGCCGCGCCGTAACTACCGAATTTGAAAATGTACCGGCTGCTACTTTGGAGGCATTAGCCAGTACAGTTGCCGTTCACCCTTCAGGCAAGGCTGTGGCTATCGCTCAGCACCGCGTCAGTGAGAAAAACTTCCTGAAAGATGCAGGGCTACCGGTAGCACCTTTTGCCGTGATTGACAGTGATGCAGATATTCCGGCAGATAACAGTGATATTTACCCGGCGATTCTTAAAGTATCGCGTTTTGGATACGATGGCAAAGGGCAGGCACGTGTAGCGAATGCTGACGAAGCTAAAAAGGCTTTTGCTGATTTTGGGCAGGAAGAGTGCGTGCTGGAGAAAATGCTGAAACTGGATTATGAGGTTTCAGTAGTGCTAGCCAGAGATGTTAATGGCCAAGTTGCTACCTTCCCAACGGCCGAGAATAGTCACTTGAATGGCATATTGGATGTATCAATTATACCAGCACGTGGTAGCGATGCTGCCAATCATCAGGCGCAGAAATTGGCTATCAGTGTAGCGGAAAAGCTTGATTACACTGGAGTATTAGGCGTTGAGTTCTTTGTTTGCGGCGGCGAGCTGTTGGTGAACGAAATTGCACCGCGTCCACATAACTCCGGGCATTACACGTTGGATGCCTGCGTGACTAATCAGTTTGAGCAGCAAGTGCGTGTAATGACAGGGTTGCCTTTGGGCAGCAGTCGTCAGCATAGTGCGGCGGTAATGGTTAATTTACTTGGCGATGTCTGGCCGGATAATGCTGCTGGTGGAAAAGACGAACCTGATTGGCAATTGGCATTTGCTAATGCGCAGTTAAAAATGCATTTGTATGGCAAGCATGAGGCGCGTGCTGGCCGTAAGATGGGTCATTTTACAGTGATTAATACCAGCCGTGATGAAGCGATCAAGCAGGCATTGCAGGTTCGGTCAGAGCTAAATATAGGTAACTGATTTTATAAAGTGTGATTTATCAGTATTCATTGAATTGCACTTTATAAATATTAGCGATAACAAAAAAGCCGAACTATGTTCGGCTTTTTTGTTTTAATTCCAAATATTACTCAGGCAATCAATTACGCCATTGATTTAATAGCTGCGTTTAAGCGGCTTTTATGACGTGATGCTTTGTTTTTATGGATAATGTTTTTGTCCGCAATGCGGTCAATCACGCTTACGTTTTCAGTGTAAGCAGCAGTAGCAGCGGCTTTGTCACCAGCTTCTACTGCTTTAATAATTTTTTTAATCGCTGTGCGCAAAGTAGAGCGCAAACTTGCATTGTGAGCACGTTGCTTTACTGCTTGACGAGCACGTTTTCTTGCTTGTGCGGTATTTGCCATCTTGTCTTTTCCTAAAAGCTATTCATAATACGAAGCCCGTAATATTAACTACATATTAAACAGATTGCAAGTTAAAACGTACAAATATCGTTAGCAATTGCTATGTGATTTCACCTGGCATGTTAAAATTACCCAATATATTGTTAATACAATACCTTATCTCCCATTCATTATAACGATAAAGCATGAATTTACTTAAAGCGCTGGCCAAAGTCGGCAGCATGACCTTTGTCTCGCGTATCTTAGGTTTTGTACGCGATACCCTGATAGCGCGCGTTTTTGGCGCCGGCATGCTCAGTGATGCTTTTATTGTAGCCTTTAAAATCCCTAATTTATTACGCAGAATATCGGCAGAAGGCGCTTTTAGCCAGGCTTTTGTGCCAATTCTGGCTGAGTATAAAAGCCAGCGCAGTTTTGAAGAAACGCAAGGCCTTGTGAATCGGGTTGCAACCTGGCTTGGTATTATACTGGTAGTGGTGACGCTGTTAGGTATGCTGGCGGCACCATTCATTGTAAGTTTTATTGCTCCGGGCTTCAGGGCGGATGCAGCAAAAATGCAGCTCACGATTGAGTTGCTGCGCATCACCTTTCCTTATATCTTCTTTATTTCCTTAGTGTCTATGGCGGGCGGGGTGCTTAACACCTATAACCGTTTTGGCATTCCTGCTTTTACACCAGTGTGGCTCAATGTTTCAATGATTCTTGCAGTGCTGTTTTTTGCAGATTACTTTGATGAGCCGATCAAGGTGCTGGCTTGGGCGGTATTTATCGGTGGATTTCTGCAACTGGTATTTCAGATTCCGTTTCTGAAGCAGATTGGCCTGTTGCCCAAGTTTGATTTTAGGCGAGATGATGAGGGCGTATGGCGCATCCTGAAATTGATGGGGCCAGCTGTGTTGGGTGTATCTGTTGCCCAGATTTCGCTGATCCTCAATACTATATTCGCTTCATTTCTGGTAACTGGCAGTGTCAGTTGGCTTTATTATGCGGACCGTTTGATGGAGTTTCCTACTGGTGTGCTGGGCGTGGCGTTAGGCACCATATTGCTGCCGAGTTTATCCAAGGCCTACGCTGGTAAAGATGATACAGAATATTCGCAATTACTGGATTGGGGTTTGCGCCTAACCTGTATTCTGGCAGCACCTGCCGCAGTGGCATTGGCTGTATTGTCTGCGCCATTGGTTACATCGCTGTTTTACTATGGAAAATTTACGCCTTTGGATGTGGCCATGACACAACAGGCTTTGATTGCGTACAGTATAGGATTGCTAGGCCTGATATTGGTTAAAATTCTGGCGCCGGGGTTTTATGCCCGCCAGAACATCAAAACACCGGTGAAAATCGGCGTGTTTACCTTAGTGATTACGCAGTTGATGAATGTGCTGTTTGTGTTTGTGCTGGATCTGCAGCATGCCGGTTTGGCACTGGCAATCGGCTTAGGCGCCTGTATTAATGCGTCGCTGCTGTATTATCATTTGCGCCGCGCCAATTATTTTCAGCCACAGGCGGGCTGGTTAATGTTTTTAGTTAAGCTGCTGATTGCACTGGTGTTTATGGGCATTGCACTTCACTATGCCATGGGCGATGCCAGTGCATGGCTACAATTTAGTTTGCTTAAGCGTCTGATTTATATCAGCGGTTTGGTGGTGTTAGGGGGGGTAAGCTATTTTGCAATGCTTATGCTGTTGGGTTTCAGGCCTAAAGATTATATTCGTCGGGTGAATCGTTAATGCAAATTTTACGGCATATACCAGCGACGCTACAGGTGCCATGTGTACTCGCAATTGGTAATTTTGATGGCATACACTTAGGGCATCAGGCTTTATTGCAAAAATTAATACAGACCTCAAAAGAGCTCGGTTTGAGTTCTGCTGTGATGACATTTGAGCCGCATCCACGCGAACTGTTTGCACCTGACAAAGCGCCGAGTCGATTATGTTCATTACGCGAGAAACTCGAGTATTTTTCTAAGGCAGGCGTTGAGCGTGTTTATGTGTGTGCGTTTAATCGACGTTTTGCAAAAGTCAGCGCAGAAGAGTTCATGCAGCGTATTCTGCGTCAGTCGCTCAATGCGCAGGCAATTCTGGTGGGCGAGGATTTTCGTTTTGGTGCGCAGCGTGTCGGCACCACGCAGGATATTGTGCAGGCCGGATTTAATTTGATTAAGTTGCCGCAGGTAAATCTGGACAGTGACCGTGTATCCAGCACGCGGGTACGCTCTGCTTTAGCGAGTGGTCAGCTGGATGAGGCGGCTATGCTGTTAGGGCGACCTTACAGTATTAGCGGCAAAGTAGTGCATGGTGCCAAGCGCGGCCGGCAATTAGGCTTTCCTACGGCTAATGTGCATATGCGCCATGAACGGCCTGCCTTTACAGGCGTATATGCAGTAAAATTAGACGGTTTGAATGCGGTAGCCAATCTTGGCGTGCGCCCTACAATTGCCGGCGTGCCGAAGCTGTCGCTGGAAGTTCATGTGCTTGATTTTGCTGGGGATTTATACGGTAAGCACGTACATGTAGAATTTTTTCACAAGATACGCGATGAAATGAAGTTTGATGGTCTGGACGCATTAAAAGCGCAGATTGCAAAAGATGCTGAATTAGCGAGAAGTTTTTTTGATTTTGTCATTCCGACGTAAGTCGGAATGACGATACCGATTTACTAGAGATTATAAGATGACAGAAGAATCAAAATATAAATTAAACCTGCCTGAAACCACGTTTCCGATGCGTGGTGATTTGGCCAAGCGCGAACCGGCCTGGCTGCAAAAGTGGCAGGATAAAAAGCTCTATCAACGTATCAGAGAAGCGCGCAAAGGCGCAAAAAAATTCATTCTGCATGATGGACCTCCGTACGCTAACGGCGATATCCATATCGGCCATGCAGTCAATAAAATTCTAAAAGATATTATTGTTAAATCCAAAACCATGAGCGGCTTTGATGCCCCTTATGTGCCGGGTTGGGATTGCCACGGTCTGCCTATTGAGCTGGTGGTAGAAAAGAATCATGGTAAAAATATCTCCCCGACCAAATTCCGTGAGTTGTGCCGTGAGTATGCGGCAGAACAAGTAGCACGCCAGAAAAAAGACTTTATCCGCCTGGGTGTGCAAGGTGACTGGGATAATCCGTATCTGACCATGGATTTTAAAACCGAAGCCGACATCATGCGCGCTTTGGGGGATATTTATAGAAACGGTTATCTGTACCAAGGCAGCAAGCCGGTGCATTGGTGCGTGGACTGTGGCTCTGCATTAGCAGAAGCAGAGGTTGAGTACGAGGATGTGAACTCACCTGCGATTGATGTGGCATTTAAAGTAGCAGATAACACAGCGTTGAGTAAAGCGTTCGGTATAGAGGTAAACAGTAATGCTTATGCGATTATCTGGACGACAACGCCTTGGACACTGCCTGCTAATCAAGCGGTTTCTGTACATCCTGAATTTGATTATGATTTAATCCAAACCAGCAAAGGCCTGCTGATACTTGCGCAAGGCCTTGCGCAGGCGACGTTGGCGCGTTACGGTGAAACCGACGCTAAAACACTTGCAACTTGCAAAGGCTTGGCACTGGAGCATTTGAAATTACAGCATCCTTTTGATAATCGCCAAGTTCCTGTTATTTGCGGGGGTCATGTGACGACAGATGCCGGTACCGGTTTGGTGCATACTGCTGCTGCACATGGTAACGATGACTGGCTGGTCATGCGCGCAAACTATCCTCATGAAAAACCGCGTGTTTTGATAGGTGGCGATGGTAAGTTTTTTAATAGTGAATTGGTGGAGTTTGAAGCAATTCGTGGTTTGACCAGACAAGATGCCAATAAGGTTATCTTGGCAAAGATGCAGGAAAATGGTGCGTTATTAGCCAGCGTTCGTCTGAATCATAGCTTTCCGCATTGCTGGCGCCATAAAACGCCATTAATGCAACTGGCTACGCATCAGTGGTTTATCGGGATGAACGAGACTGATGCGCAAGGTGTAAGCTTGCGTGAGCATGCCAATCAAGCTGTTGATCAAACAGAATTCTTCCCAAGCTGGGGTCGTGCACGTCTGGAGGCGATGATTAAGAATCGTCCTGACTGGTGTGTATCACGTCAGCGTAACTGGGGCGTGCCGATGCCGCTGTTTGTACATAAAGAAACCGGTGAACCGCATCCGCAGACACTTGAGCTGTTGGAAAAGGTTTGTCTGGATGTTGAGAAACAAGGCATTGAGGCATGGTTCAGTCTGGATGGTGCTGCCTTTCTGGCAGCGAATGCGCCGCTGAATGCCGAACAATACAAAAAAGTGACGGATACTCTAGATGTGTGGTTTGACTCAGGCGCAACACATGCCTCAGTACTGAAACGCCGCCCGGAGTTACAGCATCCTGCTGACCTGTATCTGGAAGGTTCAGACCAGCATCGTGGCTGGTTTCAATCCAGCCTGCTCACAGGTTGTGCAATTGATGGCCGTGCACCTTATGATGCTCTGCTCACCCACGGTTTTGTGGTGGATGGCTCAGGCCATAAAATGAGTAAATCAAAGGGCAACGTCGTTGCACCGCAAAAAGTCATGGATACCTACGGCGCTGATATTCTGCGTTTGTGGACTGCCTCAACTGACTACTCAGGTGAGCTGACGATTTCTGATGAGATCTTGAAGCGTGTTGCCGAAAGTTACCGTCGTATTCGCAATACCTTACGCTTCCTATTGGCAAATCTGGCAGATTTTGATGCCAGCAAAGACCTACTGCCTGTGAATGAGTGGCTGGAAATTGATCGCTATGCACTGCATTTGGTCAGCACATTGCAGACTGAAGTGCTCGCGGATTACGACCGTTATGAGTTCCATCTGGCAGTGCAGAAGTTCGTGAGTTTCTGCTCAGAAGATTTAGGCGGCTTCTACCTCGATATTCTGAAAGACAGGCTCTATACCGCAGGTGAAACCTCACATGCACGTCGTGCCGCACAAAGCGCATTGCACCATATTACACATGCGATGATGCGTATGATGGCGCCGATTTTAAGTTTTACTGCCGATGAAATCTGGCAGACACTTGGGCTGGACGCAGACAAGACTG
>Ga0207972_100382_pt1 | contig 11744 bp, 13 predicted proteins | sample LakWasMe75_LOW10_2_FD_183903 | JGI IMG/M metagenome (GOLD analysis project Ga0207972, IMG submission 183903) | Freshwater sediment methanotrophic microbial communities from Lake Washington under simulated oxygen tension - Sediment Metagenome... | ecosystem: Environmental > Aquatic > Freshwater >...
ATAACCGCGATTAGCCAGATTTTCCAGATCACCCAACAAATTCCAGTCAAACGGACGGCCTGCCAAAGCATCATCAATCGCCTTGCGGTAATTCTGGCAGGTACGCGCCACGTAGTAGCGTGACTTAGTTCGGCCCTCAATTTTAAGTGAATCGACACCCATCTTGATCAGTCGTTCCACGTGCTCAATTGCACGCAGGTCTTTGCTGTTCATAATGTAAGTACCGTGCTCGTCCTCTTCAATCGGCAGCAATTCACCGGGGCGGCCTTTTTCTTCAATCAAGTACACTTTGTCCGCCAACGGGTGGCGCGGCAAGCTGCCACAGCCTGATAAACTGGATTTCTCCATCTCGGCTTTGAAATCAAACTCGTCGAGGCGGATAACACCCGCCGCATCTTCAGCAGCATCATGCACTTTGTAATCCCAACGGCAGCTATTGGTACAAGTGCCTTGGTTAGGGTCGCGTTGATTAAAGTAACCTGAAAGCAGGCAGCGGCCGGAGTAAGCAATGCAGAGTGCGCCATGCACAAATACTTCCAGCTCCATCTCCGGGCAGCGTTGGCGAATATCTTCAATTTCATCCAAAGACAACTCACGTGAAAGAATCACCCGGGTTAAACCCAAGCTCTGCCAGAACTTCACCGTTGCGTAGTTCACCGTATTTGCCTGCACCGAGAGGTGAACCGGCATTTCCGGCCATTTCTCGCGCACCATCATAATGAGGCCAGGATCGGACATGATCAGCGCATCTGGACGCATTGCAATCACCGGCTCCATATCCGCCATATAGGTTTTTACTTTGGCGTTATGCGGCGCAATGTTGCTGGCCACAAAAAATTTCTTACCACGCGCATGCGCTTCATTGATGCCAATTTCAAGGTTGGCCATCGTAAAATCGTTGTTACGCGCACGCAGGCTGTAACGCGGTTGCCCGGCATAGATTGCATCTGCGCCGTAGTCAAATGCCGTACGCATGCGGTCAAGGTCACCCGCTGGGGCTAATAATTCAGGAATTTTCAATTTATTACTCACCAATAATCTTTACTAAAACGCGTTTCTTTCTACGCCCATCAAACTCACCATAAAAAATCTGTTCCCATGGGCCAAAATCCAATTGACCATCTGTGATCGCCACCACGACCTCACGCCCCATCACCTGGCGCTTCATATGCGCATCGGCATTATCTTCACCGGTATCATTATGGCGATAACTGCTCACTGGCTCATGCGGAGCAAGACGCTCCAGCCATTGCGTGTAGTCATGATGCAAACCGCGCTCGTCATCGTTAATGAACACACTGGCAGTAATATGCATCGCATTCACCAGTACAAAACCCTCGCGTACACCGCTCTCACGCAGGCATTCGCGCACCTGTTCTGTAATTCGGATAAACGCTACGCGGGTTGGCGGGTTAAACCAAAGTTCTTTACGATAACTTTTCATAAAATACTCCATAATCTCAATGTGGTGATTTTAACACTTCATTGCAAAGTCACAAAAAAAGGCCTCACAAGGAGGCCTTTTTTTACAGCGTAAGGCTGATTAACCTTTCACATCCAGCTGATGTTTGAAGGTTTTACCCTCATTATCAGTTGCTGTTACTTCCAGTGTACCTGGTGCTTCTGGAATGAAATTGAACCTGAAATAAGGATCTTCACTGGTGCCCACACCTACATCCACTGTCATCACAGGCTTACCGTTATAGGTGAATGCCGCTTTGTTAATATAAAAAGCAGGCACATATCCTTGTGAAACCAGATCGCGCTGCAAACCGGTACGCATCACATGGCGAATATTAAAGGTAGTTACAACAGGGCTGCCGAATTTAACCGGATCATCTACATGCAGTTTGATTTTACCCGCTGCTGCACGCACTGCAGATTCATCATTATCTACGGTCCCGCCACAGCCACCTGCTGCGCGAATTTCACGCTTAACCATATAGAGTTTACCGTCTGCTGCCTCACCGACTAAACGCACAAATGAGTCAGTTTCCATACGGATGCGTGTTGCCAGTTGGAAATTACCGAGCATATCGGTCAAGTTATAAATTGCAGCAAGCTGAATCGGGTTGGCATCTACCAATACATAGATTTTTTTGATATCTACGCCATTCGCTGCGACTTTGTCGTAGCTAAAAGTAACTGGCACCTGCGCACCACTTTCGGCACGACGCGGTGCATCAATTTTGATAAATTCAACTTCCTGAATATCTCGTTTTGCAAAAAATGCCTCTTTAACCACCGGCCATAACTTAGGATCAGCCTCGGCAAAGGCGTTAGATACGAATGCCAAAGATACAGCAGCCATTAGCATCAGTTTTAAAGATAAGGATTGTGTCTGTGTACCCATGCGCCACTCCAAAACGTTATTTGTTATAAATGTCTAATATCTGCACTATGACAGAAAACTCACTTACTAAGTTCGGTTGCTTGATTCGCAACGACCAATTATCTTAAATCTTTTCATTCTCCAAATGAAAAAAAAGCTCAATACCGTTACCTACAGGGTCTTTAAAGTTAATTTGTTTAACATTCAAAACCGGCAAATCACGTATCGTGTATTCAATATTGTGCTGTTTAAGGTGCGTCTCTGTTGCCGGCATGTCAGTACAGGTAAAGGAAATATGGTCAATCGTAGTTAATACATCAGTCAGCGGTTCACCCTCGCCCCGATACTCCGCCAGATGCAGCACAGCATTGGCGGTATCATCGCCAATGTACAGCCAGAAACCTCTGCTGGTGAAGCCTTCGCGTGGCCCAACCTTCAAGCCCACTACATCGCAGTAGAAGTCTTTAAGTTTTAGCATCGTCTCATACGGCGTGCGTAAATTAACGTGGTTAAGTTCGGTGACTGGCATAATATTTCTTCTTGATTAACAAGCAATTAAATTTCAACAATATTGATTTAGCCACTTTAACATTTTCAACCATGTCAGTAACTAGCACTATGGATAAAAACTGTATTAATCGCCTTCAAACTCACACAATGAAAAAGTGTTAATGCCGCTTTTGATCAATCGTTTTGAGCCGCCCAAATCCGGCAGGTCAATTACAAAGGCACAGCCCATGACAATTCCACCTAACTTCTGAATCAGTGCAACTGAAGCCTCGGCAGTGCCGCCGGTTGCAATAAGGTCGTCAACCAGCAATACCTGCTCATCTTTGCTGATGGCATCGATATGCATTTCTACGCGGTCTGCACCATATTCCAGCGCATAATCATGACCAATAGTTTCAGCAGGTAACTTGCCCGATTTGCGAACCGGCACAAAACCCACGCCCAGCTTGTAAGCCAGCGCTGCGCCGATGATAAAGCCACGCGCTTCCACACCTGCAATTTTATCTATTTTTTTATCTGAATAATGCTGCGATAACGCGTCAACCACCATGCGAAGACCTAGAGGGTCTTTCAGCAAAGTGGTGATGTCGCGGAATTGAATCCCCGGCTTGGGATAGTGCGGGATAGTACGAATGAGGGATTTGATAGGCAAATGCAAAAGCCTTAACTTTGGAAAATTACCGCAATATAAACTTTACAGACTCTAAAGCCATCGCTTTGACTGACAATTATTTCGTCTGGAATTCGACTGAAGAGCGTCCAGCCAGCAATCCAGCTACGCTTACGTCCTCGTCTAACTCAGGCCAGTGGATACCTACGCCATTACCCATTAATTCATATACATTGCGCTTGGCAGGAGTTGCATTATGCAGACGCGGAAACCACACTAGCGGAGCTGAAAGCACACGGCCATCAGTCAACTTAACTACCAGTTCACTATCCGAGGTTTCTACAGATTGTGCGATTGGTTCAATGTTTAATGTTAAAGAAGTCATTCCAAGCCTCCACAAATAAAGCTTCATGCTCACGAACTAAACCCAATAGCTGATTTAACTCTTTCGCATTAAAGCCTATACTGCTCGCTAAATTTACAGGTTGCAACCAAAACTTAGCCAATCTATTACCTGCTTGTACATGAATATGGGCAGGTTCTTGCCCCTCATTGGCATAGAAGAAAAAACGAAATACGCCTATTCTTAAGACAGTTGGCATTTTTACTATTCATCCACGAAATAATCAGAATCTATCTTTTTGATTTCATAGGTTGCTGCGATAGAAACACCCACGTTATTCTCAATCATTAATTTTGCTAAAGTTAATCCATTTATGAGCACAACTTTATTGCTGATATTTTTCACGTACTCTTTAGCTTCTTTTGTAAAGTCAGAAGTAGTAATAAAAACACCTTTATGTGCACGGTTACCTTGCAAAGCACCTACGAACTTTTGAATTTCTGGACGTCCTACAATGCCTTCCCAGCGCTTAGCTTGGATATAAATTGAATCAAGTCCAAGTTTATCTTCATCAATAATGCCATCTATACCACCATCACCACTTTGACCAATTGCGCGGCCAGCATCTGCTCGACTTCCACCGTAGCCCATAGCCAAGAGTAATTCAACAACAAGTCTTTCAAAAAAGGCAGGGGAACACAACATGATGTTGTCTAGCAGTTCAGTTGCGAGCAGTAAATTTAGGCTTTCATGTATATTTAGTAATGTTTCTTCAGGTGAATATTCAGTTTTGAGAGGCTCAAGCAAATTAGACCTATCAATTAGATCATTATCAATATTCTTATCTTCGAGCTTTCCAGAATCTCTAAACTCAATGAATTCTGGAAACTGCTCCAAAAATTTTACATTTATTATTTCTGGATTTTGATTTAATACCTCTAAACCTCTTTTGGTTATTTTTAGAAAACCTCTTTTGGGTTGCTCTAACAATCCAGCCTTTTTAAGATATGTCCTTGCCCAACCAGCGCGACTTTTAATAGTAGTCATTTGACCGCTTGGAAGCAGCTGCGATATTTCATCTGGTGTTAAATTAAATTCGTTAGAAAGGATAGGTACCAAATGAGTAAAATTGTGTTCTTGCTCATCAGCTATCTGTTTCAGTAAAGGTAGCATTAAAGTTTGATAATCAGGAATGGCCATTACTTTAGTTCCTTAATAAATACAGTTCGCGATGCGCTGGCTAGGTGCAAGCTCGCAGACAGTACAATCAGTACGGCAAGAGCTTGCAACAACGCCAGCGTGAGCGAATATATTATGCCGCTGGTGTTTGCGTGCGCACGCGAATATGCAACTCGCGCAACTGCTTCTCATCCACCTCATTTGGCGCATTAGTCATCAGGCACTGTGCACGTTGTGTTTTAGGGAATGCGATTACGTCACGGATAGACTCGGCACCTGCCATTAATGTGACCAGACGATCTAAACCAAAGGCCAAGCCACCGTGTGGGGGCGCACCGTATTGCAATGCATCGAGCAGGAAGCCGAATTTTTCCTGCGCTTCTTCTTTGCTGATTTTTAATGCATCAAATACTTTAGACTGCACTTCCTGTTTATGGATACGCACTGAACCACCGCCTACCTCCCAGCCGTTTAACACCATGTCATACGCTTTTGACAGCGCAGCACCTGGGTTTGTGGTCAGCAAGTCTTCATGGCCGTCTTTTGGTGCCGTGAACGGATGGTGTAATGCCACCCAGCGATCAGCGTCTTCATCATGTTCAAACATCGGGAAATCCACCACCCACAATGGCGCCCAAGCACGGCCATCTACATGACCTTTATCGTGACCGACTTTCAGGCGCAACGCACCCAGAGCTTCGTTCACTACTTTAGCTTTATCTGCACCGAAGAACACGATGTCACCATTTTGTGCGCCTGTACGCTCGATAATCGCTTGCAACGCTTGCACATGAATGTTTTTCACAATCGGGCTTTGCAGGCCTTCTTCATTCAATTTAGTGATGTCATTGATCTTGATGTATGCCAGACCTTTTGCGCCGTAAATTTTTACGAACTCGGTATAGGCATCGATCTCAGAACGGCTGATAGCGGCGCCATTCGGTACACGCAAAGCAGCTACGCGGCCGCCCGCCATATTGGCAGCACCTGCGAACACTTTGAAATCCACGTCTTTCATGACATCTGAAAGCTCGGTAATTTCGAGCGTCACACGCATATCCGGCTTGTCTGAACCATATCTGTTCATAGCTTCGGCAAACGGCATACGTGGAAATTTCGCTGGCAGGTCTACATCCTGTACTTTTTTCAGCATCTGGCGAATCATTTCTTCCACCAGATCCATAATGTCGTTTTCTTCCATGAACGACGTTTCAATATCCACTTGCGTGAACTCTGGCTGACGGTCAGCGCGCAAGTCTTCATCGCGGAAACATTTGGTAATCTGGAAGTAACGGTCAAAGCCTGACACCATCAGCAACTGTTTAAACAATTGCGGTGATTGTGGCAAGGCAAAGAACATGCCGTGATGTACGCGGCTAGGCACCAGATAGTCACGCGCACCTTCCGGTGTTGAGCGCGTCAGCATCGGTGTTTCAACTTCAATAAAGCCGTTAGTATCCAGATAATCACGCAGCGTTTTAGCTACGCGGTAACGCAGCATCAGGTTCTTTTGCATGGCTGGGCGACGCAAATCAATGTAACGGTGCTCCAGACGTACGGTTTCAGTCAGGTTTTCATCATCCAGCATAAACGGTGGCGTGAGTGAAGCATTCAATACTTCAATCTCGGTTGCCAGCATTTCCACTTCACCGGTAGGCAAGTTAGCGTTCACAGTACCTTCTGGACGTGCACGGACTTTACATACCACTTTCAACACAAATTCACTGCGTACGGTTTCAGCAATTGCAAATGCTTCTTTGGTATCAGGGTCAATCACGATTTGTGCCAAACCTTCGCGGTCGCGCAAGTCGATAAAAATAACGCCTCCATGGTCGCGACGACGATGCGCCCAACCACAAAGTGTTACGGTTTGACCAATGTGTTCGCGGTTTAAATGGCCGCAGTAATGTGTACGCATCATAATTGTGTATCTACTATTTGTTTATTGAGTTAAAAGTTTAGGTAATTTATTTGCCGGGGCAACGACGCCCATCGAGATAATGTATTTAAGTGCTTCATCCACGCTCATTTCTAATTCAACTACATCGGTTCTAAGCATCATTAAAAAGTAACCGCCGGTAGGGTTAGGGGTGGTTGGCACAAATACGCTGACGTAATCGCCATGCAAGTGGTTAGCAACATCGCCACCAGGAGTACCGGTCAAAAAGGCAATCGTCCAGGTACCTTCACGTGGGAACTGTACCAAGACCGCCTTGCGGAATGCATTGCCTGAATCAGAGAAAAGCGTATCTGAAACTTGCTTAACACTGGAGTAGATCGATTTAACCACCGGCAGCCGGTTTAGCAGCTTTTCCCACAGCACAATAATCTGCATGCCGAAAAAGTTGGTAGCAATCAGCCCAGTAATCAGCACGATAGCAAATGTCAGAATCACGCCAAAGCCCGGAATGTCAAGACCGAGCAGTGTACGCGGATGCCATTCCAAAGGCAGCAGCAACAGGCTTTGATCCATCATGCCGATCAATGATTTGAGCACCCAGATGGTAATCACCAAAGGCACTAAAACCAGCAAACCTGTTATCAGATATTTTTTCATAAAGGGTTTATTCGCTAGTGGCAGGCACAGCCAGTGCTGCAAGCAGCAGGCGCCGCGCTGGATTCTGCAGCGGGTTCAGACTTTTTTGTGCTGTTACCGCCTTTAAAATCCGTGGCATACCAGCCACTGCCGGTCAGCTGAAAACTAGGTGCAGAAACCTGCTTTGCGAAACTCTCTTTACCGCACTCCGGACAAGCCTCTACCGATGCTGCGCTGATTTTACGCATCACTTCTGCTTTATGGCCGCAGCTAGTACATTGATAATCGTAAATAGGCATTTGATCCTCCTTACACAAATATGTTAAACAACCTAAAATTATACCTTAATACCGCAAAAGCATTTAACAGGCTTAGTTATCGTCATCCTGCTGATTCTGAAAACGTCTTTTCTTAACACTCTCTGCCAGCATATCCAGAATCTCTACCGTATCATCCCAACCCAGGCAGCCATCAGTAATCGACTTACCGTACTCTAATGCGCAGCCTGGCTCATGGTCTTGGCGACCTTCATTCAAATGCGACTCAATCATCAATCCGATGATACGGTCATCACCCGTGTTCAATTGCTCGGCAACGTTCGCTGCAACCTGCTTTTGCAATTTGTACTGGCGCTGACTGTTGGCGTGAGAGCAATCCACCATCACTTTAGTATTCAGACCCGACTGTGCCAACTCTTTGGCAACAGCATCAATATTGGCCGCATCGTAGTTAGGCGTTTTACCGCCGCGCAAAATCACGTGGCAATCTTCATTGCCGGTCGTCGAGATAATCGCCGAGCGCCCGTCTTTGGTCACTGATAAAAAGTGGTGCGGGCTCGCCGCCGCCTTAATTGCGTCAACCGCGATGCGGATATTGCCGTCAGTACCATTTTTAAAGCCTACCGGGCAGGATAGCCCTGACGCCAGTTCACGATGAATCTGTGACTCGGTAGTACGCGCTCCGATAGCACCCCAACTCACCAAATCAGCTGTGTACTGCGGCGTGATCGTATCCAGAAACTCAGTTGCAGCAGGTACACCCAGCTCATTGACCTCAAGCAGAAAGCGGCGCGCCAGATCCAGACCTTCATTAATATCAAAACTGCCGTCCAGATGCGGATCGTTGATCAACCCTTTCCAGCCCACGGTAGTGCGCGGTTTTTCGAAATAAACACGCATCACAATCAATAACTCATTGATATGCTTATGATGCTGGGTCAGCAGACGCTTTGCGTATTCGATACCCGCATCATAGTCATGAATGGAACAAGGCCCGATTACAACCAGCAAGCGATCATTCGCACTGTGCAGAATACGGTGTATTTCGGCACGAGTTTTGACAATCCGATCAGTCGTGGCCTTGCTAGGCTCAAGTTTATCCAGCAACACGGAAGGCGGGGTCAGCTCCTTGGTTTCGATGATACGGACGTCATCAGTAATAATTTTTTGGCTAGGACTCATTTAGGTAACTCGTTGAATGCGTAAATAAAAGAAACGCAAAAAACAAAGCCCGTATATAGCGGGCTTTGTTGTAATAATTGTCTAATTATACTGCTATAGCAATTAAAACGGTAGTTCGGATCAAGACAATAAGTCGCGATCTGCCACCCGGCAATGCTGATAGGGTAATTAACCCGTTTGCTCTTGCATTTCAAAACGTCTTAATATAACGAAACGTTAACATTTAAAGCATTTGTAATAGGAATGGCAATCTCTCATCTGCAATCATTGGAAACTGAAATTTACCTTGCGGGATATCACTGCGATTAACTTCAAACTTTATAAGATGTGTAATAATTGATTACGAATTGATTAAATACATACCATCTCAATATTCATCGATTCATGTTATACCAATAATAAAAATCTGTGGGGAGCAGTTCGTGATAAACGACAACACTTATATTCCAGTGATGTTCAATATTCATGTTGAGCCTGAAATGCGCGTAATCGAATATAAAAAAAAGCGCTGGCTAGGATATGAGAACTTGCATGCATTCTTGCTAGAGAAACGAACTGATTTAGAAAAGTCAACCGGCAGACCAGTCAACTACAACTGGCTGTTTCGTCTTGACCCCCAGATTCAACATGTATATGGAAAGCCTGACTGGGCTATGCAGCAGTATCGCACACTGATTAATGAGGCGGCCACTGCTGGCGACGAAATTGGGGTTCATGTACATAGCTGGCGGCCATATCAAAAATGGTGGCGTAAAAGCTGGGTTGCAGAGTTTTCTGATGGTGACTGGATAAGAAGCTGTGTTGATATGGCGCATCATGCCTTTGTCGATTCCATGCAATTACAGCCAAAATCCTTCTCATTCGGTGATCAATACATGAGCGATGATGTGCTTACGCAGCTTGAGATTTTAGGCTATCGCTGCGATATAAGCATGCATCCCAAACACCAGCCAAAGCCATTGCTCGCAAAAGGTGAAAAACACACTGGCAATATACCCGACTACCAGGAAACACCGCGGAGACCTTTTAAACCTTCGCATAAAAACTTTACCAAGCCAATCTCAGGAGATGAAAGATCCATCTGGGAGATTCCCCCAAGTGTTGGTAAGTTAGAAAATCAGGAAAATACAAATATTAGCTACCATCAAAAACTATTGCTTGGCATTCCGTTTGATCATATACCAAAAATTGTAGACCAGAATCTGGCTTTGCCTGATCCTTACCTGCTCGCAGAGATGAGAACTGATGTTCGAATGGATGCATATAACCGGACTCAATTTGATCAGGCTGTGGAATATTTTATGAACCATGCGTTATCAAAAAATATGTCCTTCAGCACTTTAGCCGACTTTACGGATCATTTAGACACGAGACTCGCAAAAACATTAGCAGGTAACAATGCACTTAAAAATGAATTTAATAGTATTCCTCAACCTAACGAAACACCTTAAAATTAGTTATGCTAGTTAATATCTTTTTCAGATAGCATTGCGGTCACATGCTCAAATCAACAGGGACTAATCAAAACAACAATCCATCAGTTGTTATTCTTCTGGCTACCTATAATGGCCAGAATTATCTCGAAGACCAATTAAAATCATTCGAGGCACAAACCCACCCCAATTGGACCCTGCTTTCATCAGATGATGGATCGTCTGATGAAACACTCAGCATTCTAAAAAGATATCAAAGCAAGTGGACTAATACTCACGATATGTTGCTGCTAGGTCCTCAAAAAGGTTTTGCTGCAAACTTTTTATCTTTAGTCTGCAAAGCTAATATCAACTCAGACTTTTATGCATATGCTGATCAAGATGACATATGGGAACCAAAGAAACTTGAAACAGCTATAGATTTTCTCAAAACCATAGCTCCTGAAATACCGGCTTTGTATTGCTCCAGAACAAAAATCGTGGATCGCAATAACAATCAACAAGGGTTGAGCCCACTATTTAATAAAACGCCTGATTTTGCAAATGCTCTAGTGCAGAACATAGGTAGTGGCAATACCATGGTATTTAATAAAGCCGCGCGGGATTTACTTAAAATAGCGGGAAAAGAAACTGTTGTCATTTCCCATGACTGGTGGACATACATGCTAGTTAGCGGTTGCGGTGGAAAAGTCTTTTATGATCCGGTGCCCAAGGTTCGCTATCGGCAGCACAATCAGAATTTAGTGGGATGCAACACTACATTTAAGGCTATGCTTGAACGTATCAGCATGGTGACGCTTGGTCGTTATAAGCAGTGGAATAGCACGAATATAGCAGCACTGTATGAGCATTATATAATGCTCATACCGCCTAACAAAAAGACTCTGGATAATTTCACTAAAAGCAGAAAAGGGAATTTTATTTCAAGATTGTGGTACTTACGTAAAAGTGGCGTATACAGGCAATCTTTTATCGGTAATCTTGGTTTAATTGTTGCAGTAATTTTCAATAGAATTTAATACCGCCTCATACCTCCATAATGCCAGCAGCGATCATTCAGTGTTTTCCAGTAGCTAATCTCACATCAATTGCATCATTGATTAGCGCAAGCTGTCCTTGGTCAATATGCTTAAATAATTTACTTAGGTCTTGATTAGTTGGGTTGTTCTTTATTAAATCAACTTTAAGTATCTTAGATTGATTATATACAGCCATCCAAAAGAAATGAGTTGGATTCAAATTTCGATGAATTCTTAAATAGAAATTTAATTTCATTTTTAATATTTTTGTAAAATCAGTAATTTTCCAATTACGCTTTACTAATGCACGGTAAACTGATTT
>Ga0207972_100384_pt1 | contig 11664 bp, 9 predicted proteins | sample LakWasMe75_LOW10_2_FD_183903 | JGI IMG/M metagenome (GOLD analysis project Ga0207972, IMG submission 183903) | Freshwater sediment methanotrophic microbial communities from Lake Washington under simulated oxygen tension - Sediment Metagenome... | ecosystem: Environmental > Aquatic > Freshwater >...
GACGAATCTGTTTGTATCGGCCCAGCACCGTCCAGCCAGAGCTACCTCAATGTACCGGCAGTCATCAGCGCAGCTGAAGTGACGGATGCACAGGCAATTCATCCTGGCTACGGCTTTTTATCTGAAAATGCAGACTTTGCCGAACGCGTAGAACAAAGCGGTTTTGTGTTTATCGGCCCACGCGCCGAAACCATACGCCTGATGGGTGATAAGGTTTCCGCCAAAGACGCCATGCGTAAAGCCGGGGTCCCTTGTGTGCCGGGTTCTGAAGGTGCATTGCCTGACGATCCAGCCGAGATTATTAAAATTGCTAAACACATTGGCTACCCAGTCATTATTAAAGCAGCTGGTGGTGGTGGCGGTCGCGGTATGCGCGTGGTACACACGGAAGCAGCGTTGCTGACTTCCGTGAATATGACCAAGGCTGAAGCACAGGCTGCTTTTAACAACCCTGTGGTTTACATGGAAAAGTATCTGGAAAAGCCGCGCCATATCGAAATTCAGGTTTTGGCTGACCAGCATGGCAACGCAGTATTCCTAGGCGAGCGTGATTGCTCTATGCAGCGCCGTCACCAAAAAGTCATTGAAGAAGCACCGGCACCATTATTAAACGCTCGCTTACGTGACAAAATTGGCGAGCGTTGTGCTGAAGCATGCCGCAAAATCAAATATCGCGGTGCCGGTACGTTTGAATTTCTGTATGAAAACAATGAGTTCTATTTCATTGAGATGAATACCCGTTTACAGGTAGAACATACGGTTACCGAAATGATTACCGGTATCGATCTGGTACAACAGCAAATTTTTGTAGCCGCCGGTGAAAAACTGAAATTCCGCCAAAAAGATATTCAACTACGCGGCCATGCGATTGAGTGCCGTTTGAATGCTGAAGATCCATACAGCTTTGTGCCGTCCCCAGGTAAAATCAAAACGTTCCACATGCCGGGCGGTCCAGGTGTGCGTATCGATACACATGCCTATGCTGGTTATACGGTACCACCGCATTACGACTCAATGATTGGTAAGTTGATTACTTACGGTGATACACGTGAGCAGGCAATTGCCCGTATGCGTATCGCACTTTCTGAAATGATGATTGATGGTATCAACACCAATATCGCCTTGCATGCTGAATTAATGGCAGATGCAGCGTTCCACCTTGGTGGCACCAGCATTCATTACCTTGAGCAAAAACTCGGTATCTACAATAAATAAACAAGGTAAGTATGGCTTGGGTATCACTAAAAATTGAAGCACAGGATAATACCGCTGATCTCATTAGCGATACCCTCATGGAGCTAGGCGCGCTGTCTGCAATTATTGAAGACGCAAATGCAGAAACCATCGATGAACAGCCTATTTTCGGCGAACCCGGAGACCCGCCACCGGGTATCTGGCAGCAGAATCTGGTCAGCGCCCTATTTGATGAGGGTGTAGATATTGAGGCTGTGATGGCTGATTTGCAATCGCAGACAAAATTGACCGGTCTGAACTACACTACTGAGATTATTCAGGAGCAGGATTGGGTACGTGCAACACAATCCCAATTCGACCCGATTAGAATTACCGATACATTGTGGATTGTGCCAACCTGGCATGACTCACCTAACCCGGATGCCATCAACATCATTCTCGACCCGGGTCTAGCGTTCGGTACCGGCAGCCACCCGACTACACACTTATGCCTGGCTTGGTTAACACAAACAGTTAAACCCGAGCAATCTGTGCTTGATTACGGTTGTGGCTCAGGTATCTTAGCGATAGCCGCTAAAAAACTGGGCGCTGGTAATGTTGTGGGTGTGGATATTGACCTACAGGCGATTCAATCCAGTTTATACAATGCCGAACAAAACGCTGTTACTGCCGATTTTTATCCGGCAAGCCAATATCAGGCTGCAGAGTTTGATATCGTTGTCGCCAATATTCTATCCAGTGCTTTAAGTGTATTAGCGCCTGCGCTAGCTAGTTCATGCAAAGCGGGAGGAAAAATTGCGCTCTCCGGTATTTTACGTGAACAGGAATCCGCTGTTTCTGCTATCTATTCCGAATGGTTTGATATGGAAACACCGCAATACATGGACGCCTGGGTGTTATTAACTGGCACGAGAAAATGCGCGTCATAACCCATTGCCCAGCCTGCCAAACTCAATTTTTCGCGACCGAAGAACAGCTAAATCAACACGGCGGTAAAGTGCGTTGCGGGCAATGCATGCAAGTATTTGATGCCCGAGCACAACAGATATCCGTCGCAGAAGACTCGACACTTCCAACTGATAACAGCAGCCTAAATGACCAAGCATCTCCAACTCTTGATGCCACTCCAGCACAGGCTGCCTCTGCACCAGAATCACCAAAAGCATTTACTGAAATAGCTGATACAGAGCGTACAGCAGATACTGCCGAGCAGCAGCCTACTTTTCTGGGCGACACCATTAAAAAGAACAAAAGCCGCTCTAATCAAATTACCAATAAATCACGCATCTGGTTGTGGGCTGTCGCTACCCTGATTCTGCTTTTAATCGCAGGGTTGCAAAGTATCTACTTTCTGCGTGACGAAATTGCTATCTATTATCCGAATGCAAAACCCTATCTAGTACATGCATGCCAAAAACTGTCATGCACTATTAACCTGCCTCAGAAAATCGAATTTATTGTGATTGATGATTCTGATATGCAAGAAGATGCAGAGCATCCCGGCCTAGTACGTTTTGCGAGTACTTTGATCAATAGCGGCAATCATGCTGTAGCTTACCCCAATCTTGAACTGACACTGACTGACGTTGAAGATAAGCCTGTTTTACGCCGAATTTTTAAACCTAATGAATATTTACCTGCCGGTACCATCATTGCAGATGGCATACAGGCTAACGCAGAAGCCAGAATTAAACTGGCGGTGACAACCAGTGACATCGCCGTTAGCGGCTACCGTGTGTTTGTTACCTACTAGAAGCAGGCATTAATTGCTAGTTTGTTCTAATGAAAATCATGAGTTTGATTTAAGCGGTTTACATAGCGATTATTTTTTGTAGCCATGTATTATTTAATATCATAAATATAGTACTTAATTAATAACTTTTAGGAGATTTATTATGTGGACAAAACCAGCAGCTACTGAAATGCGTTTCGGTTTCGAAGTAACAATGTACGTTTGCAACCGTTAATTTTTAATTAACATGCATCAAACTTACTGAGAAGTAAGAATAAAAAAGGATACCTAGGTATCCTTTTTTTACGCCTAAGGCTTTACTACTAATAGAACGTTGGCTTATTCATATATCTATTATCTGTCATTGCGAGCGAAGCGCGGCAATCCAGCACTTTTCTTTAATTTGAATTCTGGATTGCCGCGCTTCGCTCGCAATGACAGACTCAATCAACATTTCTCTAAACTTTATTAATCATCTGCAGACATTCTGATTTAATCAGCCTGATAGAATCCGCCACACAGCTTATTGCAAGTTCACGCGCATAACTCTTGCGCCATGCTAGCGCCACTCTTCTCACCGGCACCGGCTCTGAAAAAGGAATCACCTTTACCAAAGGGTTGATATAACGCTCAGTAGCAGCACTGCACGGCAAAACGGTAATGCCCAGATTAGAAGCTACCATATTACGTATCGTCTCTAGTGAGTTTCCCTGTAATACCTGGCCTTTGCGCGACAGATCCGGACATGCCTGCAACACCTGATGGCTATAACAATGTCCGCTGTTGAGTAGCAATACATTCTCATCAGCCAGCTCTTCCGCGCTAATAGACGCACGATTGGCCCAGGCATGACCAACCGGCACCATCACCACATACTTTTCGTCGTAGAGCGGCATTGTGTTGATTCCAGGCACATCAAAAGGCAGCGCAATCACGGCGGCATCGATAACACCATTCTTAAGCTGCGTTTCCAGCTGTGCCGTTAAATTTTCTTCAATTTCCAAGGGCATATCAGCAGCGCTGTTACGCAAAATCGGAATGATTTCAGGCAGCAGGTATGGGCCTACTGAATAAATCAGGCCCAGGCGAAAAACACCGCTGAGCTGGTTATTGCCCTGCTTGGCAATCTCACGAATGTGATTTACTTCTTCCAGCGCCTTGATTGCCTGCTCGATAATCTTCTCGCCTATCGGCGTAGAACTGATATCGGTACGGCTGCGCTCAAAAATCTTCACACCCAGATCTTCTTCAAGCTTTTTAATCGCCAGACTAAGCGCAGGCTGACTCACATAACACTTTTCAGAGGCACGCCTGAAATTGCGCTCTTTAGCTACCGCTACAACAAAACGTAATTCGCTTAGAGTCATGGTTTGTTATTAAACATTATTTTGATAAGCCTAGTATATCAACAAAAATATCGCGTTCAATAATACAAATCCGAGCCATGTATGATTGAACGCCATTCGTTAGTGTTGTTTGTTTCGAGTCGCAATTAGGCTCAACAAAATGCTGGTGCCTATTACCGCGACCACCACTCCCAATGAAACAGCCACCGGGATCTTGAACCATTCTACAATCAGCATTTTTGTACCTACAAACATCAGCACAACTGCCAAACCGAATTTAAGCAGATGAAAACGCTCTGCCATATCTGCCAGCAAGAAATACAGTGCACGTAAACCAAGTATCGCAAAAATATTCGACGTAAATACAATGAACGGATCATTAGTAATCGCAAAGATCGCCGGGATACTATCCATCGCAAAAATCACATCAGAAAACTCAATCAACACTAGCACCAGAAACATCGGTGTAAACCAGCGTACGCCTTTATCCATAATCCAGAATTTATCGCCATGATAATCATTCGTGACACGCATATGCTTTCTTACCCACTTTAACAGCGGATTATTTGCCAGATCAGGCTCCTGGTCAGCAAACACAAACATCTTGATGCCGGTCACCAGTAAAAATGCACCGAATACATATAATACCCAATGGAACTGCGCAATCAGCCATGCGCCCAGCACAATCATTAATGCGCGCAGTATGATGGCACCAAGTACGCCATACACCAGAATACGCTTCTGAAATTCTAAAGGCACTGCAAAATAACTGAATATCATGACGAACACAAATATGTTGTCCATCGCCAGTGTCTTTTCTAATAAATACCCAGTTAGATACTCCATGACTTTGGCATCGGCTATCTCACGCCCAGCCGTGTGATCCAGCCAGCCCCAAAGTATTGCGCCAAACAGCATCGCCATTGCAAACCAGACAAATGACCAGATCAGTGCTTCTTTTGCACCTACTTTCTGAGCGCCGTTGCGGTCCAGTAAGAACATATCAACTGCCAGCATCAGCAGCACAAATACGCCGAATCCTGACCACATCCACAAATTGCCTATCGATTGCAGTTCGCCCATGTAACTCTCTTAATGATTAATAACTACTATTGTTTAAAACAGCTAACTATAAAGTTAGCTGTTTTTATGGATATTTTATTGCTGACGTAATGCCGCGATACGGTCATCCAAGCTTGGGTGACTAGAGAACAGTTTAGCAAAACCGCCACCGCCTGAAATACCGAATGCGGCCATCTGTTTCGGTAATACTGATGGTTCGTGCTGTGCTTGCAGGCGTTCCAGTGCTGCAATCATCTTGCTGCTGCTCGATAATTTGGCTGCACCTGCATCGGCGCGGAATTCACGTTGACGTGAGAACCACATCACAATCATGGAAGCCAATACGCCGAGCACTAATTCAGCAATAATCATGGTGACAAAGAAAGCCGGTCCGGTGCCGCGTTCAGTTTTAAATATGATCTTATCTACCGCGTAACCAATCACACGTGACAGAAACATCACAAATGTATTCACCACGCCTTGAATCAAGGTTAACGTCACCATATCACCGTTGGCAATGTGTGAAACCTCATGTGCCAGCACCGCTTCGGCTTCATCTTTGGTCATCGCATTCAGCAAACCGGTAGATACCGCTACCAATGAACTGTTTTTAGTCATGCCGGTGGCAAACGCATTCACCTCTGGTGAGTTAAATACCGCCACTTCAGGCATTTTGATACCTACGGCATCTGCCTGCTCACGTACAGTTTTCATTAACCATATTTCGGTCGGCGTGCGCGCTTCTACAATCACTACCGCACCAGACATGCGCTTAGCCGACCATTTCGACATTGCCAGTGAAATAAACGCACCGCCAAAACCCATAATGGCGGCAAAAGCCAATAAATTACTTAAATCCAGACCGTTGGCATTTAAGTATGGCTCCACACCCAATATGCGCATGGTGACAGAAAGTACCAACATAATAGCCATGTTAGTGGCTAAAAAATAAATAATACGTTTCATAGTTTTTCCTCAAAAAATACATATCGTTGCTATTCATGCAGTAATAACTGCTCTGAATAACTACTGATAATAATAATCCGTAATGTAGTACGTTTTAATATTCAACAAAAGCAGAATGTTTCTGATTGATCATTCGGTTTTTTCGAGCTATTGTTTTACTATGGTTAATTACAAGCAATTGCATTATTTTTGGGCAGTAGCAAAAGCTGGCAGCATCGTACGCGCCAGCAGGCAGCTGCATATCACTCCGCAAACGTTAAGTGGGCAAATCGGCATACTAGAAGAATCATTAGGAATTTCATTATTCCGTCGTGTAGGCCGCGGCATAGAGCTTACCGAAACCGGACAGTTAGCGCTTACTTATGCTGATGATATTTTCCAGACGGGTAACGCCCTTGAAGAAACCTTGCGTACCGGTGCTAAACAAAGCTATCGCTTATTCAGAGTAGGTATCTCGGATTCTGTACCCAAATCTATTGCCTACCGCTTGCTTGCACCAGCAATGCTACTCAAAGAATCAATCAAGATCGTCTGTCGCGAAGGAAAACTGGAGCCGTTACTGGGCGAGCTTGCCATCCATAAACTTGACTTGGTACTGGCAGATAGGCCGATGCCGAGCGAGATTGATATCAAGGGCAGCAGCAAGTTATTGAGCGAATGCGGAATCAGTTTTTTCGGTACCGCCGACCTTGCCGAAAAGTTCGGCAGCCAATTTCCAAAAAACATTAATGGCGCACCCATGCTGGTACCTGGTGAAGACAGCACAATCCGCAAACGCCTCATGCAATGGTTGAGCGCACAGCGTATTCACGCGCAAATTATCGGTGAATTTGATGATAGTGCGCTAATGCGCGCCTTCGGCCAAGCGGGAATCGGTATTTTTACGGCACCCACTATTATCGAAGATGAAGTTTTGCAACAACATAACGTAATTAAATTAGGGCAAACAGACGAAATCATTGAGCGTTTTTACGCGATCTCGGTTGAAAAACGCGCCAGTCATCCCGCTGTAGTTGCTATTAATACTGCAACATTCAAGTAAATAAAATTTTAATAACAAATAAAAATTTCTTACAGCTACTCGGGTATAGCCTCAATATTTTTGTACAACCAGCCACCCAGATAAAAGCTGCAGCCAACAACCAGCAAAGTACCTATTCTTATCAGTGGCGCTGATGAAGATAAATCGTAAATTAAAACCTTGGCTAATGAAATCGCAAAAATCAGTAATGACGACTTACCAAGCAGCTTATCTTTGTATTTAAGTGCCAATAACAGACAAGCCAGTGCCAGTAGCCCCCAGGTGAGTGACACCACAACGCGATTATCAAAAATATGCACCGCCGCGGCAACGGCCGCAAGGTGCCCTCCTACCAGCAGTAAAGGCCATAAACCTTTGGCAGTTCCTGCCCTGCGTGACAAATAATAACCGACGTAAAGTTCCAGAGCATACATCACAGAAAGCCAATCCGGCGCGATTACCGTTTGACGGTCAAAACCGGTGATGATACGCAAATAATTCAGCATAAAAATAATAACAACCGCCAGCCAGATAAACATACCTGGCGCAGCCATGTTATTGCGCAATCTACTGTACCAAGCAACTAACGGCAGCAAAATAAAAGCTACCCACGGTGCCCATTCTTCTGAAACTGATTCCAGATATCCGGCATGAAACAGCACAAGTGCTATATACGCCTGCAGCAACATCCTGCCACCTGCAAGCTCCTGTTTGGAAAACATCCGGGCTACCCCATAGCACAACGATATAAAAGCCGCACTGGCCACAGCAACCCAAGGCGCGATAGCTGGAATGTTTCTTTCTAACAAAGAATACTGAAGAAAATAAAAAATTAGCAATGCCGGCAGATGCGCTAGCGCTGAATCCTGCTGCATGGGGGAATTATTCTTAACCGTGTAATACGCAGCTGTTGAGCCAAATATGAGCAGTAAAACGGACTGAAACAAAGCGGCATTTATCCACTGCTGTGCATCACTATCCATATGCCAGGTCAGATCAAAACCGATCATCGCCATATATAGCGCTAATAGATAAACCGCCCTGCTGCGTACCCATAGCGCAAATGCACTGAACAACACACTCCACCATGTGTAATAAATAGCCAGATCTGTGACATTCAACATCAAGCTGTGCATTAAAAACGGAACGGAATAGGCGCCTGCGACCGCAAAAAAAGCATAAAGCGTGCTTTGAAACAAGTGGCAAAGCCAGAGTGATATTAAGCACACCATGCTGACTGCGGCTAGCGCTTGAGATTGCCCTATCAAACCGTAATAGAGATGAGCTCCATAAGTGGCTATAAACAAAATAGTCACTCCGCCCGCTGGCAACAGACTGGCATAGCTACGGTCATGATTACGCAATTTAATACCCAGACCTATCATAAACAGTGCACCAAGCACAGCAATGCCAAGCTGTCTTTCTGATGTGAGCCAACCCGACGATAAAGCCAGTTTAATGATATATGAAGCGGCAAGTACGAGTGCTGCTGCACCACCCCAACCTAATAGTTGTGTTGCTAACGGCTGGCCTACATGTTGAAACTTAGCTGTAGATGTATCTTTGGAAGTTGATTTATCCGGTTGCGCTGTTGGCAAGGAGGTTTTAACGTTACCTTGTGTTTCCAACTGACTCAAACGCGATTCTATTGCATTAAGGCGTTCTTCAATAGTGGACATCATTATCCCTTACTAGTAACTCAATTGCAGATCATAAAAAATATCAGTAACAATGATTATTTAACACTTTCTTCTGCTATCACCGGCTTGTTATTTGCAACTGCTTGAATACTTTGAGCTTCTTCTGGCTCTTCTTCCTCTTTTGGTTCTTCATGCAGAGATAGCTGATCTACCAGACCTGATTTTTCCTGATTTTTGCTCTTTAGTTTGAATCGCAAACGTAATTCATTAATAGAGTCTGCATTTCTCAGTGCATCTTCCTGAGTAATTCTGCCTGATTCAGCTAGATCAAACAGCGCCTGATCAAATGTTTGCATGCCTAATTCTGTTGATTTAGCCATAATTTCTTTGATCATATTAGTTTCACCCTTGAGTATAAGATCTGAAATTAAAGGTGAATTCAGTAAAATCTCAATTGCCGCCACACGCCCGCCGCCTGCTTTTGATACCAGACGCTGTGATACAAACGCTTTTAAATTAAGCGATAAATCCATATGCAGCTGAGCATGACGTTCTTCTGGAAAAAAGTTAATAATACGATCCAATGCCTGATTAGAACTGTTTGCATGCAAGGTCGCCATGCAAAGATGGCCGGTTTCCGCAAAAGCTAATGCAAACTCCATCGTCTCTTTGTCACGGATCTCGCCGATCAAAATAACATCCGGCGCCTGCCTTAATGTGTTTTTTAGTGCATTAAACCAGCCATTGGTATCACGCCCTACTTCACGATGTGTCACCAGACAGTTTTTACTAGGATGTACATATTCAACTGGGTCTTCTACCGTAATAATATGCCCGTAACTATGTTCATTTCTATGATCAATCAGTGCTGCCAGGGTAGTTGATTTTCCGGAACCAGTACCGCCAACCAAGATTACCAGCCCACGTTTTGCCATCATGACATCTTTTAAAACCGGTGGCAGACCAAGATCATCAAATTTAGGGATACTGGTAGTGATCGTGCGTAACACCATGCCTACTTTTTCTTGCTGCACAAATACATTGACACGGAACCGACCGATTTCCTTTGGCCAGATTGCAAAATTACACTCTTTTTCTTCAGCAAACTCTTTACGCTGCCTTTCATTCATTAATGCTTCAGCAAATGCTTTGGTATGTTCTCCACTTAACTTTTGCTGGGTGACCGGTGTCATTTTCCCTGCTGGTGGAAAATCAGCGGAAATAAATAAATCCGAGGCTTTTTTATCCAACATGCCGCGTAATAAATTGTGCATGTAACTAATAGCTTGTTCGTTGGTCATTTTTATATTTTTATAGCGTTATTTGAATAAAATTTTTTTTACTTTTTTTAAAATGCAAATTTACATCCATGCTACCAGAAATTAATTAACTTAAATCTTTAAGAAATAACATTCATTTATTTTAAAAATATTTCATCTATCTGTATTTCTATCTTTATGTTTTATATTGTATATAAAGATAATAACAATAATAATAGTGATAAATTCTGTGTATAACTATTTATTTTTATTTTAATTCAATAACTTAATTTATATATTGTTTTCTTGGTAAAACCATAATCTATTGTGGATAGTTTGTTGAGTAAATATCCCAATATCTAAATACACATCCTTGTTCTCATTTTATCCACAAGCTATCCTTAACTTTTATAAGCAATTTATAGCTCTAAAATTTATTGCAAAACATGATTAAACAACCTCAATATTGTTTTCTTTACACCAATTTTGTAATGCAATATCTGACGAATTTGCTTCAAAAGTAATCCATTTTTCCAATAAACCCACTGATTGCAGCAACTCTTTAAAGCGCCTGTAAGCACCTCGTTTACGGAATAGACTGGCAACAAAGTTGTACTTATGTGGAATTTCCTGATCTATAAACAAAAGCGCAAGACTTTGACCTAGCTGCAAATCATTTTTGTGCGGTACGGCAACTCAACTATCGTATGGGCATAATAAAAATGCTGGCCTTCATCTATGAGTAAGATTTCAACTTCACAAGCTTTCAGTAGCTGAAAAATTCGGAAAGTCTTTTCTTCTGCTGATCCACGACGCGCCATGGGATCACCAAGCGCTAGCAGTATTGATTCCGTAAAGCTCTTAACCGTAGGAGAACTCGGTGTCACCACATGCAGCACTGGAATGCGTGTTTTTTGCTGTTCTTTTACTCTTGGGAACTGCTCAAGATAATGCTGAAGGATTGTTGTTTTTCCTACACCAGATGGACCAGTCACCAATAGCCCACCCCCAACAGCATTAGACTGACTGTGCAAATGCAGTTCGGCAATGTGAGTGATCACTTTTATAAAACGCTGATGTGTCAGCAAAGTTTTACGTAAACTAAAACTGGCAGCCACTTCCATTTGCACAGAAACCTCTTCAGACTTTTTCACTGGAGTGCTGTATTTATTGATAACTTCTAGAGGGGACATAACTCCTCCTCTGGGTCATCATCATTTTTCTTTTGTGGTGGTGGATTGAGCAGGTTAGGCAGATCGTCATCAAGTCCATCTGGAAGGATTTCAGGGGGACGTAGCTTGGCTGATTTCATTGACTTCATCGCATCGGCGATAGGATTTTTTGATTTAAGAACTGCTTCAGAGTCATGCATCAATGTGTTTGCACTTTTTTTGCGAGTACTCATTTTCTTGTATTTGATGGCATCTTTCACGATTGCCTCAAT
>Ga0207972_100387_pt1 | contig 11626 bp, 13 predicted proteins | sample LakWasMe75_LOW10_2_FD_183903 | JGI IMG/M metagenome (GOLD analysis project Ga0207972, IMG submission 183903) | Freshwater sediment methanotrophic microbial communities from Lake Washington under simulated oxygen tension - Sediment Metagenome... | ecosystem: Environmental > Aquatic > Freshwater >...
TGCGCCGACTGCGAACTTATGTCCAGTTCAACGGCACCGCCTCCTTGCGATCTACCAGGGCGATCACAGCCTCTGGCGCGTTCAGACTGGCCAACTGTCCATAACTGCGTGCTGTGCATAACGCTGCTTATGGAGAGCTCTCCATAAGCAGCGGTTGCTGCCGTTCGAGTTTTCAACGTGCATGCCCTTGGCGTGCCGGATTGCGATCACTCCTATTCATGCATCGTGGTAAGGCGCAGAGACAGGTTTCAGGCGCGTAGTTGACATTGCTAGAGAGTTGACAACAGCGTGCAGAGATCTGCAAGCTCGACGAGCAAGACTGCAGCAGCATCAAGCATGGTGCGATCAATCACCTGGGCGTGTCGCCAGCGTTGATGGCTTACCGCGAGCACAAGGCCATGCTGGGCAAGACTTAGGCCGGCGAGAAGTTCCCGGCGGTTGTGATGATGGGGGCTGGCTGGATGGTGGTCCCCGACATCAAACCAGGCAAGTGATGGTGAGTGGCTGACCCGCCCTGGGTCAGCCACTCAGTCGGGATCGCTGTTTGCAGGTGATCCCGTCCTTTTTGTCAGTTGGCGCAGCAGCGCTGTGGCCAACCAGCCATCACTTTGATCCACCCGAAGCCTTGGCCACGTAGGCCGCCAGGGCGGCAATTTGCGCATCACTGAGTTTGCCGTTGTAGGACGGCATCTGCCCAATCCCGTTGCGCAGCGCGGTGGCCACGCGCTTGGCATCGGGCTTGAGCTCGTCCAGGCTGGGGCCCACGGCGCCTTCGGCTCCCGCGTCCTTGAGCGCATGGCACAGGGCGCAGGCAGGCACCGCGCCTTGGCCGAACAACACCTTGCCTTGTTGAAGTTGCGCGGCATCGTCGGCGGCGTGCACGGGCAGCACTGTGAATGCCAACGACCACAGGGCAGCGACCAACGCGTGTTTTTGGATTGTGCGCTTCATGCCACGCTCACTTTCACGGCGTGGTCGGCCCAGCTGGTGTTGTTGTAGCCGCCCGCGTTTTCCATGCGTTGTTCGGGCTGCACGTTGCCTGCGGTGTCGGTGGCTCGGCTCGCCAGGGTGAACTGGCCCGCCGGCAGGCGTGCCGCAAAAACAAACTGCCGCCACGCAAAGCGGCCGAGGTCGGGCCCCACCATGCGCGCGAGCTGCCAGGTTTTTCCGCCGTCCAGAGAAACCTCGACCTTGGCCACCGCGTTCATGCCGCCAAACGCCACGCCATGGATCTGTGTGTCACCCGCTTTAAGCGGGGCGCCGTCCGTGCCGGGACCGTTGATCCACGACTTCACCGTCATTTCCTGCACCGATGGCTGCGACGGGTCGCCCTTCGCGCCGGGCGGTGAAATGCGGTAGCCGTGCGACATGATGCGTGCGTCGGTCTCCTGAGCGGTGAAGGCCAGGCGTTTGACGTACTTGATGTTGTTCACGCCCGTGTAACCCGGCACGATCAAGCGCAGTGGGCCGCCGTGGGCCAGCGAAATCGGCACACCGTTCATTTCCCAGGCCAGCAGGGCATCGGCGAGTGCGGCAGCAGGCACCGAGCGTTCCACGATCACGCTCTTGGGGTCCAGTCCATCGGGGAGTTTTTCGCCGCCTGTGCCGGTGAGGTAGGCCATGCCGGCCTCCACGCCGCCCAGGGCATCCACCACCCAGCGCACCGGCACACCGCTCCACACCACACAGCCTGCTGCGCCCACTTGCCAAGGCGTTCCACTGGGCTTGTTGGGGAAGTAGCCGCGTCCGTTGCCAGAGCATTGCAACACCATCGCCGTGGTCTCGATGCCCATGCGCTTGAGGTCGCCCAGCGTGAGTTTGCGCGGGTTCTTCACCCCCTCGATGTTGATCTCCCAGGCATCGCGGTTGCCCAGGATCGAGACGTCGGGCGCGGGCAGGTTGTTGCGGATGTAGAGCTGCTCGGACGGCGTGATTACGCTGGTGCCGAACACACTGCGCTTGGTCTCAATGGTGGTGCTGCTGTGCACGATCAGGCTGGCCGGGTCCTTCCAGCCCACGTACGCTGGCAGAGGCTTGGCAGCACCGGCCACGGCGACGGGCGCGGTCTCACCAGCAGCGGCTGCGGTGCGGCCAAAGCTGGCCAGACCAACGGCAGCCAAAGCAGCGCCGCTGCCGGCCAGCAGGTGGCGCCGGGGGAGCGAGGTGGGTTGTTGGTTCATTTCTGGGGTCTCCGGTGGTTGGGCGTCGTGCGCCGGTTGGGGTGAAAGGGGTGAGCGGTTGATTCGTTGACAGGGACGCGGTGCCTCAGCCTGGCCCGGACACGGGAGGTGCCTGCAGTGCCGTCTGCGCGACCGCCAGTGCCTTCTTTTTCTGGGCCACCAGCAACAAGGGCTTGCCCTCGCGCGAGCGGATCACCTTCCAGTGCACGTTGCTCCACCAGCCGCTGGCCTCGCGCAGGTCCACAGGCTGGTCAAAGGCATACACCGTCACCATGCCGCCCTTCTCGAAGAACGTGGTGAGGTGGTAAGCGAGGTGACCTTCGATATCGCATGGCCGCATGAGTTGGGGAAACCCGGGCACCACGTTGGCGTCCCGCATGCCCAGGTGCATGAGCAACTGGCGCTGCTCCATGAAACTGCCCCGCAAGCTGCGCTCGTGGTATTCGTGGTCGATCGCGTCGCGCACCATCGCTGGCGGTCGCACGGCTAGCACCCCGCCGCTGGTGCCACCGGCCAGCAAAAGCGCAGCCAGAAAACGCTGCAAGCCGCGTCGCGCCAGCAGCGGCTGCGGCTTTCGGTACAGGTGTGCCGGTGCGTCGCTGGCCTCGAAGGCGATCGCCAACTCGGCGCGCGCGCGCAAATCGAATTCGCTGTCGGGCAGGAAAGGCGCGTCGGTATCGGGGCTCATGTCTTGGTCCTGCGAAACGGGGTAACGTTGACATCGGCCTTGGGTGTCGCAGGTACCCCCATGGCCAGCTTCAAAGCGTCGCGCGCACGGGCTAGGCGCGACAACACCGTGCCGGGCGCGATCTCCAGCGCCTCGGCCATCTGGGCGGTGGGCATGTCGTCGAAATAAAACAGCACCAGCACCTCGCGGTGGATGGGCGCCAGGCGCGCGAGCGCCTTGACGACATCGAGTTTGTCGTCCAGCCCCGCGTCGGGCGCCGCTTGCTCGGGCTGCTCTTCATCGTCCAGCGACTGCATGCTGGGTGCGGCCTGGCGAAAGGCGGCGCGGCGCATGATCTGAAAGAGCCAAGCCCGTGCCAGCGCAGCGTCGCGCAGTTGCTCCCGGTGCTTCCAGGCGTTGGCAAAACAGTCTTGCACCACGTCTTCGGCAATGGCGCGCGAACCAGTGAGCGCCCACGCACTGCGCAGCAAAAAACGGTAGTGCTCACGCACCCATTGGTTATAGCGGGACTCGGCAGACTGGAACAGCATGGTGATCAAGAGCGCTGCGTGGCTTGGTTCATTCCGTGGCGCTCATCGGTACTTTCCCTAGGGCTGTCGATCAAGGCCCCCGCGTCCCACCCAGCGACGGAAATTCCGCTTCCGCACCTTTGGCTGTGCGCTGCTGCAGGGTGTGCAGTCGGCGTTGCATGCTCTGGATCTCCACCGTCTGCCCGGCAATGATTTCCTCGGCCAACTGCCGGGTGACAGGATCGCGCCCATGCTGCAACACCAGCCGCGCCATGTCCACAGCGCCGGCGTGGTGCGGAATCATCATCGCCAGAAAGTCCTGGTCGGCCTGGCCTGCGTAGCCCGGGCTGTGCATGGCCTGCATCATGCGGGCCATCGATTCGTCCATATCCCGCTGGAATGCGCTGGTGTGCGCGGCGCTGGCGCCGTGGCTGGTGTGCGCGCCGCTCATGCCGTCTGGCCCTTCTCGCCCACACGCACGTAGACGAGGTTGATGCTCTTTTTGTTGCGCAGCGCGCCAGAGGGCAGCGTCAGATTGCCCAGGGGGATCTGCGCAATGAAGGTCGGGCGCAGCGGGTCGCTCACATCAAATGCACTGCACACGGTCTGGCCCGCGTTGGGCGTGCCGGGCAGCTCGTCCTGTTCGTGGGCCACATACAGCAGCGTGTTCTCGGGGTTGGTCCACAACCCGTGCGACTCGCGGCCACGGCTGGAGAAGGTGCCCACCACCTTGCGCTGTCCGCCCGGAGCGCTGCGGTCGATGATGGCGATCGGGCTCGACGCCACGCCGCCGGGGCCACCATCGTCGATGCGCGCCAGGCTGGCATAGACCACGCTGCCGCGCGCATTGCGCACGAACTCAACGTGGTTGGGCCGCGCGCCCATGCCCAGCGGCACGGTGTCGATCAGGTCGAAGCCACCCTGCGTCGAGCGGCAAGACACCGCATCAGCCAGCTTGTGCGAGAACCACACCTCGGCACCGTCGGGTGTGGTCTTCATGAAGGGCGTGAAGCCGGGTTTGTCCTGTGCGCTGATGTCCAGCGTGGTCAGCCGCTGCGGTTGGCTGTGGCCATCCGCGCCGGGGTTGACGCGGAACACGTCGATCTTCGACACCTTCTGGCTGGCCACAAAGGCCAACGTACCCTCACGGTTGAACCACACCTGCGCCGGGCCGCTCAGCGTGGGCAGGTATTGGCGAACCGCGCTGGAGCCCGGGCTGTCGGCCCCCTTGAGCTGGCGAACGGCACGATCGACGCCGACGATGGCAATGCGGTCTTCACCGCGCAGCGTGACCCACAGCTCGCGGCCGTTGCGCGTGAAAGTGGGCTCGTGCGGTTCGCGGCCCAGCAGCAGGCCACTACTCAGGCGCTCGGGGTTGGTGGTGGGCCCAGACGCAGGGTTGGGTGTGTTGCCGATGACGCGGCGCTGCTCGGCGTCGATCAGATAAATGTTGCTGGAGCCGCGCCCGCTGGTGGCCAGCAACCGGCCATCGGGCGACGGCACCGCGCCGTGCGCATCGATACAGCCGTGGTACAGCGGCTTGTGGACCATCGCCGCGTGCGTTGGCGCCACGCCGGCCGTCACAAAGCGAAACGGGGGACGAGGGTCTTCGTCAAAGCTGGTCAGGTTGATCGTCGACTCGACGGTGTTGGTCTTCGGGTCGATGACCACCAGCGTGTTGGAGTCTTCATTGGTGATGAAGACGCGATCGCGCGGGTCGATGCCGGTGGCTGCGGCTCCCGCTGAAGCGCCGGACGGGGCCTGGGCATGTGCTGCGGGCAGCGCGCTGGCTGCCGCGGCGGCCAGGGTGTACTTGAGAATGTCGCGGCGTTGGGTGGTCATGTTTGCTTTCTGAGTTGTTGTGGAGAGTGATCGCTTGGGTCGTGGGCCGGCAGCCGCCGATGAACCACTGCCCAGCGCTTGCTTCAGGTCAAGAGCGCGGCTCGGGCCGTTTCATTCCCTGGGCATGCCGACAGCGCGTCGCGCCGACGCCGCCCTGGCCTTCAGCGCGGGGTGCCAAGTTGCCGATAGACCTCGGCCGACACCTGCGCCAGCACGCTGCGGTCGGCGTCGGACGACAGGGCGTAGCCGAAGGGACCGTCGACCCAGTAGAAGACATTGACCACACCTTCGCGTGCGAAGCGGAAGGCCGTGTCTGTGTTCTTCACGCCGGCCTGCAGTGCCTTGTCCGGCCCCGCGGCACTGCCCACGTCGGCGACATCGTTGGACACGTACAGCGTCAGCTTGCTGCCGAGCTCGTTGCGGTACATGAACTGCGCCACCGGCCCCTGGCCACCCGGCAACAGGCGCCCGCCTTCCAGCGTGTAGCCCTGGGCCTGCAGGTGCGGCGGCTTCATCGGCGCGCCCATGCGCTTGGACAGCCAGGCCACGAGCTGGTCTTCGTGCGCCGCGTCCACCTCGACCGGGCGGCGCGCGTCTGGGCTGTACACCGCATGGGCCACCGCCGCGCGCTGTGCGAAGCTGCCCGCTGACACCAGCGTCAGGCCGCGCTCGGCGGGTGCTGCGGCGGCCATGCGGCCGGCATCGTCGCCCCCCGCGGGCAGGCCGCCCCGCAAGCCCCAGCCTGTGGCGCCGCTGATGACGGCGATGGCGATCCCAGCGGCCAGGCGCTGGAGGTACCAAGGCGTCTGCGGCACGGCACGCGGGCGCGCCGATTTCAGCAGGCGCTGCGGCGGCTGTTCATACAGCACGGGATCGAACAAGACGTGCAGTTCGCGCTTCTGCGCCCGGTAGGCCTCCAGGCGCTGCGCGTCTTCAGGGCGTGCGGCCAGATAAGCGGCGATCTCGACCTGGCGCTCAGCGGGCAGGCGGCCATCAACGAACGCATGCAGGTCGGCCTCGGTGACCGGGGGAATGGACGGTGGCGGACGGTCGGTATTCATGGGTTGCTTCTCAATACATTCATTTGACGACTTTCAGCCGCACCGGTTCTGCGCGGCCTTCCATCAGGCCGCGCAGGCGCTCACGGCCTCGCGACAGGCGCGACATCACGGTGCCGATGGGGATACCCAGGGCCTGCGCCACATCGGCATAGGCCATGTCTTCCAGCGTCACCAGAAGAAGCACTTCCTTCTGCTCGACGGGCAGCAAGTCCAGTGCAGCCTGCAGATCCAGTACAGCCAGCCTGTCGGTTTGTGTCGGCGCCACCGGCACTTCGGGCGTGTCGTCGTCCATGGTCACGGTGTGCAGCCTGGGACGGCGCACGCCATCGACGTGCAGGTTGTGCATGATGCTGAAGAGCCAGGCGCGCATGTCGGCCACGCCGCCCCACAGGTTCGACTTGGCCCAGGCCCGCTCCAGCGTGTCCTGCACCAGATCGTCGGCGTCGTCACGGTTGTTCACCAGCGCGCGCGAATAGCGGCGCAGGCGCGGCACCCAGCTCAGCAGGCTTGCGTCGTCTTGCATCGGGGGGTCGTGGCCTGAGGGTCTGGACGGAAGTCGACAGCAAATGTCATTCCTTGATGATGTGCCAGACGTCTTTGAAGTTGTCGCCGGCGCGGTCGCCGGGCTTCTGGTCGGCCTGGTAGGTGTACACCGGCTTGCCCTTGTAGGCCCACTGGCGCGCACCGTCGTCGCGCATGACGATCGTGTATGCACCGGCGGGTTGGTCGCTGGCGGCGGCCATCGCGTGCGGCCAGATAAGCGGCGATCTCGACCTGGCGCTCAGCGGGCAGGCGGCCATCAACGAACGCATGCAGGTCGGCCTCGGTGACCGGGGGAATGGACGGTGGCGGACGGTCGGTATTCATGGGTTGCTTCTCAATACATTCATTTGACGACTTTCAGCCGCACCGGTTCTGCGCGGCCTTCCATCAGGCCGCGCAGGCGCTCACGGCCTCGCGACAGGCGCGACATCACGGTGCCGATGGGGATACCCAGGGCCTGCGCCACATCGGCATAGGCCATGTCTTCCAGCGTCACCAGAAGAAGCACTTCCTTCTGCTCGACGGGCAGCAAGTCCAGTGCAGCCTGCAGATCCAGTACAGCCAGCCTGTCGGTTTGTGTCGGCGCCACCGGCACTTCGGGCGTGTCGTCGTCCATGGTCACGGTGTGCAGCCTGGGACGGCGCACGCCATCGACGTGCAGGTTGTGCATGATGCTGAAGAGCCAGGCGCGCATGTCGGCCACGCCGCCCCACAGGTTCGACTTGGCCCAGGCCCGCTCCAGCGTGTCCTGCACCAGATCGTCGGCGTCGTCACGGTTGTTCACCAGCGCGCGCGAATAGCGGCGCAGGCGCGGCACCCAGCTCAGCAGGCTTGCGTCGTCTTGCATCGGGGGGTCGTGGCCTGAGGGTCTGGACGGAAGTCGACAGCAAATGTCATTCCTTGATGATGTGCCAGACGTCTTTGAAGTTGTCGCCGGCGCGGTCGCCGGGCTTCTGGTCGGCCTGGTAGGTGTACACCGGCTTGCCCTTGTAGGCCCACTGGCGCGCACCGTCGTCGCGCATGACGATCGTGTATGCACCGGCGGGTTGGTCGCTGGCGGCGGCCATCGCGGGCGGCCACAGCGCGGCGCAGCCGCCGTTGCAGGTGCTCTTGCCGCTGCCTGCCACGTCCTTGTCGAAGGTGTAGAGCGTCATGCCCTTGGCGTCGACCAGCGCGCCGTTGGCGAGCTTGGCCGGCGCGTCGGCAGCCATAGCGCCGGTGAGTGGTGCCGCGAAGGAAGCCGCTGTGATCAGCAGCGCGGCCAGAGTCGAAAGGTGCTTCATGGGGTTGTCCTTTGGGGTCTGGTGGAGAGTAGCCACGCTGCGTGCCGTTCAGTAAGCCGCAGCCACCGCCAGCTTGGGGTCGATCTGCCAGGTTTCACTGACGATCTTGCCTTCACGGAACGTCAGCACGTAGCGCACCTTGATGGGCATCTTGCCTTCGAAGACGACGTTGGCCGAGACGGTGGCGCCCTTGGGGTTGGCCGATTCTTCAATCTGGCCGACTGTGAGCTTCAGTGGGCCGACGGCCTTGCCGAACTTCTCCCAGGTGCCGCGAATGGCATCGGTGGTGGCATAGGTGCCGTCGAGTGGGCCGCCTACCCAGTTCAGCTGGGCCTGGTCGGCATAGGCACGCATGACGATCTGGGTGTCGCCCGAGGCGATGGCCTGGAAGTGCGTGCGGGCGTCGTCGCTGGGGGCGGCGAAGGCGCTGCCGGAGGCGAGCGTCAGGGCGGTGGCGGCGAAAGCGAAAGTCTTGAACATTGTGGGCTCCGATGAAGGGTTGGTGTGAAGTGAAGGGGGGTGAGTGCGGGACGAAGGGTCAGATAGGTCCCGACAAAAGAGCAGACGGCGTCGGCATGCGGTCTATTCCAGAGCGTGCAAAGAAATTTAGGGTCAGGGCCCTGGGCCGTGAATTCGAGGCTTCAGCCCAGCAGGGCCGGCACCCAGCGGTTGATGAGCGCGCCTCCGACGATGAGCCAGCCGAACAAGATCAACGCCAGCAGCAGCGGCTTGGCCCCGGCCTTGCGAATGGCGCCGATGTGCGTGGCCAGGCCGAGCGCAGCCATCGCCATCGCCAGCAGCGCGGTGTCAATCTCGGTCGTCACTGCCACCACCGACGCCGGCAGCCATTGCAGCGAATTGAGCAACACGACCGCGACGAAGCCGAAGGCGAACCAGGGCACAGCGAGTTGACCCTTGGCGTGAGCATGCTCTGCCTCCACTAGGGCTTGCAGGGTGCTGTCGCGCGCCAGCCAAGCCGACAGCATCACCAGGAACGGCGCCAGCATCATTACTCGAACCATCTTCGCGATGACGGCCGAGTTGGCTGCGTCCGGGCCCACCGAACGTGCTGCGGCCACCACCTGGGCCACCTCGTGGATGGTCGATCCGACGTAGATGCCGAACCCGTTGGCGCCGCCGGGGATCAGCGCCCAGTGCCGGTTCAGCTCGAACAGCGCCGGGTACAGGAAGATCGCCAGCGTGCCGAACACCACCACCGTGGCCACCGCCACCGTGACCTGCTCGGCGCGCGCCTTGACCACCGGCTCGGCGGCCATCACCGCAGCAGCGCCGCAGATGGCACTGCCAGCGCCGATCAGCATCGCCGTCTTGCGCTCCAGGCCCAGCCAGCGCGTGCCGATGAGGCAGGCCAGTGCGAAGGTCGAACCCAATATCATCGCGTCGATGGCGACACCAGCGATGCCGACATGGTCAATGTCCTGCACGGTGAGCCGCAGGCCGTACAGCACCACGCCCAGGCGAAGCAGGTTCTGCTTGGAGAAGTTGACGCCGGCGCCGCTGGCTACCGCCAAGCGCGGGGCCCACGGGTAAACCGTGTTGCCCACGATCATGCCCAGCACGATGGCCAGCGTCAGCGCACTGAAGCCATGGTCCTGCAGCCAGGCGATGCGGCCCAGCGCGATACCGGTGGCAGCCAAGGCGCCGCTCAGGGCCAGGCCGGGGAGCATGCGTGCGAAAGCCGATGCAGAGGCCAATGTGCGTGGCTCAGGAAGTACGTTGATGGTCATGCTGCTTGCCTCCGGTTGAAGTTCGTGAGGACAAAGCTTCCGGCTTCATGGATGACCCGTCAAACGGGTTGTATCGCTAAGATGTACCCATCTAATCGCTTTGCAAACGAATCCGCCATGAATACCCTTCGCCTCACGCTGCGACAGCTGCAGATCTTCGTGGCGGTTGCGCGCAGCGGCACTACCACGGCAGCCAGCGCCGAGATTGCGCTGTCGCAGTCGGCCACCAGCTCGGCCGTGAATGAACTTGAGCGGCTGCTGTCGCTGCGCCTGTTCGACCGCGCGGGCAAGCGCCTGCTGCTCAACGACAACGGCCGTGCGTTACTGCCGCGGGCCCTGGCGCTGCTGGACGGTGCCGCCGGCATCGAGCTGATGTCCCGCGATGGCAGCGCCCAGGCGCAGTCGCTGCGCATCGGCGCCAGCACCACCATCGGCAACTATGTGCTGCCCAGGCTGCTGGCCCGTTTTGTCGCAGCGCAACCGGGCCATGCCAGTGCCTGGCGCTCAAAGGTCGTGATCGGAAACACGGCGGCCATCTGTGACGCGGTCGCTGCGTTTGAACTGGACGTGGGCCTGATCGAAGGGCCTTGCCACCAAGCGGCGCTGGCCGTCACGCCATGGCACCAGGACGAGATGGTGGTCGTTACATCGCCTGACAGCGCGTGGGCACGAATGAGCCTGGCCGGCGAGCGGGTGCCAATGCGGACACTGCGTGAAGGGGTCTGGCTGTTGCGTGAGTCGGGCTCGGGAACGCGCGAGGCCACCGACCAAAGTCTGCTGCCCCACTTGCGCTCCTACCGTCGAAGCATCGAGCTGGGAAGTTCGGAGGCGATCAAACATGCGGCCGAGGCGGGTATGGGGGTGGCCTGCCTTTCGTCGTGGGTCGTGAGCGACGCTTTGGAGGCCGGCCGCCTGTGCCGCATCTCCACGACCTTGCCGCGGCAGCTCCGACAATCTCACCTGGTCGTGCATCGCGACAAACAGCCCACCGCTTCGCTGCTGGCATTTGTCGACCAGGTATTTGGCGCCGAGAACACGGCGCCATGAAATGTGACTCCATCGAGGTCAGGCCTGAGCAGCTCGCCAGTCGGCGCTCAAAGTTTATCCACGCACCTTCAACGAGATTCACGGCAGGCTCACCTGCACAAATGCCGGATGCGGATGGCGACGTCAAGACTGCCGCATATCCACATACCGCGCGCGATGTCTTGGGCATTGCGATCCAACGGCCACCCCTTGTTTCCTTCTTTATTTGCGGCGAGAGCAATGATCAGAATGTTGCAACAGCATCAGGTCAAAGTGAACTATTGCCCGTCTATCACGCACTTTGAGGAGCACAGGGAACCCGGGTGGCGGGTATTGCGCTACGGACACTGAAGGACCAAAAGAAGTGATTCGCCCTCCCTGCTGGCGCTTGAAGAAGGCCTGCCCATGGTCCAGAACACCGTTTCGTCCGTGACGCAAAGGGCCATTCCAGAACTTTGCACTTCGCTACAGTGCCGAACGACCGGTACAGGTAATCGATCGGTCGCTTGAGATCCTGACCGGTAAGCGACCGCTTGCGTTGGCGCCCATGGACTCTGCCGTCGAACCTAAGTGGCAGCAATCAGTCTGAACTTGTCATCCGCATGCGAAGGGCGGGGGTGCAGCGTTATGCACAGCACGCAGTTATGGACAGTTGGCCAGTCTGAACGCGCCAGAGGCTGTGATCGCCCTGGTAGATCGCAAGGAGGCGGTGCCGTTGAACTGGACATAAGTTCGCAGTCGGCGCA
>Ga0207972_100389_pt1 | contig 11514 bp, 18 predicted proteins | sample LakWasMe75_LOW10_2_FD_183903 | JGI IMG/M metagenome (GOLD analysis project Ga0207972, IMG submission 183903) | Freshwater sediment methanotrophic microbial communities from Lake Washington under simulated oxygen tension - Sediment Metagenome... | ecosystem: Environmental > Aquatic > Freshwater >...
ATCCACATGTCGGAGCTTATTTCCAGCATCTCGTGGTGGATAACGGCAAAGAAAAGATGCAGGCTCTCTGCGCCGTCATGCGCAAATTGCTTCACGCTATCCATGGCATGTTGAAACACGACAAGCCATTCGACAACACCCGTTTTTATGCAATTCCGGCAGCTGTCGGATAGTTGAAAATCAACGAAATAAGATTGACTTTAAACAGAGTATCTACAGACTACCACCTCATTTTTCCCGGCCATTCAGTTAAGGCGCGTTACCTATTATCAAACCACTTTTTTACAATTTTCGCGAATAGGGTGCATTAGTTCTGCTGAGTTTTAAAGTAAATACCATAGGATGTTGGTGATTTGATTATCCGCATCCGCAGCTGTCCGCAGTATAATTTAGCGAAGTGCTCATTATCAAAATACCATCATGACCAAAAACAGTTATCAAAAGCCATCACAGCAGACTCAAGAGGACGCGCTGAAAATAGCCCGAGGAACTCAACGTCCCGCTCAAACCAAAGAGCAAACCAGGCTGATTGCTCAAGGCATTCAAAAAGGCATTGATCTCTATAAAAAACAGCAAAAAGAAAAAGCCAGGGACTTGAACAGAAAGCTCAAGAAAGTATCAACTCAAAAACAGCAATCGATAGAGTCGGATGATACTGAAATACAACAGAGTATAGTTTATCGACAGCACTGGCTTCCTTGGCTGCTACTGCTGCTAACATGGCTGGCCGCGGGCATTTACTTTCTCGTTTGATTCAATGGAATACTGGGGCAGAGTAAACTTAAGAACATGCGTTTAACAGTAGCCCGTTCATCTTGAATGCCATACAATCTATATCCAGTATATATTCATCGGGAGCCCATCATGCAAACAGCAAAGTTATTTCAGAACGGCCAAAGCCAAGCGGTCAGATTGCCTAAATCATTTCGTTTTGAGGGCACGGAAGTCACGATTAAACACGTCGGTGAAGGTATTTTATTATTACCTTTAAAGCACTCCGCCAAACAGTTGTTAAGCCTGCTGGACAGCGTGGACGAAACGGTAGCCTTGGAAAGAAATCAACCTCTCGAAAGCGATTCGCGAGACTTTGAATGATTTTTATGCTGGATACCAATATCTGCATTTATTTATTAAATCGCAGAATCGGTTATGAAAATATTCTCGCAAAAATCGATGGCTTGGCTTATGAACAGGTGGTTATTTCCTCGCTGACGTTGGCTGAGTTGAAATACGGCATCGCAAAAAGCGTCAAGAAAGAAGCGAATCGAATTAAGCTTGAATACTTTTTGTATCAATTCGAATGCCTGACTTTCGATACTGAAGCTACCTCCTGTTATGGTGATATTCGGGTTCAACTGGAATCCAAAGGTACGCCAATAGGCCCATTGGACACCTTGATTGCCGCCCATGCGCTGAGTCTGTCGGCCACTATGGTAACCAATAATGCGCGGGAATTCGAACGTGTGGAGGGTCTTGCACTTGAAAATTGGATTAACTGAGTTTTGGTCTCAGAAAAGCCAAGGCATTTATAAGAAAGGAAATAAACAGTGAATTTAAAACTAAGCAAAACCTGGACGACCAGTCAATCCGCCCAAACCTACGCGATAGACAGTTGGGGACAAGGCTATTTTTCGATCAACGCCGCCGGGCATGTCAGCGTAAAACCCAGTTCCGATAAAAACGTGAAACTGGATTTGTACGAAATCGCCCAATCGTTAAACGACAAAAAGCTTTCCCTGCCGGTACTGGTGCGTTTTACCGATATTTTAAAAGACCGCGTTACCCAGCTATCCAACGCTTTCCAAAAAGCCTGCGTCAATAACGATTATCAGGGCAACTACACGCCGGTTTATCCGATCAAGGTCAACCAGCAACGCAAGGTGGTCGAAGGCATTCTGGCGGCCGACAACATCGGCCTCGAAGCGGGCAGCAAGCCGGAGTTGCTGGCGATTATGGCGCTGTCCAACAAAGGCGTGGTGGTCTGCAACGGCTACAAAGACCGCGCTTACATCCGCCTGGCGCTGATCGGCCTGAAAATGGGGCTGAATCTGTATCTGGTCATTGAAAAGCCCCTGGAACTTGAACTGATTATCGAGGAAGCGGCGCGCCTGAACATCAAGCCGCAACTGGGCGTCAGGATCCGGCTGTCCAGCATCAGCGCCGGAAAATGGCAAAACAGCGGCGGCGAAAAATCCAAATTCGGTCTTCATGCCCCTGAAGTGCTGCAATTAATCGAGCGCCTTAAGCAAGCCGGTTTGCTGGATACGTTGAAACTGATGCACTTCCACATGGGTTCGCAAATCGCCAACATTCACGACATCAAAATAGCCCTGAAAGAGGCCGGGCAGTTTTACGTTGAGCTGCACCGTCTGGGCGCTAATGTGAAAATCGTCGATGCCGGCGGCGGGCTGGGCGTGGATTACGACGGCAGCCATTCGCGGCGCGAGTCGTCGATCAACTACAGCCTGGATGAATACGCCCAGAATATCGTGCGCAGTTTTGCCGACATTTGCGCGGAAAAACAGGTGCCGCAACCCGACATCATCACCGAATCGGGCCGCGCGCTGACCGCTCATCATGCGGTATTGATCACCAACGTGACCGATATTGAATCGGTTTACGCCAACCATGCCGAACTGCAAGCCTTGCCGGAACCGCACAATCTGGTCGAGCATTATCACGATGCGCAGTTCGATTTATCGGAAGCACGGGCTCAATTTACCCAGGACAAACTGAGCATTACCGGACTGGCCGAGGCGGAGAATAACTATGCGCTGCTATGCCGCCAGCTGGTCCTTAAGCTGAATCCCAACAATCAAAGCGAGGCCGCGATATTGCAGGAGCTGAACGAGAAACTGGCCGACAAGGTGTTTTGCAATTTCTCACTGTTCCAGTCCATGCCCGACATCTGGGGCATCGATCAAATCTTCCCGATCATGCCGATCCACCGGCTGGACGAACAGCCCACGCGCCGCGCCGTTATCCAGGATTTAACCTGCGATTCCGACGGCCGCATCGACCAATATATCGACGGACAGAATATCGAAAAAACCCTGCCGGTGCATGAAATCGACAGCAACGATCCGTACCTGATCGGCTTTTTTATGCTCGGCGCATACCAGGAAATATTGGGCGACATGCATAACCTGTTCGGCGACACCCATTCCATCAACATCGAACTCGACGATCAGGGCTACCATTTTTACGACCTGCATGAAGGCGAACATGTCGATGACCTGCTGGATTATGTGCATATCAACAGCGAAGATTTGAAAACCGCCTACCGGGAAAAACTGGCGAACAGCGATCTTAGCGAGCAACAGCGGCAGGAATATGAGCAGGAGCTGATTGCGGGGTTGACGTCTTATACTTATTTGGCTAAATAGAAGGTTTCTTAATTTTACATGTTGCGCGAACGTGCCCTGCTCAACCCTATCCGGTTTAACAACAAGGGAGAAAACTGATGCCCCTCTCACATGTATTCGACACTTACGCAAAAACCGCACAAGGCAGAAAACTGCATTTTAATGTGATATTGGATGAACAGGACCAACAAAAAGCGCTTAGCTGTGCCAAACAATGGCTGGCCAGCATTGATCTGGAAGATGCCGTCGTGCCCCCGGAAAACTGTTACTTCTATCACAGCCTCGAAGCCCCAGCAGCCATGAGAGCGGACATCGACAAGCATGGTTATGCCATTTATAAAATGGAAGGATGCCCCAAATAACACGAACCGGTTAACAATGTTTGGGCGAGGTCAAACGCGTGAATATTACCCCGCCGGAAAGGGTTTTGGCTGTAATCCGGTTTTGAAGGCATCCATGCCTGCCTGTTAGCGAAAGCGGTCTTGAAGTAATGTTGAGCGACACCCGTCGGTTTGATGCGCCCAAAACCTTAGACTGCTTGTTGATCGAAATTAACAAAACTCAAATTGAAAGAAGGTGATGACCCCATGACTTCCCTGAAAATCAACCTCGACGACATTATCCAAGCCCTGACTACTCGGTTCGATGTAGTGGAAGGAGGCTTTTACTTGGACACAGAAACCGGCGACATCCTGCTCAGCACCGAAGGCCTCGACGAGGACGACCTGCCGGAAGACCTGGAAGACAACCCGCGCTATCGCCTGATCGACCCCTTAGCCTCCCATGAATCCTTCCAAATCATGGAAGACTTCGTTGACGAGCTCGGTGATACCAAGGAGGCGGACAGACTCAGAGACGCACTTAATCGCCGCAAACCTTTTCGTCAGTTCAAGGACACTTTGCACGAACACACGAATTTAAGCGATGCCTGGTACGCATTCGAACAGAAAGAACTGAAACGCCTAGCCGAGGAATGGTGCGAGGAGAACGGGATTAAGGCGGAATGGGTTTGAGGAAAGAAACCCGGTCATCGTGGAATATTTGGTAACTTAAGAATGTCGGGTATAAAAAACATGCCCGACATTCCCACTGTTTGAGAAAATACAATTACGCGCTATGGATTCAGAACCAGAACTTATAAAAATGCAGGATGAAGTTTTCCCAAAGATTGGCAGAACTCCGTGCGGAACGGGGTTTGCAACCCCGTCCATAACGTTTCTGTGATGTCTAAGCTAAGTGCCTACATGCCCAACGCATTACGTTTCGGACGGGGCAACATGTCCCATCCCGCTTTAGACCCCTGTTCGTCTCGCCTGAGGTGAACAGTGACTTATTGATGTTTATTTTTTGCGGTTGCCCCAGACTACCCATAGCTGCGATTGAATCGATGATTTTAGGAGAACATCATGCCAACGATTTCCATGTTTTACGGCATTCTAATCAAAATGTTTTTTGATGACCATGCACCCCCGCATTTCCATGCAGAATACGGCGAATACGAGCTGGTCATAACAATTAACCCCATCAAAATTATCAAAGGCGATGCGCCTAAGCGCGTTAAATCAATGGTTTTAGAATGGACAGCTTTACACCAGGAAGAGTTATCGCACGATTGGGATCTTTGTAAAAATATGCAGCCGCCTGTTGCCATTGAGCCATTGGAGTAACGCCATGTTTTATATTATTAAAACCATAGAGCCGAATGCAACTGATTACAGCATCAAAATAACTTATGACGATAATGTCACTATCATTGCCGATTTTAAAGAATTGATCGAAAAAGGTGTAATGACCTTGTTAAAGGATCCTGCTGTTTTTGATCAAGTACAAATAGGGAATAAAGGACGTTCCATTATATGGCAAGAACAAGACATTGATTTTTGTGCCGATAGCTTGCGATTAAAGTTTTACCAGTCACATGCTGCGTAGGTAGTTGTATGGTTAATGTGTTTAGTGGTTATACCCAGTCAAATCAATATCACCAAGCGGGACGGGGTTTTCAACCCCGTTCCTAACGTTTCTGTGATGTCTAAGCTAAGTAGCTACATGTCCAATGCCTTACGTTTCGGACGGAGCAACATGCCCCGTCCGGCTTTAGGGAATCCATTGCTTCCAAACTTCAGATGGGAAGCCAAGAAATAGCTGACAAACCGGCACATCCTTTAAAAACAGGAGAAAATCTATGCAAGCCATCGAATTTGAAACTATTGCCCATGGGCATACCATCCGAATTCCCGACACGGTGCCGGATGGGGTTCGTCTGAAAGTTCGTCTGTTAATGGATGAAGAATCTGCCACAGCGACAGAGGGTGACTTAAAAGCCTTGTTGGCCAGTATGACAGAGGGATTGACTGACGAAGACCTGTCCCGTCCACGCGAATTTGGGCGGGAGTTGCCAGAATGGGATACTTGATTGACACTAACATTTTATCGGAATTGCAAAAGGGCAGCCGTTGCGATGCGAGTGTACAACGCTGGTATGCAGCGACTGACGGCGACGAATTATTTTTGTCTGTATTGGTGATCGGTGAAATACGGCTAGGCATAGAGCGCCTGCGTCGTCGAGATGCCGTTCAGTCCGTACGATTGGAACAAAACTATTGGCGGTGGAATCACTCATGGCCGGGCGCATTTTACCTGTCACCCAAGCCATCGCAGAGCGTTGGGGACGCCTGAACGCTCCCGATCCCTTGCCGGTTATCGATGGATTACTGGCGGCTACCGCGCTGGAACAGGATTTGACTTTGGTCACGCGCAACGTGCGCGATGTCGAACGTTCCGGCGTCCGCTTGCTAAACCCTTTTTCAGCCTCGTAGTATGCATAGTATTAAATAACCTTGGAGAAATAATGATGAAAACAGGCATGATCGGTTTGGGAGCAATGGGCATCGGCATGGCGAGCAATATCGCCAAGGCCGGATACTTAACCGGCGTTTACAATCGCACGATGGCAAAGGCGCAAAGTCTGGCCGAAGAATTGAAGGTCATAGACTTCGACCAGCCGGAAGATCTCGCTGCAAACGTCGATATAGTATTGATTTGCGTCTCCGCCGATCAGGATGTGCTGGCAATGGTTGAGGCGATAGCTCTTACCATCAAGCCCGGTTCCATCGTCGTCGATATGTCTACGGTCAGCAGCGATACCGCCAAGCAAGCCGCGGCTATATTGGCCGAAAAACAGGTCGATTTTCTCGATGCGCCGGTATCCGGCGGCGTTGAGGGCGCTAAAAACGGCACGCTGGCGATGATGGTCGGCGGCGATGCGGATGCACTGGAACAAGCCCGGCCGGTGCTGGAAACCCTGACCCGCTGTATTCTGCACATGGGCGCAACCGGCTCAGGTCAAGCCACCAAGGCGGTCAATCAAATCATGGGCGCGGGTATCAATCAGGCGGTGGCTGAAGCGCTGGCTTTCGCACAGGTTCAGGGTTTGCCGATGGATAAGGTGATCGAGGTCATCTCCGGCGGCGCATCGGGCAACTGGTTTTTACAGCATCGCGGCTCCACGATGACCCAAGGCGTCTTTGCTCCGGGCTTTAAACTTGCGCTGCACCATAAAGACCTGAAAATCTGCCAACGCATGGCGAAACAATCCGGCGCATCGACTACGCTGATCGACATGACCCTTGCCGATTACGAGCGGTTAATGGCAGAAGGTTACGGCGATGAGGATATTTCGGCGCTATATAGACTGAAAGCTATCGACGGAAAGCTGTAGATTCGGATTGAAAATAAAACCAGACCTGTTAAAGTCAGGCGTGCTTTTAACATCAAACAAGGAATAATCATGCCTGATTACAAAAAATACCAGTGCGGCACTTGCGGCCATATTTATGATGAAGCGGAAGGCGACCTGGATACCGGTATTGCGCCGGGCACTTTATGGAAAGATATTCCCGATGATTGGCGTTGCCCCGAGTGCGGCGTAGAAAAAAGCGAATATGATTTAATGGCTTAATCAATCCTTACCGGGGAACAATATGCAGATTGTTATAATCGGCTCAGGCATAGCCGGAGTCAGCTTTGCCGAAAAATACCGCGCATTATCGGCCGATGATGACGAGATTACGCTGGTAACTCGGGAACATGACGGCTATTATTCGCGGCCGCTGCTGTCCCGCGGTTTTACCAAGACCGATATTGAACAATCCATCATCCTCAAACCCTTTGATAAGCTGCGCGAAAACAATATCAATGTGCTCTGCGGCGCCGAAGTAACGGCTATTAATTGTGCAGACAAATCCATTGCGATCAACGGTTCCTGCCAGGAAAAAGAGCTGCAATACGATAAGCTGATCATTGCGCAAGGTTCTTCCTCGTTCATTCCGCCGCCATTCAGGCCGTATGACAAGCTGTTTTTTAGTCTGAACAGCCTGGTCGATTTGAAAGCCTTGCGACAATTTCGACAAGATTTTTTAAGCCAAAACCAACGGCCTAACTGGGCGATTGTCGGCGGCGGTTTAATCGGTTGCGAAGTAGCGTCCGATTTAGCCGCGGCGGGCGATAACGTGACCCTGTTTCATGCGATGGACCGGTTAATGGAGCGTCAACTGGTGGCCGAGGATTCGGTTTTGTTGCTTAATGTGTTGCAGGATTCCGGCGTTAAGGTACTGCTAAATCAGGCGGTACAGGAATTTATCAAGGAAGAGGACAAGGTTTGCGTAAGAACCGAAGTGACGGCCGAGTTTGATGGCCTGATAGTCGCCTGCGGATTTAAACCGCGTACCGAATTGGCGGAACTGGCAGGCCTCGAAATAGGTCGCGGCATCAAGGTTAACCCCTATTTGCAGACCAGTGACGAATCCATTTACGCGCTGGGCGATGTGGCCGAATTGCCGAACGGAAAACTGTACGCCTTCATTTTACCGATACGCAATCAGGCCTTGTGGCTGGCGGAATTCCTGTCCGGACAAAAACAGGATGGCTGGACGCCGCCGGTCTTTACCACCAAAGCCAAAGTGCATGGTTTTGAGGCTGTTCATCCGTATAATGTTTGATACCATCAGGCGAAAGGCGAAGGGCGAAAAAAACGCGTTTTGCCCTTCGCCTTTCGCCTTTTATCGATAACATGACCCAAAATCGCTACTCTGCCGCGGAATGCGCCGCCGTCTATCGCGCCATTTTTGAGCGTCGTGATATGCGCCATTTTTTGCCCGATCCCATTGATCCCGAGCTGTTACTCCGCCTGCTTAATGCCGCGCATCACGCTCCCAGCGTCGGCTTTATGCAGCCGTGGCGATTTATGCGCATCAGCTGCCCGGATCTTCGCAAAGCCATATACGCATTGGTCGAACAGGAACGCATCCGCACCGCCGAGGCTTTAGATGAACGCAAAGACGAGTTTATGAAGCTGAAAGTGGAAGGCATACTGGAATGCCCGGAAGTGCTGGTTGCCGCCTTGTGCGAGCAGCGGGAACAGTATATATTCGGCCGTCGCACCTTGCCGGAAATGGACTTGGCCTCACTGGCCTGTGCGATACAGAACATGTGGCTAGCGGCAAGAGCGGAAGGCATCGGCTTGGGCTGGGTGTCGATGTTCGAGCCGGAAGCCTTGAAAACCCTGTTAAACATGCCCGAAGACAGCCAGCCGTTCGCGGTTTTATGTCTCGGACATGTCAATAAATTCTACGACAAGCCGATGCTGGAACAAGAGCAATGGGCGGATCGTAAAGACCTTAAAGATTTATTATTTGAAAACGTTTGGAATACACCGTGCCGCTAAATTTTGTCATCCCTCCGCTCGCATCAACACTTAGATCCGCGTTACAAACCAAAATCGACCAGAAAACCAAGCCGCTGGGTTCTTTGGGTCAATTGGAATCCCTGGCGTTACAGGTTGGCTTGTGCCAAAACAGCCTGACCCCGCGTTTAAACAAGCCGTGCGTCCTTATTTTTGCCGGAGACCACGGCATTGTTGAATCCGGGGTCAGCGCTTATCCGCAAACCGTGACCGCGCAAATGGTCGCCAATTTTTTGGATGGCGGCGCGGCGATCAGCGTTTTCGCCCGTCAACACGACATAGAATTATTGATTGTCGATGCGGGAGTCAACGCTGATTTGAGCAGTCATCCGAAGCTGATTAATGCAAAGATCGACAAAGGCACCCGGAACTTTTTAACCCAGCCTGCGATGACCGCCGAGGAATGCGCCAAAGCCATGCAAGCCGGAGCGGATCAGGTTTTGCGGCAATATGAAAGCGGCTGTAACTGCATCGGCTTTGGCGAAATGGGTATCGGCAATACCTCATCCGCAGCCATGCTGATGCACCGTTTAACCGGCCTGTCGTTAGTGCGCTGCGTAGGCCGCGGCACCGGCTTAAATGACGGGCAGTTGCAACATAAGGTGGTCGTATTGCAGCGGGCGCTCAATAAGCATAAAGACGCAACAGAGCCTTTAGACGTGCTGGCCACGTTCGGCGGGTTTGAAATCGCGATGATGGTCGGCGCTTATCTTAAAGCCGCCGAACTGGGTATGCTTATTTTAGTTGACGGCTTTATTGCCGGCACCGCACTGTTAGTCGCCAACAAACTGCATCCTCAGGTGCTGGATTATTGCGTATTCAGCCATGTTTCCAGCGAGCAGGGGCATCAGGCATTGTTAAACCAGTTCAACGCCAAACCCTTGCTGAATCTGGAATTGCGCTTGGGCGAAGGTTCCGGCATTGCCCTGGCCTACCCGCTGCTGCAATCGGCGGTCGTGTTTTTGAACGAAATGGCTACGTTTGCTGAGGCTGGGGTTGATCGTTAAAATCGGTTAAAGTTGTGCTCATCTTTTTAAACCCCCATCAAAACTCTCGGAGATACAACCATGCTTAGCAGCCAAGAGATTTACCAACAGGTTAGCCATTTACCCTCATTAGAAAAATTACGTTTGGCGGAATTATTACTTGCCGATTTGGATACACCCAATCCAGAAATCGATGCTATCTGGCGTGAAGAGGCACAAAAAAGATGGCAAGCCTATAAAGCGGGTGATCTAAAAACAGTAAGCTATGAATCGATTATGCAAAAATACAAATGAAAATCGAATTTCTTGAAGCTGCACAAACTGAATTGGATCAGGCTTTTGAATGGTATGAAACTCAACAAAAAGACTTAGGTGTGCAGTTTTTAAATGAATTTGATGCCGCGGTTAGGAGAATTGTCACCTATCCAGAATCTTATTTTTTGATTGAAAAAGATGTAAGACGTTGCTTGGTTAAACGTTTTCCTTACGGAGTTTTATACGGCATAAATGCGGATAAAATTATTATAATCGCCGTGGCGCACTTACATCGAAAACCTGATTATTGGATAGATAGAGCATAACTACGATGCCCCATCTAAAACTATTCCTGTTAGCCCTCAGCTTTTACACTCGCCTGTCCCATCCTCAAGCATTGGATTACAAACGGTTGCCTCAGGCGGCTATCTATTTGCCGTTGATTGGCTGGCTGGTTGGCGGCATCTGCGCCTTAGTATTTTATCTGGCGGATTTAGTTTGGCCGCAGGCTACGGCGGTGATCCTGGCGATAATTACCGGCATTTTGCTGACCGGCGCATTGCATGAAGACGGCTTTGCCGATGTCTGCGACGGTTTCGGCGGCGGCATGAATAAACAGCGCATTCTGGAGATCATGAAAGACTCCCATATCGGCGTTTACGGCTTTATCGGGCTGCTGTTGATGCTGTTGCTGAAGATCAGCCTGCTAGCCGAAATGCCTGCCGCTGTAGCCCCTTTAGTGTTGCTGGCAGGGCACGGCATCAGCCGCTTGTCGCCGCTGTTGCTGATGCAACGCTATACTTATGCGCGTGGAAATGACAGCAAAGCCTCGGGCGCGGTTTATCAACCCAGTTTCCGGGAATTGGCTTTTGCTACAGTGATCGCGTTGTTGCCGTTGGCGTTGCTGCCCGCCTTGTGTGCAGTGGCAATTATCCCCGTATTGGTTGCAACCCGGCTTCTGGGACATTATTTTTACCGCCGTATCGACGGCTATACCGGCGACTGCCTGGGCGCAAGCCAGCAAGTTGCCGAGACTATTTTTTATTTAAGCGTGAGTGCCTTATGGATATTTATTTAATTCGCCACACCCAAACCGCTACCGATCCGGGGCTGTGTTACGGGCAAAGCGATATTGCCCTGGCGGACAGTTTTCCCGACGAGATGGCGA
>Ga0207972_100395_pt1 | contig 11406 bp, 9 predicted proteins | sample LakWasMe75_LOW10_2_FD_183903 | JGI IMG/M metagenome (GOLD analysis project Ga0207972, IMG submission 183903) | Freshwater sediment methanotrophic microbial communities from Lake Washington under simulated oxygen tension - Sediment Metagenome... | ecosystem: Environmental > Aquatic > Freshwater >...
AACTTACACACCTGCCTACTAGCTCAAGAACTCCCCTACTATCGCGCCGAGTAGCGCAGTCTTAATGGGGGATTTCGGCAATTGGCTGTTTGAGCCCAATTGATTGTATTGGGCGAGTTTCCGATTGCCGCCCGTTAAGACGAGCAACACAGGAAACAAGCGACAGGGGGTGTCTTTTTGTTTGGGTACTTTATTTTGGACAAGCAAAATAAAGTACCTTGCTGTCGGGCAACTCCCGACATACTCAACAAACCAAGTAACATTTCATTCCACCAATCAAGCTACTTTAATAATGCTACTTACCTAGATTCCCGCCTCCGCGGCAATGACTTTACGAGAAATCGCATTATTCACCCGCGAAAGGTATAATCTCGCTATTCGTTTAATATTCAAGAATAGTTAAATTATGCAACAGCAGTACCCTTTCAAAGAGATCGAACAATCCGCCCAGCAATACTGGGAAGCCAATCAAACCTTCGCTGCATCAGAACAATCCAACAAGCCTAAATACTATTGCTTATCGATGTTCCCATACCCTAGTGGCCGACTGCACATGGGGCACGTGCGCAACTACACGATTGGCGACGTATTAAGCCGTTTTCATAAAATGAAGGGCTTTAACGTCATGCAGCCTATGGGCTGGGATGCATTCGGTTTGCCTGCTGAAAATGCTGCAATCAAAAACAATACGGCACCAGCCGCCTGGACCTACAGCAATATTGAACACATGAAAACACAGCTCAAGCAACTAGGCTTGGGCGTGGATTGGAACCGTGAAATTGCGACCTGCAAGCCTGAATACTACAAATGGGAACAATGGCTGTTCACAGAACTATACAAAAAAGGCCTGATTTACAAAAAAACCTCAACAGTGAACTGGGATCCAGTCGACGGCACGGTACTTGCAAATGAGCAAGTGATTGACGGCCGCGGTTGGCGCAGCGGCGCGCTGGTTGAAAAGCGTGACATTCCGCAATATTTCATGAAAATCACCGCTTATGCCGAAGAACTGCTGAACGACCTCGATAAACTGGATGGCTGGCCTGAGCAGGTAAAAACCATGCAGCGCAACTGGATCGGCAAAAGCTACGGCTGCGAGGTTGAGTTCCCAATCATTGGTCAAGAAGGCAATCTCAAAGTCTACACTACCCGCCCGGACACACTCATGGGTGCAACCTATGTAGCAGTTGCGGCTGAACATGCACTGGCAACACAGGCGGCACAAAACAACCCGGCACTGGCTGACTTTATCGCTGAATGCAAACGCGGCAGCGTAGCCGAAGCCGACATTGCCACGGCAGAGAAAAAAGGCATGGCTACCGGCTTATTCGTCACGCACCCATTGAATGACGAACAACTGCCAGTATGGGTTGCCAACTATGTATTAGCCAGCTACGGCGAAGGTGCTGTGATGGCAGTGCCGGCACATGATGAGCGTGACTTTGAGTTTGCGAATAAGTACAGCTTACCGATTAAAGCAGTCATTAAACATGCTGAGATTGATACCTTACCTATGACTGAGCATGGCATATTATTTGATTCTGGCGAATTCAATGGCCTGGATTTTGATGGTGCAAGTACTGCGATTGCAGCTGCACTATCTGCCAAGACCCTGGGCAAACGCCGCACCCAATACCGCCTGCGCGATTGGGGCGTTTCACGCCAGCGTTACTGGGGCTGCCCTATCCCTATCGTACACTGTCCAAGCTGCGGCGAAGTACCGGTACCTGCTGAACAATTGCCGGTCGTATTGCCGGAAGATGTGGTCATGGATGGTGTAGGTTCACCAATTAAAAAAGACCCTCATTTTTACGATACCACATGCCCTACGTGTAACAGCAAAGCCACTCGTGAGACCGACACACTGGATACATTCTTTGAATCATCATGGTACTTTGCACGCTACGCCAGTTTTGACAGCAACACTGCCATGGCCGACGAACGTGCCAACTACTGGCTGCCGGTTGACCAGTATGTAGGCGGTATTGAACATGCAATTCTGCATCTGTTATATGCGCGTTTCTTCAACAAACTGATGCGCGATGTCGGTTTGCTGAAAAATGATGAACCGTTCACCAACCTGCTCACTCAAGGCATGGTGCTCAAAGACGGTACTAAAATGAGTAAATCCAAAGGCAACACGGTTGACCCGCAGGAGTTAATTGATACCTATGGTGCAGATACTGCACGCCTGTTCATGATGTTTGCAGCGCCACCAGAGCAAAGTCTTGAGTGGGCTGACAGTGGCGTGGAAGGTGCTCACCGCTTCTTGCGCCGCCTATGGAAAGCCGTTTATGAGCATGTTGAACCAGGTACAGTGAGTGCTTATAGCGCAGGCGACTTGAACGCTGAACTTAAAAACCTGCGCCGCCAACTGCACCTGACCATTGAGAAAGTGGCTGATGACTATGGTCGCCGCCACAGCTTCAACACCGCAATCTCCTCCGTCATGGAATTGATGAATGCGCTGGCTAAAATCGAAGGCACCGACGACATTACCAGACAAGTGAGGCAAGAGGTTCTGCAGAATGTTGCACTCTTGCTGTCACCGATTGTGCCGCACGTTTGCCAGGCATTGTGGTCAGAATTATGCCCAGGCAGCCATATTTTGCATGCGGCATGGCCAACGGCAGACCAAAGTGCTATGGTACAGGACAGCATTGAATACGTGATTCAGGTTAACGGTAAGTTACGCGGCAGCATCAGCGTAGCAAAATCAGAAACCCGTGAAAATATCGAGAAGCTGGCATTGGAGCAACCTTGCGTGCAGAAATATATTGAAGAAAATATGTCAGTACGTAAAATCATCGTGGTGCCAAATAAACTTATTAACGTTGTCGTAGGATAAACCATGCAAAACGCCCTTTCCTTAGTAAATGCGCGCAGAAAAACTGTTATCAGCATCATCATGCTGTTAACGCTTGCTTTGTCTGCCTGCGGCTTTCAATTAAGGGGGGTGGCTGATTTAGCATTTAAGACGCTGTATATACAAGGTGGCAAACTCACTATATCCAGAGACTTGGCACGCAACCTTAAAACCAATGGTGTACAGGTGGTTCAAAACGCTGAAGATGCCGAGCTGTTACTGGAGCTACTAAGCGAAAGTAATCAGAAACGTATTCTGTCTCTGAGTGGCGGCGGTCTGGTACGTGAATTTGAGCTTATTTATCTGCTTAACTTCAGGGTGCGTGAAGCCAGCAGCCCGACGTGGGGCCCAGTACAGACAATACGCGGACGCCGCGACTTTTCTTATAGCGATAGTGCTTTACTCGGTAAAGCTGAAGAAGAAGCCAGACTTAATGCAGACATGCGTACCGATGCAATACGTGAACTGCTGCGTCGTTTAACAGCAATCAAACCAGCTGCTACGCAACAATAAAATTCATGCGCTTGGCTCAGGCTCAACTGGAATCACATCTAAAACAAGGCCTGCAGGCACTGTATGTATTAGCTGGAGACGAACCATTGGCGCAGCGCGAATGCCTCGATGCGATTCGTGCTGCAGCCCGTGCGCAAGGCTTTGAAGAGCGTACAAGTTTAGCTGTTGAACGCAATTTTAACTGGCAGCAGCTGCAAAATTACGGCCAATCGATTTCACTGTTTGCCAGCCGCCGCTTGCTGGAACTCAGCATACCTTCAGGCAAGCCCGGTGTAAATGGCGGCAAGGCATTGGTGGCCTTAGCGGCCAAATCCATGCCCGACACTACTGTGGTCATCATACTGCCGACACTGGAACGGGACGCTAAAAACAGCACATGGTTCAATGCACTGGAGACGCAGGCGCAAACCATTACGCTTAACGAAGTTGACGCAGCCAACCTGCCTAAATGGATTGCAAACAGACTCGCACAGCAGGGCCAGCATACCGGCACACAGACTCTGGAATTTCTGGCGCACCAGGTTGAAGGCAACCTGCTTGCTGCCAATCAGGAAGTACAGAAGCTAGGCTTACTTTACCCGCAAGGCGAACTTTCAGATGAAACCGTGCGCGAAGCCGTACTCAATGTATCGCGTTATGATGCGTTTCAGCTCGGTGAAGCAGTATTGCAAGGCGATGCAGAACGCACAGTGCGTATTTTGCAGGGCTTGCAAGATGAAGGCGAGAATGCTGTCGCCGTCATGAACCCGCTGATGTGGGTGTTAAGGCCATTAGTGCGCATTAAACAGGCCGAAATGCGCGGCGAGAATATCAACAATGCCATGACTAGCGCGCGGATTTACGGCGACCGGCAGGCTTTGGTCAAGCGTGCCCTGTCACGTTTAAGCCTGCGCCAGCTGGAAGCAGCGTTACAAAAACTAGCCGATATCGACAGAACAGCCAAAGGCGTGATGCTGGGTGATGCCTGGCTGGAAATATCCAGGTTGTGTTTTGGATTGGCGAAAGTTCGTAGCCGTTAATCAAAAACTTAACTAAACGCCGATGCTCGCCGATCAAACCCATTTGGTCGGCTATCATGTGACATCACCTGCCATATCGTTTCGAATGCAAATTAAGGAATCTTGTTTTGTTATGTTAAGATTTCTCATTATGCCAACCTTAAACGCAAGCAAGATTTATCGAAGTACACAGAGTGTTAATCTGGTGATTTTATCGGCGTGCATCGGCGTTTATCGGCGGTTAAAATTTCTAAAGTAGAATTAGACATGAATATTCAACAATACATGCAAAACATTGGCATTGAGGCTCGCAGGGCTTCACGCCAGATGGCCAGCGCCAGTACCAACCAGAAGAACATTGCACTCAACGCGATTGCCAAGGCAATCCTGCGTGAAAAAACTGCCCTGCTTGCCGCTAACAAACTGGATCTCGATGCAGCGCGTGCAAACGGGCTGGATGATGCGATGCTGGATCGCCTCACGATCACTGAGAAATCCATTAACAACATGGCGGAAGGCTTGGCGCAGATAGCCAGCCTTGCCGACCCGATCGGTGAAATGAGTAATTTCAAATATCGCCCAAGCGGTATTCAAATCGGCCAGATGCGCGTACCGCTCGGCGTTATCGGCATTATTTATGAAGCGCGTCCAAATGTCACAGTTGATGCTGCAGGGTTATGCATTAAATCAGGTAACGCAGCGATTCTGCGCGGCGGTTCCGAGGCAATCCACTGTAATCAGGCATTGGCTAAACTCGTACATGAAGGTCTGAAAGAAGCCGCCCTGCCTACAACGGCGGTGCAGGTAGTTGAAACAACTGACCGTGCTGCCGTAGGTGAACTGATCACGATGAAACAATATGTCGACGTAATCGTGCCACGCGGCGGCAAAGGGCTGATTGAGCGTATTTCTAACGATGCACGTATCCCAGTGATTAAACATCTGGACGGCAACTGCCACGTGTACGTGGATGACGATGCTGATTTTGACAAGGCACTGCGCATACTGGAAAACAGCAAGACGCAGCGCTTAGGTACCTGCAACACCGCTGAATCCCTTTTAATTGCACGTTCAGTTGCAGCAAGCATGCTGCCTAAACTTGCTGATATGCTTACCAACCATGGCATCGAGATTCGCGGCTGCGCAGAAACCTGCGCACTGGTAAAACAGGCGAAACCAGCCACAGAAGAAGATTATTACACTGAATACCTGGCTGCAATCATCTCATGCAAAGTCGTGAGTGGCCTCGATGAAGCGATTGAGCACATTAACGAGCACTCATCACAGCACACTGAAGCGATTGTGACCGAGAACTACACTAAAGCCAGAAGGTTCCTGCGCGAAGTAGATTCCAGCAGCGTCATGGTCAATGCCTCCACCCGTTTTGCTGATGGCTTTGAATACGGTTTTGGTGCCGAAATCGGCATCTCGACTGACAAACTGCACGCACGGGGCCCGGTAGGACTGGAAGGCTTAACCTCGTTAAAATATGTAGTGCTGGGCGACGGACAAGTTCGCGCTTAACACAAGGCTCTGCACTTGAACACCGCCGCAAACCTCACAGCCAGAATGCCAGCCATTGGCATTCTCGGCGGTACGTTCAACCCCATTCATTTCGGGCACTTGCGCATGGCACAGGAGCTTGCAGATGCGCTGAATCTGGACACTGTACGTTTCATACCGGCGGCAAACCCACCACATAAAGATACCCCAGCCATCAGCGCCGAGCAGCGTGCTGCCATGGTAAGGCTGGCCATTGCCGATAATGACAGCTTTGTTTTTGATGACCGTGAACTACACCGAGCCGGAGCCTCCTATACTGTGGACACACTGCTCAGTCTGCGTGAAGCATTAGGTGATAAAACCAGCATCACACTGTTTATGGGCAGCGACGCTTTCACAAAATTTGATACCTGGCATCGCTGGCAAGAAATCATCACCCTTTGCCACATCGCCTTGGTGCAAAGACCGCCGCTAATTGGCCATGAGCATAAGTTATCAAAAACACTGGAAACCTTTTTACACAACCACTACTCCGAGAATAGTGATGACCTGCATCATCAGGCAGCGGGGGTTGTCACGATGCGTCAGATTACAGCGCTGGATATATCATCCACAGCCATACGACATGCGCTGCAACATGGTGATTCAGTGCGCTACTTAATACCTGATAATGTCATTGAATATATAGAGCAGCAAAAACTCTACCGATAGCTTCAATTTACGCTTATACCTTATGCCTTTTCAGAACATTGCGAGCCAACCAAAATGAAACATACCCTGCCACGACGTTTATCGCTATTATCACTTCTGGCTCTAGTGCTGACTGTGAGCACTTGCGGTGTGAATCCGGTTACTAAAAAACGCGAAGTACAGTTGATTTCGGAAGAAAAAGAAATCGCTATCGGCACTCAAAACTACTCGCCTACCCGTCAATCCCAGGGTGGCGATTATGTGCTGGATGCGGAACTGACAGCTTACGTGCAAAGCGTGGGCGATAAACTGGCTGCTGTTTCTGACCGCAAACTGCCCTATGAATACAAGGTGATCAATGACTCCGTGCCGAATGCATGGGCAATGCCGGGCGGTAAAATCGCATTCAACCGCGGTCTGCTTTATGAACTGAACAGTGAAGCCGAACTCGCCGCAGTCATGGGGCATGAAATGGTGCATGCCGCAGCACGCCACGGCGCAAAAGGTATGGAGCGCGGCATCATGCTGCAAGGTGCAATGATCGCCGTTGGTATTGGCGCACAGAACACCGATTACGCCAACCTGATTGTTGGCGGCGCACAGGCTGGCGCACAACTGGTAAACAGCAAATATGGCCGTGATGCAGAAAGTGAATCTGACCTCTACGGCATGCAGTATATGAAAAAAGCGGGTTATGACCCAACTGCAGCAGTGACTTTGCAAGAAACCTTTGTGCGCTTAAGTGCAGGCCGTAAAAGTAACTTCATAGAAGGCCTGTTTGCCAGCCACCCGCCTTCACCCGAACGTGTAGCAGCCAATAAAGCAACACTGGCACAGATAGGTGCAGGCGGCGAGTGGGGCAAGGAAATCTATGCGAAAAAAACTGCAAAACTCAGAGCAAGCCAAGGTGCTTATAAAGCTTATGACGAAGCAGTAAAAGCACTTGGCGAAAAAAATGTCGATAAAGCCAAAACCCTGGCTAATCAGGCCATTGCAATTGAACCGCGCGAAGCACGCTTTCAAGAACTGTTAGGCGACATTGCTCTGACCCAGAAAAAGAATCAGGAAGCGCTCGCTTTCTATGACAAAGCGATCAAAATGCAGCCGGATTATTTCAAGCCGCATATTCAAAGCGGCATTGCACTGTTTAACATGGGCAAAAAAGCCGAGGCTGAGCCATATCTCAAACGCGCCAATCAACTACTGCCAACTGCACCGGGACACGCCCTGTTAGGCCAGCTTGCAGAAAGTCGCGGCGATATTAATGGCGCATTGCAGCATTATCAGGTCGCTGCCAGCTCTAATTCAGATATTGGTAAAGATGCCATCGCACGTGCCGTGCGCCTTGATTTGCCGCGTAACCCTGCCAAATATATTCAGTCTGGAGCGCAAGCAGACGGCGCGGGGAATTTATATGCGGTGGTACAGAACAATACGCCATCCGCCATTGACCGCGTTCAAGTACGTGTCATCAAGTACGACGCACAAACTGGCAGAGCCGTTGCTCAAAGCGGCCTGCTAACAATTCGCGGTGTAGCTGCCGGAAAACGTAATCAGGTTGCAGTGGGTACGCGTGTTAGTAGCGCCAAGGAAGTCGGGCTTTATAAAGTGGTGGTAGAGTCTGCTGAGTTAGCACAGTAAATTTCACTTCTCTGAGTAGGTAGCCGGTCTCGCCCGGCTCACGAATTTCTTTTTCTTGCTATATTTGTTATAGGTTTAAAGTTTGTGTTTCGCCTCTAGGCGAGTTACTTTCTTATTCTTGTCAATAAGAAAGTAACCAAAGAACAAGACACCCCATTACTGCTTCTCCTTGCGTTGCTCGCCTTAATGGGCGTCAATCGGAAACTCGCCCAATAAAATCAATTGGGCTCAAACAGCCGCTTGCCGAAACCTCCCATTAAGTCTGTGCTACTCAGCGCAGTAAAAGGGGATTACATTTACGGAGCCACTGCTGACGCGCCTCGATTTTGAGTAAGTCTTGAGAGTATTCGGCAGACGGCTGTTTGAGCGCTAGCGAGTTTTCACAACAGAACAATTGCTTTAGCAATTCGTGATGTTGGGGAAAACCCTTGCGGTCTCCGGCTGCCGCTCAAGATTTATTCAAAATGGAGGATTAAGCGGCAGGTGGTAGCTTTTTCTTTGGTTTCTTTCTTTTGGCTAAGCAAAAGAAAGAAACTCGCCTAAAGGCGAAACACAAGCTGAAAGTTTATAAAAAATAATTTAAAAATCGCACGACAGTAACCTTCTACAAACTAAATCCAGCCTCTTCCTGCCAACCCACCACACTCAAACACGGCGCCTCAATACGCTGCTTCAAGCTAGCCAAATTTTCATCAAACATACTCATGTCCGGATCAACCTGATTAGCCACCCACCCCGCCAGTTTAAGACCACGCGCTTTAATCGCTTCAACTGTAAGCAAAGCATGATTAATACAACCCAAACGCATGCCAACCACCAGTGTGATCTGCAGATTCAATTTAACCGCAAGATCAGCCAGCGTCTGCTGATCATTCACCGGCACAAAAAATCCGCCAGCACCCTCCACCACAACCACATCGGCCATCTCTGCCAAAGCATGGTAAGAACGCACAATCAAATTCACATCAATTTCAACGCCGGCTTTTTCCGCGGCAATGTGCGGCGCAATTGCTGGTTCGAAATGATAAGGATTGATCAACTCCAATGCAGCAGGCACGTTGCCAGCTTTATATAAAGCCACCACATCATCATTAACCAGCTGCCCTTGCCAGATACCCTGCGCACTCAACTCACAGCCTGATGCGACGGGTTTCATGCCAACCGCGCGTTTACCGCTACTGACAAAGTGCCGAAGCAACGCACTGGCAACATAGGTTTTACCTACATTGGTATCAGTACCTATTACAAAATATGACTGCGGCATGACTGCTACTTTTGTCTGGGCTTGAATGTGATGGGCGAAATGCCATCTTCGAATTTTGGGTTATCTTTGGCACGCCAAGCATGTGCGTAGACTACTTCGAATGTCGCAGGCAGCTTGCCGTCGTGCTGGCGGAACTGTTCATATTCTGCTTCCAGCCTCGCAAAGTAGCTGCGACCTAGCAGACCGCGAGCACGGCCATCAGTGGCATTGTGCGCACCAATGCTCTTTAAATCACGCATCACGCTTTTCACATCATCATAAGTCAGGGTAAAGCGCTCAACATCCAGCACTGGCGCACTGAATCCGGCACGTACCAGCGCATCGCCAATATCATGCATATCAATAAACCGGCTTACGCTGGTATGGCTATTCGCGCTTGCTGCATCGCCAGCCGTCCTTAACTCGCGTAATGTGTCTGGGCCAAATGTACTGAACATGAGCAATCCTTCCGGCTGCAGCACTCGATGAAACTCCTGCAAAGCAGCATCCAGATCATTGCACCACTGAATCGCCAGATTTGACCAGACAAAACCGACACTACTATTCGACAAAGGTAGAGCCTCAATGTCAGCACACAGCAAATTCTGTTGCTTACGACCCAACAGCGATTTAATCTGATATCCAAGACCAAGACTGCTACTTGTCTTGCGTGTTTTCTGCAGCATCTGGTGAGCGAAATCCAGTGACACTACCTGCGACTTTGCATAGCGCCTTTGCAGGGCATGGCTTGCCAACCCGGTACCGCAACCTGCATCAAGAATAAACTGCGGATTTATTTTCACGAGCTCAAGGCGATTCAGCATCTCCTCACGCACTTGTTTCTGCAATATTGCAGCAGCATCATAGGTTTCAGCCGCGCGGCCAAAAGAAGCGCGCGCCCGCGCTTTATCGATGCGGTAAATATCGTCTGTCATCATAAATTACTGTGTAGGCGGCTCTAAAAACTGTATAACCGCATCAATGAAATGTTCCTGATGTGAAAGAAATGGCGCATGTGATGCTCCGGCCATTACGCGCAGAAAACCTGATGGCAGATTCTGCATCATCCAGTGTGCAGCCTGTACCGGTGCCAGCGTATCGCGGTCACCGTGAATCAGCAATGTCGGCTTACGTATATGCTCAATTTCCGCACGCAAATCGGTTTCCAGCAATATATTCAGGGCACGGAACAGCGCCTGTGATGATGGTGTCGGACACTCTGCAAATTTATGACGCAACAGCTTAACTGTGCTGCGGGCATCACTCGCGCCCATGCATTGCAAGGTCAGAAATTGCGTCATCGTCTTGTGATAATCTTCATTGACACTGTCAGCAAAGTTACTGAACACGTCCGGGTCTATGCCTGCATCCCAGGTAGTTTTATATTCGGTATTGGTTTGATCAAAACTTTTATTTACAAAACATGGCGTTGTGCCTACCAGTACCAGCCTGCGTACCAAGTCCGGGTAATCCAGCGCAATTCGCATCGCGACCTGCCCGCCCAGTGACCAACCTACAATATCAGCATCAGCAGGGAGTGTTTCGGCCACTTTCTCTGCGACTGCGTGCAGATGGAACGGCTCTATCGGACGACTGAAGCCCATACCGGGTAAATCAACAATATGCAAAGTAAATAATTTACTGAGTTTTTTCACCAGTGGCTGCCATACGGCGCCACTCATGCCCCAACCGTGAATCAGCACCAGATTGGGCCCGGTGCCTATGGTTTCTATATGCACATTATTTGCAGTTACATTCATAAAACACTTTCTGCCTGATGAATTGCCGCCACCAGCTGTTTCACATCATCCAGACTATGGGCGGCCGATAATGAAATACGCAGCCTTGCCGTACCTGCGGGCACAGTTGGCGGACGTATCGCCGGCACCAGAATACCATGTGTCTGCAAGTACTCGCTAACCGCCAGTGATTCCTCATTGCCGCCGATAATC
>Ga0207972_100402_pt1 | contig 11233 bp, 9 predicted proteins | sample LakWasMe75_LOW10_2_FD_183903 | JGI IMG/M metagenome (GOLD analysis project Ga0207972, IMG submission 183903) | Freshwater sediment methanotrophic microbial communities from Lake Washington under simulated oxygen tension - Sediment Metagenome... | ecosystem: Environmental > Aquatic > Freshwater >...
GACGAAAGCGGCTGGACTTATATTGCTGATCATGCAGCATCAGTAGGCGCTGATAGTGAATATATTGAAGCAGAAAGACAGCAGCAAATAGCGACGATTAAACAGCGCCGCGCTCAATATACGCCGGTACGCCCGTCCATAGATCCGGCAGGGCGCATAGTGATCGTCATCGATGATGGGCTCGCAACTGGAGCGACCATGATTGCTGCATTGCATGGTTTACGTAGCAGAAAACCTGCCAGATTAATATGTGCCATACCGGTTTCACCACCGGAAACGCTAAGAAAAATTTACCCTTTGGCAGATCAGGTCGTATGTCTTGATACCCCGGATAATTTCAGTGCGGTGGGGCAGTTTTATGTCAACTTCCCGCAAGTGGAGGATGTGGAGGTGATAAACATTTTGCATAACTGATATTAGTGAATTTGATACGATTTATTATAGTGAAACATTCAGTAGTCGATCGCTTCGGTCAGCAGCCTTTTTAATGAAAAAAGGAGCATCAGTACCTATATTTATTCTGAGGTAATGACCTTTACGGTCAATCTTAGCTAGCATGCTTATGCAATCAGGTATTGTTTGAACCAGTCGCTGGCAAGGCTGGCAACTGCCTCCAGCATTCCAGGCTCCTCAAACAGATGGGTGGCGCCGGGGATGATCGTAATATGTTTGATGCAGTGCATGTGGCTATAGGCTTCCTGGTTCAATTCTATGACAGTGTCATCAAGACCGCCTATCAGCAATAATGTTGGAGAGACTACCATACTTAAATTATCTGCACCTGCCATGTCTGGGCGCCCGCCACGTGAAACAACAGCGTGTATATTGTTGCCGAGTGCGGCGGCGGCTTGTAATGCAGCGGCGGCACCAGTGCTGGCGCCAAAGTAAGCAATCGGCAGGTGCTGTGTTTGTTGTTCAGTCTGCAGCCAATGTGTTGCTGCTAATAAACGGCGGGTGAGTAATGGGATATCGAAGCGGGCTTTGTAATCCGTATCCTCTTCCTGCGTTAGAAGATCCAGTAGCAATGTGCCCATGCCTCCTGAATGCAGAATTCTGGCGACATAATTGTTACGTGTACTATGTCTGCTACTGCCGCTGCCATGTGCAAAAACGACAATTCCCAGCGCATGCTCCGGCAGTTCAAGCATGCCTTCAATATGCATATGGTGTGCAGGAATCTGAACTAGCTTTTCAAAGGCTTGTGACATAAGAAAACCTTATTCTAAGCATAAGCGCCAATAGTAATTGGAATACGTCTCCGGCCAAAATGTTCTGCTAACGGAGCAAATCGCCCAGCGATAGGGGTTTTGCAATCCGGGCAGTAACCATCCTCAGTCAGGCGATATTGGTTGATCTGGTACCAGTCACGAACAATCAGCGGTGCCTTGCAATCGGGGCAGAATGTGGTGTCACCTTTGATGTTATGTACATTACCGGTATAAACGTAATGCAGGCCTTCGCGAATGCCAATTTCTCTGGCGTGTATCAGAGTAGCCCTCGGTGTAGGCGGAATATCAGGCATTTTGTAATCAGGATGAAAAGCAGAAAAGTGCAGCGGAATATCCGGACCTAGTTCTTTTCTGATCCATTGACACATTGCGGTTATCTCTTCGTCGGAGTCATTCTGGCCGGGAATCAGCAATGTGGTAATCTCAAACCATACATCGGTTTCATGTTTAAGGTAGGCCAGCGTATCTAGCACTGGCTGCAACTGTGAGCCGGTAAGCTTGTAATAAAATTCCTCGGTAAACGCTTTAAGGTCGACGTTGGCGGCATCTATTTTTGCGTAAAAGTCGCGTCTTGGAATCTCGTGCATATAGCCTGCGGTGACGGCAACAGTTTTAATGCCGCGAGCATGGCAGGCATCGGCAACATCCATGGCATATTCAGCAAAGATGACAGGGTCATTATAGGTAAATGCTACGCTGGTACAGTGATGGTCTGCCGCTGCCGCAGCGATAGCTTCAGGCGATGCCTGATCCATCAGCAGATCCATGTCTTTTGACTTACTGATATCCCAGTTCTGGCAGAATTTACAAGCCAGATTGCAGCCGGCCGTGCCAAAAGACAATACACTGCTGCCAGGGTAAAAATGGTTGAGTGGTTTTTTTTCTATGGGATCTATGCAGAAACCAGATGAGCGGCCATAGGTGGTGAGTATCATCTGGTCACCTTCACGCATGCGCACAAAACAGGCTCCGCGTTGCCCCTCGTGCAGTTTGCAATCTCTGGGGCAAAGGTCACATTGCATACGGCCATCATTGAGCATATGCCAGTAACGTGCGAGATAGTGTGCGCTTTCAATCATGATGCTATGCTTTCAGTGTTGCGGCTCAGTGCTGCATGCAGATCTTTTTCTTTGAATTTTGTAGCCGTATAACGATAGAGTTCGATATCACCATTCCAGAATCTCGGGTCAAGACCCGCTTTGTGTTTGAGGTGCGCCATAAATGTTTTGGCGTCAGTTAATTGCCCCCACACCTGCGGTAAAAAAGTGCTCCGGTAGCGGCCATACTTAAATACTACGCCGTCAATATTCGGTTTTAATTGCGCTAAAGCATCAGCTTCATCTTTAAAGAATAGTGGATACTGGGGTGACAGCAGTGAAATTTCTATTTCTGTCGTATCAAGTTCGGCGATGGTCAGCGGCGAGAATCTGGGGTCGCGAAAGGCCGCAGCATAAGCATTGGCTTTTACATCCATCAGCAATGGTCGGTGTGCCTCAAGAGAGCCAATGCAACCACGCAAATGCTGATTTATGGTTAAGGTCACAAAGCTTGCACCTGGGTCATGCAGCCATGATTGATTTTCATCTGTAGATTCAGTTTGTTTGCCCAAGGCATCAGAAATTTCAACGCGAGCGATGCGCAGTAGTATTTTTCCTTTGTATTCCTGCGAGATAACGTTTTCAGCAGGATTGGTTTGATTGGTTTTTTCAGGCATAGACGGCATCCTCCGTGAACGCAAAAGCGGCATAGCCAACCACACGATTTTTATCGCCTTCAGTATCGCCTGAATTGCACAAGTCCAGCAGAGTAGGGTGCAAATGATGCTTGATTGCAGCTAGAATCAAACCGTTTAGAGGTGTGCCTCCGCAGGCCTGATGATGCGTTAGACAACCCTGCATGTTGAGTATGTTTTTAACTGTAGATTTATCTACCTCGTTTGCGACTGAGTAGGGCAGAAAGTGGGATAGATCTGAGCTCACCACAAAAATGGTTTCCTCACCACCCCATAGTGCTTCTATCACTTCAGCCACTTCTTGCGGAGAGGCATCGCCGACAGCGAACGGTATCAGTTTAAAATCATCCAGTATTGACTGCAGAAACGGTAACTGCACCTCTAGCGAGTGTTCCTGTGCATGCGCCGGGTAGCTTATGATTACCTGTTTCATGTTAGCGACAGATGCAATCGCAGCTTTGTCCAGTTCTACTTCACCTAGCGGCGTGGTAAATGCATCTACATCCGGCAGTGCCAGGCCATCAACCGGCACTCGATGTACCGGGCCTAGCAAGATGACACGTTTAATTATATCGTGCCATCTGGCGAGTAAATTGTAGGCAATTGCAGCAGTCTGGCCTGAATACATATAGCCGGCATGTGGAACCACAATCGCCTTGGGAGGTGCTGAAAGCATATCAGGCGTTGCCGGCGACTCCATGTTGTCGGCAGCCTGCTTGAGCAGCACATGAATATTCTCAGTCAGCATCTGGCGATTGCCTGGGTAGAAACTGCCAGCCACGGCGGCAGGACGTATAGTATGCATGCATCTCTCCATTAAGCTTCAGAAATACCTCAGCAAAACAAGTTGACGTGTCGTTGAGCCTTGGCCTTGAACTTTAAAAGGCGCTTAATGATTAGTACTTTAGCAAATACAGAGATACGGGATAATCCGCGCGAACACTTATAGGAAGAGGTCTAGTTTAGCGCTATTCAAACAGCCGACCTTCATTGGCTATTCTGGCCAGATCCAGCAGGTTGCTGGCACCGGTTTTATGCATGATTTTTGATTTATGGATTTCTACAGTACGGTGGCTGATACCCAGACGCCGTGCAATCTCTTTATTGGGAGACCCAGCCACTGCGAGCGCCATGACTTCACGCTCGCGTTCGGTCAATTCAGCCAGTTTTGATTTTGCATCCTGACCATTCGCCAGTTGGGTAACCAGTCGCTGGCTTTCTAAAATTGCCGACCTTACCGATTGAAGCAGGTTTTCGCGTGTGACTGGTTTAGTTAGAAAGTCGACAGCATCTGCTTTTACAGCCTTAACACTCAGTGGAATATCACCGTGACCGGTTAGGAAAATGATCGGTAATTTAATCTCGCGCCGGTTAAGTTCCTGCTGCAGTTGCATGCCGTCCATGCCGGGCATGCGTATGTCGAGTACAGTGCAGCCAAAGGTGTCTTTGTGGCAGGCATTCAAAAAATCTTCACCATTGCTGTAAGTTTGTACTTTGATTCCTTCCTGCTCGATCATAAGCATGAGGGAGTCTCTTACAGCACAGTCATCATCTACAATAAAAACCGTGGCTTCGGAAATAGTCATATTGATTTCTTCACAATGTGAATAGCGCTTGATAGCGATTATAGCGTCGGTTTTTTAAATTGTGTCATGCTATATTGTTTGTTAATCTTAATCATTTCTATCAGGGTGTAATAATTCATGAGTTCCTGTGTGAGCATGATTACAATAACCAGTGATTGCTAAGTTTAAATCTTAATTGAATACACTAACATCCAATGCTTAAAACTGGATTTTTTTTACATAATTGAATATTTGCGTCATTACTAACGTAAATGTTTAGATCAGGCACGCTATTTGCAATATCACATTGAATAAACTTACTGCTAAGCAGATAATGAAGTCAGCAGTTAATTAATAGAAGGCAGGATGGATGAGTATTGAAGGCTTAGACCAAATAAAAAATGATGGCGTGGCTGACTCTTTATTAGATAGTCTGGCATTAATTTGCCGCCTCTATGGTGTGGCAACTTCTAAAGATGCTTTAGTATCCGGTTTGCCGTTGCGTGATGGCAAGATGACCCCCGAACTGCTGAAGCGATCAGCAGACCGTGTCAATCTGGCTGTGACGGTTTTAAAAAAACCACTCACTGAAATCAGACGTGAATTTCTGCCAGCTATTTTGCTGCTTAAAGATGAACAAGCCTGCGTAGTGACTAAACTAGATCCTGCAAATAATCAGGCTGGCGTTATCTTCCCGGAGCTCGGTGAAGCGGAGCTGATGATTTCGTTGAGTGAACTCACTGAGCGAAGCCTAGGCTATCTCATTGTTGCAAAACTGAAATACGTATTCGATCAGCGTGCACCCAGCGTAGGAAAAGTGCGTCTTCAGCATTGGTTCTGGGGTTCTCTGGCAGAGAATAGCCGTATTTATCGTGACATCATGGTGGCTGCCTTTGTCGTGAATGTGTTCGCGCTGGCAATGCCGCTTTTTACCATGAATGTTTACGACCGGGTTTTACCAAACCGTGCCACTGAAACTTTGTGGGTAATGGCGGTCGGCATCGCACTGATTGTCATCGGTGATTTAGTACTGCGTACGATGCGCGCTTACTTTCTTGACTGGGCGAGTACACGAATTGATGTGAAGCTGACCAGACGTATCATGGAGCACGTATTAGGCATCCGATTAGAGCAGCGTCCTAATTCAGTAGGTTCATTTGCGAATAATCTGCGCTCCTTTGAGACTGTCCGCGATTTCATCACATCTGCCACAATTACGACATTTATCGACATTCCGTTCGGTCTTATTTTTGTTGGCGTGATCGCCTGGATTGCCTGGCCGATGATTATTCCGGTGCTGCTGGGTGCCATGGTTATTTTAATTTACTCATTCAGCGTGCAGACCAAAATGCACGACCTGTCAGAAACCATGTACCGCGCCAGTGCGATTCGCAATGCAACATTGATTGAAAGCTTGGTCGGGCTTGAAACGGTCAAGGCGCTGGGTATTGAAGGGCAAATGCAGCGCAAGTGGGAACATAGCTCACACTTTCTGACTGAAGTCAGCAGTAAATTACGTTTGCTGACGACATCTATCAACAATGGTGCAACCAGCATCCAGCAGCTGATTACAGTGGCGATTGTAGTGCTGGGCGTTTATCTGGTTATTAACGGCGAGCTGACCATGGGTGGCTTGATCGCATGCTCCATGCTGGCTTCACGTGCACTGGTACCGGTCGCGCAGACAGCGGGCTTGCTGACGCAATATCATAATGCCGCAACGTCTTTAACTTCACTGGATGAGATTATGAGCCGCCCGGTGGAGCGTCCGCTTGACAGTGCTTTCCTGTCAAGGCCTGTATTTAATGGTGATATTGAATTCAGGGAAGTTTCATTCCGCTACCCGGGCGCAGAAGAAGATGCGTTAACAAAGGTATCTTTCAAGATTAAAGCTGGTGAACATGTCGCGATATTAGGCCGCATGGGCTCCGGTAAAACTACGATTCATAAACTAATACTGGGTTTGTACCAGCCTACTGCAGGTGCGATTCTGATTGACGGCATTGATGCACGCCAGATTGACCCCGCTGAGTTAAGGCGCTGTGTAGGATACGTGCAGCAGGATACACAGCTGTTTTATGGATCCATGCGCGATAACATTACGATTTCATCGCCGCATGTGGATGATTCCACAGTGCTGGCAGCAGCGCATGTCGGCGGCATTGATGAATTCGTAAACGCACATCCTAAAGGCTTTGATATGCTGATCGGTGAGCGTGGCGAGACCTTGTCCGGTGGGCAAAAGCAGGGTGTTGGCATTGCCCGTGCCTTTATTTCAAAACCTGCAATACTGTTATTGGATGAGCCAACCAGTGCGATGGATCATTCCGGTGAAGAGGCGATCAAGCGCAGACTGGTTGAAGCGACTAAAAATAAAACGCTGGTGCTGATTTCGCACCGATCTTCTTTATACGAGCTGGTAAATAGAATTATTGTGATTGATTCCGGCAGAATTGTTGCTGACGGCCCCAAAGATCAAGTAACTGATGCTTTAAGAAACGGCAAGATAGGTAAGGCGCTATGAGTGAGAAGTTGTTTGATAAGCTAGGTACCCTGAATCGCGTTTTGAAGAGCCAGACTTGGCTTACCAAACCTATTTACTATTTTATTGACCGTACAGTGCCTACTGAAACCAGAGAAGATTTGCACTGGCAGGATGAAGCTGATCTGGCGATACTGGAGCAAACACCGGTAAAAGCCAAACTGCTGCTATATACAATTGCTATTGTGCTGGTAGCGCTGATACTCTGGGCTTCATTTGCCAAGGTAGATGAAGTGACAAGGGGTGAGGGGCGGGTGATTCCATCCAAGCAGGTGCAGGTCATTCAATCGCTGGATGGTGGTATTGTTTCCGAGATTTTAGTGCACGAAGGCCAGACAGTAACAGTAGGTAGCCCACTGATCCGTATTGATGAAACCCGTGCAGTTTCTTCGTTGCGGGAAAATCAGGTGCAGTATCTGGCATTTCTGGCCAAGCAGTCCAGGCTCAGATCCTTAGCTGAAGATAAGCCTTTTACACCGCCTCCTGAGGTGCATAAAGACGTACCTGAAATTTATGATCAGGAATATGCCTTATACGTATCAAGTCAGGAAGAGTTGGCTTCAGCTATTGAAATTGCACGCAACCAGATGGTGCAGCGTGAGAAGGAGTTGCAGGAAGTTCAGTATAAAAAGGATATCGCAGAAAAGAATTATGAATCTGCCAATAAAGAACTGGCAGCGAATAAACCTTTATTAGCAAGTGGCGCTGTATCAGAAATCGATATTCTGAAGCTGGAACGTGAAGCCACCAGAGCAAAGGGTGACATCGATCAGTCACGTGCACAGATCGGCAGAATTCAGAGTGCGATTGGCGAAGCACGTCGTAAAATCAGTGAGGTAGAACAGAACTTTAAAAGTAAAGTGCGTACCGAGCTGAACGATGTGACAGCGCGCTTGAGCAGCCTGTCAGAAGTCAGTGTTTCGCTGCAGGATAAAGTGAATCAAACCACATTAAAATCACCGGTAAACGGTAAAGTAAGCCGCCTGTTTTTTAACACAGTGGGCGGTGTGATACAGCCAGGAAAAGAAGTGCTGGAAGTGGTGCCTACTGATGATGCGCTGATTCTGGAAACCAAAATTCAGATCAAGGATATTGCTTTTATTCGTGTTCTGCAGCCAGCAGTCGTGAAGTTAACGGCTTATGATTACAGTATTTATGGTGCTCTGGATGCAGTAGTTGAGAATATTGCAGCAGACTCTATTGTTGATGAGGATGGCAATGCCTATTATCTGGTAAGAGTGCGTACGCTGAAGTCCAGCCTTGGTAAAGATTTGCCGATTATCCCTGGTATGGTTGCTCAGGTTGACATTATGACCGGTAAAAAAACCATCCTTTCCTATTTGTTAAAACCGGTGTTAAAAGCAAAGTCATACGCTTTCAGTGAGAGATAAATGCAGGATATATTTATTAGTACGTTGCCGAAGCTTATCAGCGGTTGGTCGGAAGCGTTTCCAGATGCATTATTAGTTAAAGATGTACTAGAAATCAGTTCCAATTTAGAGATTGTGGCCAGCTACAGCGCCGCTTTGATATTCTGGCTGCATATTGGTGATAGCCAAAAGAGTACGCTGCCTGCGGCAATTGCTACAGTATTACGAAGCTATCCAGAAGCAAAAGTCGTAGTTCTCGCTAACGCACCAAGCCATGCCGAAACATTGCAGGCTTTGAGTGCGGGGGCGATGGGTTACGCACATGCTTACTCTGCTCCGGAGATGCTTAAAGAAATTCACACAGTCATTAACCATGGCGGCATTTGGCTTGGACAGCAGCTTCTAAAACGGTTGATTGAGACCTCTGTCAAGCTTGCAGGCAATCGACCTGAGCTGGTTGAGGAGTTGCTGGGTCGTTTAACCAGCCGCGAAAAAGAAGTGGCACTTGAAGCCTCTAAAGGCTTGAGCAATAAGGAAATTGCACGTGCATTAGATATCACGGAGCGTACAGTTAAAGCACATCTGGCAAAAGTTTTTGAACGTCTTACAGTGAAAGATCGGCTGCAATTGGCGCTGATGCTTAATAAAAAGTAAAGGCGGATTTATAACAAAGCCTGAGCTACAAGCTCAGACTTTGTGTTTTTAAGGATAGGGTCTTAAAGTCTAGCTTTGAAGTTGCTTTAAATCCTGATGCCTGGTCCGGTCATGCCATCTATGCCGATTTGCTTCAATACGGCTATTTCATTTTCAGTATGCACACCTTCGGCAATTGCAATGACGCCAATAGAGTGCGCAATCATACACAGTCCGCGCAGCAAGGTTTTATTTGCATCACTGCTATCAATATCGCGAATCACTGAAGCGTCAATCTTGATATAGTGAAGCCCTAAGTCATGCAGCTCACCTAAGCGTGAAATGCGGGTGCTGACATGTTCAATGCCGATTTTACAGCCAAGGCTTCTGATCTGTCTGCAGAAGTGATGGAATTCAGGCAAGTGGTCAAATGCATCCTGTTCCGGTATTTCAAAATATAGCTTATTGGCAACTTGTGGTTGGGAACTAATCGTACTGACTATTTTTTCTATAAAAGACGGATTGCACATCGCACTGGCTGATACATTCAGGCCAATGGCCTGAGCACCATTATTGAGTGAGTCAACAGCGGTTTCAAACACCAGTTCATCCAGACGCGCCATTAGATTAAGCTGTGTTGCCCAGGTAATAAATTCACCGGCGCAAAACCACTTGCCATCAGGTTTCAGCTGCAGGCGGACAGGTGATTCAAAGTGCATCAAATCGCCGTCCTGATTGATGACAGGGTAGTTTTCGAGTTTGATTCTCTTCTTATCCAGTGCGGAAGTTAATAAGTTTAACCATTCATTTTCTTCGCTATCTTGATATTGATCCAGATCTCCCGTGTTAATGACGTGCAGTGCATTATTTTGATCGGTGCCAATTTCATCCAGAAGTTTGCTGCTGAGTGCTATTCTTTTTCCCGCAGCATCTGAGTTTGTAACACGTGTTACAACGCTGGCGAAGTTGACGGTGATCGACTTGTCATTGGTGCCGCTGATTTTTTCCAACTGTTTTTTAATTTGATTGCCAAAAGAATAGCTATCTACGGGCTTATTTGAAAATACAGCAAAGTCGGTGCCGTTTAGCCTGCCGACAGAAAGGCCTGATTGTTGGTCACATGCATTTCTCAGTGTGTCGCCAATTACTTTCAGAATCGTATTTGTTTCTTTGTAACCCAGCCTCTGGTCAATTTCGGCCAGATTGGTGAGCCTGGATATAATTAACGCGCCTTCATGAAAGTATTCTTCGTGACTTATATTGGCATCCAGATTTTTAGTAAAGTAATCATGGTTCATCAGGCCGGTGATGTGATCATAATTGTTTTCCAAGCGTAACTGATCCAGTCGTAAAGATTCCTCGCTCACGGTTTTCTTAACGCGACTGGAAAGCGTATTCATCGCGTTCACAACAGCTTTAAACTCTTTGGTTTTAGGCACATTGATTGTAATGAAACGATTTTTGCCTATTGACTCGGCTTGGTCGACCACATCATTAAGCGGGTTTAATATTTTTTTCAGAATTTCGCCACAGGCAAAGCCGCCGATAACTCCGATTAACAATACCCAGAGCGCACTGAGTATCGTGTTATCCCATAGTTTGTCGTAGGTAAAGTTTGCGTCACTTTCGATTCTCAGTGTGCCGTACTGGGACCAGCCATCCTGAATTTCCGCCTCGCCAGGTTTTAGCTGTAGCGGGATCAGTTTTACAAACCAATCTGGCGCTTTGGTTTGACTTGTATTGTTAACCAACTCACTCATCACTTTTCCGCTCGGATCAACCAAGCCGATATAACGGTAATGACCCGCATCAAATTGTGCAGAAAGTAATAAATCCAGTGCGACAGGATCTTTTTCCAGTTGGGTTATCGATAGTGCAAGTGTTGTGGCGTTGTCATCGTTTTTTGCCTGCAATTGCTGCTCAAAATAATGCTTGCTGGCTACCGTATTTAAAACAAATGCCCCGGCAAACGCCAGTGACAGAATAACGACAATTGCCAACCATAATTGTTTAATTAAAGACATATTGATTCCTAACCTTCATTTATTCTAATCCATCCATTTGCATACGCAACAGCACATCGCGCCATCTTGACAGGTGCGATTGCGCATCGCCCTTCGGGCTTGCGCTGTTACCGACCCATAGGCCTTTATCATTAAAGC
>Ga0207972_100403_pt1 | contig 11220 bp, 9 predicted proteins | sample LakWasMe75_LOW10_2_FD_183903 | JGI IMG/M metagenome (GOLD analysis project Ga0207972, IMG submission 183903) | Freshwater sediment methanotrophic microbial communities from Lake Washington under simulated oxygen tension - Sediment Metagenome... | ecosystem: Environmental > Aquatic > Freshwater >...
ACAACGAGAAGCGCCGCAAATAACACCGTGCCTAAACGTTTGAAAATTGCCCATATACCCAAAAGAAATATAGCATAATAAATAAGGTATTCAGCGAAATATAGCTTGAAGTAGCCTTGATAACTCGACATTCCCAACAATTCAAGCACTTTGCCTTGCGATACAGTGTTTAGCCAGCCGTAAACCATAGTTTGCTGATATGGAGATGCTCCTAAAGATAATGCATTCATGGGTCCAAAACTGTATCCATGATGATAAAAAAACCATCCAGCTTTTGTTTGATTTAATAACTCAGCTTTGTTTCGATTTATAAAATCCTGAACTTCGTCTGTAATCACAACTGGGGGTGGGACTTGAATAAGTACATTAGTACCAGAAGCCAATAATGTATCTAGTGGATATGCATATGGATTGGGATTGGGATTGGGATTGGGATTGGGATTGGGATTGGGATTGGGATTGGGATTGAGCCGCGGATCATGCAATTTTAGCCCTGCAATTTTATGCTCATTGATATACTCTATGTTATCAACCAACCGCCCAGACTTTAATACAGTTTTTTCAGAAATATTTATATAGTCATTTGATAGCTGGATAGGTTTAATAATCAGTGGGACAAACGTAGCAACATATTGAATTGAAATAACACATAGAACAACAGCCCAAAACCATGTAAGTTTATAACTATGAACTTGGCGATTTCTAAAAACCGCATATGGTGTCCATAAATATATAATTGCCCATAGCACTGACAATACGCCTAAGATAAGTTTTTGCTCTTTTCCGATAAACAATAAAGTACCATTTATAACAACAGCAACAAGGAAATAAAATCCGATTTTATTCAGCTTATCTTTATCAATACCCACTAAAGAATTGGTAAGAAATTTAGATGCCCAAAGAAAAATTGCATAATGAATAAACAAAGCTAAGACAGGCAAAATATATTGCAAAAGTGAAGATAGCTTACCAAGAGAACCAACAGGCGGTCTTGCCCATGGGTATAAGCTGGCATAGACATAGGCAGATGGCTGGGCTACTTTCGCTAGCACCGTAGCGAAAAGCATTGAAAATATTATCAACCCGATACTATTAACTACAAAGTGTAAAGCTAAAATATTTCGAAAAGTTAAATCATTTACAGGCAACCCTAATATATTTATCTTTTTTGACCCGCAATCCATTTATAAACCTCGATACTTCCATCTACTAATATAAAAAACACTCACTACGAATATGTCATAAAAATTCTGTGTATCTACTCTTCTTCATGCTTCTGTAATCCCCCATTTTTAGCTGTGGCTAAAAATGGGGGATTACATTCCACTCGTAAAAGTGTACTTTATTCATTTTATACTAGCATAGTAATAGGGGAGCAGGACAAGCAGAGCGAAAAAGTGTAAAATATTTAACGCTGATTGACAACTAATCACCAGCTTATTATGGATTTATCATCAGAATCACTAGGGAAATGTAAAAAATTACTACTTATTTCATAAACTGTCATTGAATTTTTTGAAAATTAGGTTTCATTCTCTAGAATCATCAAAATAGCTACAGATTTGTCTCTGTTTTGATACCTTTAAATTAAGCTTATATTTTCCCACCAAAAATTTTATCTAAAACTCTGAAAATGAAATTTTTTATGTAAACCCAATATGTTTTAACTGAAAAAACAACAACAGAAGTAGGGGAATAAGAAAAAAAGTGTTCATTAGTTTGATTATTAGATTTTTATTTTGATAAATATTAGTACTTAATAGAGACACTGAGTAATTGCTGTTTAATTAACTTTAAAAGAAAACTTTCTATGTGAAACATAACTCACTACTACCGTCACAGCAACAACTAAAGCTTGTGCCGCAAGCGGGTGAAATTTCAAAACTTCAATTAACAATGGTAATGCAAATATATTGAATGCAAATGCACCTAAATAAACCAAATTAAATCTAAAAAAATCACCCCAAATAGCACCTTTTTTACGAAATACGAAAATTCGATAGCCAACAAATGCATTAATAACGGAAACAACATGACTAATGCCGAGTATTGCTATGTAATGGAGTGACAATCCCCACAACATCCACAACACTGCAAAAATACTATATCCAAAAAAAGTATTATATGCACCGATAACGAGATAACGGAACTTTTCGTTAAGCCAGATTTTCCGTATCATCAAAACCCTTCTTCTGACTCACCACAAAATTAGGTCTTTGCTTTACTTCCTCATAAATAAGTCCTATGTATTCGCTCACAATGCCTAGCATCGTGAACAAAATACCAAACATCAACAGCATGGCTGTCATAATCATTACATATCCTGCAAATGGCACTCCCCAAAATATAGCTTTAATAAGTGTCCAAGCAAGCAATAAGAATGAGAACATCGAAACGGTAATACCGATTATAGTAATCAACTTTAATGGAATATATGAGTGTGCAAAAATACCTTTAAAAGCTAAATCAATTACTTTAAAAGTGTGTGCGCCAGATACGCCAGCAAAGCGCTCTGCTCGTTCGTGTTTGATGCCAATGGATTTATAACCCACCCATGCAAACAGCCCCCGAATAAATCGATTGCGCTCATGAATAGAGTTGATGGTTTCGTAAACTTTTTTATCTACCAAGCGAAAATCGCTAACATTGCTTGGAATTTTCCCATCAGTTAATGCATTTGCAACCTTGTAAAACAGCTGGGAGTTAAATCTTCTGATTAAACCAGTACCATTCCGCTTGGTAACAATGCCATAGATGTTCTCATAGCCCTCTTCCCATTTTTTAATAAACTCGGTAATTAATTCTGGCGGATCTTGCAAATCAGCGGTCATAATCACAGCGGCATCGCCTGTTGCTGAGTTGAGCCCTGCGGTGATTCCACCATCCATACGAAAGTTTCTTGCCAATTGCAATATCTTAAAGCGTTTGTCATGCTGATGAACGGCTAACAGCTTTTCATAGGTATTATCTAAAGAGCCATTCTCAACAATAATAGCTTCAAAATCATAAGCTGGATTAGCTGCGAATACAGCTTGAAGACGCGTCGTTAACTCAACAACATTATCTTGTTCATTGTAAGCGGGTACTACGATAGAAATTAATTTTTTCATGTGCTTTTAATCTACTTAATATTAAGTTACAGATTCAATTTTTGTTATTGTTTCATCAATAGATGAAATAAGATCGTGCTTTAAATACAAGCCAAGCTCAGCTTTAGCCTTTTTAATAGATGGAATATAACGGTCGATCTTAGCTTCAGAAATCAAAGGCACCTCAGCAGGAACATCATAACGTTTTGATAATTCTTTCGCTAAATCGCCAACTAAAATAGCTTGGTCTGATCCTACATTATAGATTGGGCAGCCATTTGATGAATGCTCGGCAATTGTCATCAACCATTCAACAAGGTCATCAGCGTACATATAACTGCGATATACTTGATGTTTTGCTTTTACAATAATAGGTCGCTTACCAAGTACATCTTCTATAAAATTTCCAATCGCAAAATGCTGGTCTCTTGGCAACCAACATCCAACAAAGGCAAAGCATCTGGCAATACTGACATTTAAGCCATCTATACCTAATTGAGTAATGGCGTATTCTGCATCTTTTTTGGCTACAGCATAATCTTGCTTACCGGCATCCATGTGGCTAAGATCATTTGCTTTAGAAAGTTCATCTAATTCAGCAATAGATGGCAATTGGATACCATATACAGCCCCTGAACTTACGTACACAATTTTACTTTTCCTGTGAAACTTTTTAGCTAAGGTACAAAAGTTATAAGTCCCCGCTTGGATATTTTTTTTCTCGCTATCTGGTCGAGAAATATAGTCTCTTACATCCGTTGAAGCTGCCGCATGAATCACAAAGTCAGCATATGGCAAGCTATCGGCTGTAGTGATGTCTGCTGAAAGTAAAGTCACGTCTTTAGTGATGAGTTGCGGCGTTTCCTGCTGAAGTACTTGAGTATTTCTAGACATGACAATGATGTGTGTGACATCCCAAGGCTGTAATAAACCTCTAGCAAATGCATCTAAAATAGATTTGCCAAAAAAGCCTGTACCACCAATAATTAAAAGTGTTTTCATACAAATCTATACATCAAAAGGTCGTGAAGATCCTATAAAACTTTCCAACGAGTTTCTAGCAGATCAATTCTCTTATCATCTTCTTTCATGATCAGTGCGTAATAATCACGCTTATTTAATAACCATAACAATTCAAACTTAACAGCTTCAAGTAATCCCGCTTCGATTTTACTGTTATCAATTGCAGATGAATCAAAAATAACTTTTCGCGTTTCAAATCGCGTCAGGTAGGATGAATGGATTCTTTTTAACATAGCTAATGCATCAACAGATACTGCACCACCCACGACCATATGAATATTATTGTTCAGGCAAACTTGACTGGCTTTAACACAATAGTCAGTTACTGCATCCGTATTGATCGCATCTCTAGACCAGCCCATTGAACCTGAAAAATCAACACGACCAAATACGAGTCCATCCAAACCATTTTCTGCAGAGGCAATCTTTGCCATCTCATCAATATGGTTAAATGCAGTGATCGTTTCAACATTGAATAAAAAATCTGTATCTTCCTGCTCTGATTTATCATAGATTTTATTTTTTGCATCAATAAACTTAGTCAGCGCATAGGGAGTTTCAACCATAGGTGCAATGATATATTCCACACCGAGCTGCTTACTTTCAATTAAATCTCTAATAGCTTCGCAACCACCTATTTTCAGTCCTATCTTCAAATCAGCTTTACGTGAAATTTCAATTAGCCTAAGCAACTCATCAATTCTAGTGCCTTCTGCTTCAAATTCAGCTTTAACTGCAACAGCACCGAACTCCTGTTTTAGTTTCTTCAAACATTCAAGCATTTGATATTCACGATTATTCATATTTTATTCTTTATATTTATTTATAAGTATTTAGCTAAAGTTGAAAACTGATCTTCTGTTAATTCTGGTGTCATTAAATGCAACGGGTTAGATTCCATAGAGCCGTTTGCAGTAATTCTACTGGTGATTTTGGGGAAATATGTTTGCTCTGGATCAATAGAAACGATGAAAGCTGCAGTTTCTGTGCTTTCAAACATCGCATGAAACTGGTCATCAGCTTCATAGCCTTGATTAAGGCGCATAGCAGGCACACCCCAAGCCATAAATAGCTTTTCCCAATCGGGTAAACCTAAGCCAGTATTTCGATCACATCCGACATAGCGGCCTCCAAAGTAATTTTTCTGGGTCGCTCGAATTGAGGCATAACCCGAATCGTCAAAAATAAATATTTTCAGATTCAACTTATTAATTGCTGCTGTACCAATTTCCTGAATATTCTGTGAGAAGCCACCATCCCCTTCAATTAATATCACACGTTTGTCTGGATGCGCAACTGCTGCACCAATAGCACCAGATAAACCATAGCCCATGGAAGCTAAACCTTTATTTGTAATAATAATTTGCTCAGACTTTTGTTGGAAGGTTTGCATCATTATGGTGAATGCCCCACCACTACTACAGGGAATCACCACATCATCAATTGCACAAATACCAGATAGTTTTTCTGCAAACAAATAAGGTGAAATATATCCTTCTCTGGTTTGATTGATAGGCTCGACGAGTGGAATTGATGCTCGAATTTGACGCGTATAAGCTAGCCAATCTGGATGTGATTCAATATCGTGTTGCAACAAATCGGATAAAAAGGTATTCGCATCGCCTAAAAGTGCCATTGCTGTTTTAGGATGGATTTTATCGAGTTCAGCTTGATCAATATCAACTTGAACTATTTCGCCATTTGGGACAAAAGCTTGCCAATTAAAACCAGTTTGCTGCATTCCGAGCCTTGTACCAACCGCAATCAAAAAATCAGATTGTTGAATAATCAAGTTTGCGCTTCTCTGTCCCCATGTGTTGGGGCGACCCACGTAATTATGCTGATCGGACGGAATACGATCAGCCGCATTCCAGGTTGTTGCAATAGGTAATCCTAGTTTATTTAGTGCATGCTGTAATTTTTTGGTTGTTTGTCGATTTACACCGCCGCCAATTAAAAGTAAAGGGCGTTTTGCCGCATTTATTTTTGTAACCAATAAGTTAATTTGGTCATCATTAACTTTTGGATAGTTAACAGTAATGTTATTGTTGTAAATTTCCGCTTTGAAATCCACTTCTCGCGCCTGAATATCAATAGGAATTTCAATAAATACCGGGCCTTTTCTATTTTCTCCAATATGGTTTACTATATTTGCAAACGCTTTAAAGTCTATCACGTCTTGCAAAAGTACCGACTTAACCGTGATAGGCGCAACAATAGAAACACCATCAATTTCCTGTATCCCACGTTGGCGAAGCTCACCTTTTGCCAAATCAGCCGTCTTTACTTGCCCGCCTATGACCAAAAGCTCTCTACTTTCGAGATAAGCACCTGAAATAGCAGTAACAATATTGGTTAATCCCGGCCCAGCAGTAACCAAAGCAATGGCCTTTTTACCCTGACTTGATTCGTTGAAGTATTCAGCGGCAATCCCTGCAGCAACTTCATGAATTACTGGAACGCACTCCAGCTTGTTACTAAGACTTTCAATCAAATGCATAATATTGCCACCACCCACATAAAAACAATGGGTGTAATCCATTTTAACCAGCCAGTCAGCTATCTGGTCGCTATACTTCATATAATACCTTTACGGATTCAAAAGAGTTTTTTACAAGGTTGTCAGAATACTCATTAATTGGAATAAATTTTCGATACAAATAGCCTTTAGCATCAGGAATAATGACGGCATATTCATGCTGACGATGCTTTTTATCCGATTTAAATTTATAAAAAGCATTTTCTGATGAAAGTTCAGCAATATGCTCAGGTAAATTATCCACACCACTCAATAACTTTCTAACATAGTTAGACAAGGCCTGTACTCTTGGATTTTTATCAGTCTGAGGATTTATATTCTCGGAAATATCGATTGCTACAAGCATACCAAGCCCTACAGCAACACCATGAGTAATTGCAAAATGACTCGCCGCTTCAATGGCATGACCAAAAGTATGTCCAAAGTTCAACAATAGACGAACACCTTGGTCAAACTCATCTTCTTCAATAAATTTTTTCTTAGTTCGCAGAGTCAATTCAATGATTTCGGCCAAGATATCCTGATGAATTGGATTTACGGCTTCTGCCAGAGTTAAGTATTGATCAAAAGCCGTATCTGTATCTGCAAAACAGATTTTTACAGCCTCACATAATCCTGCAATCACTTCCGAGGCAGGTAAAGTGGTACAAAAATCTGTATGAATAATGATTTTTTCAGGTGGATAAAAGTTACCTGCAATATTTTTATATTGCCCAACATTGATTGATGATTTTCCGCCTACGCATGAATCGACCATGCCGAGTAAGGTGGTTGGATAATAGGTCCATGGAATCCCACGCATATATGTTGATGCAGAGAAAGTTGCAACGTCCTGGATGACGCCACCACCAATGGCCACAAGATGACTATCTCTGCTAGCACCCAAGGTGCGAAGACTCTCAATTACCGACCCAACGGTATCTAATGTTTTAGATTCCTCATTGGCTGCAATCTCAATATCATTTTTAGTGCTGATAAATGGGTACAACTCAACGAGATATTCATCTATCAAAACAAATGACTGATCAGGTCTAGCTAATCCGTAGTGAAGACTACCCGAAAGTATCTCAACCTGATAACTTTTTATAGTGGAATTTATTTCAAATAATGCGGACATCAGAAAATCCAAGATCTATTTTAACAAACTGTCCCGTAACCCCTGAATTTTCAAGGGAACATAAGTAATATACTGCATTCGAAACATCTTCGAGATTTGGCAAACGCATAAACTGTGTTGAAGATGTGATTTTACTTTGCTGATCGACAGATAAATTCTGACGTGTCATTGGTGTATCCAAAGCCCCTGGCAGGACAGCATTAACTAAATGCCCATCCACACCAAGATCGTTCGCCAAGGAGAGAACTAAGCCTCTAAGTGCTGCTTTGCTAACACCGTAAGAAAGTTTATTTTGCCTGGAAATATCCTGCCAGATTGAGCTAATCACACACAACCTCGCTGGTATTTTGAGTAAATTCTCATTTAAAAGCACACTCAATGATTGAAGAATATAAACAACATTTGCTTCAAATACTTCCCGATGTTGCTCAAGATTAAATGCAAAGATACTGTCGTTACAGTTTTTTCCCTGTGCCCAACAAACCGCATCAAATTTACCATATTGATGCAGTTGATCTATAGTTTTACTGCTGGTATCTAGCAAAGGATTCCAACTGACTTGCTCACCATCGACGGCATCTCCACGCGTAACGCTCACTACCTGCCAAGACTTCTGGATAAATTTCTTCCGAACCGCCGTGCCTATCGAACCATTCGCGCCAAATAAAAGTATTTTTTGTTTTTCTATTGACATTAGTCGAAATTAACGCCAAGAAAAGACTCGATTTTCTCTGCCGCAAAATCAAGCATATCATGCGTCAATCCAGGATAAACACCAATCCAGAAGCTATCATTCATGACGGTATCAGTATTTGTTAATTCGCCGCTTATCCTAAAGTTACGACCAGCCATATAAGGTTGGCGTGTTAAATTACCTGCAAATAATAAGCGCGTTCCGACTTTATTTTGATCTAAGTATGAAAGTAAATCTACTCTTCGGACATTAGCCTCTGGGCGAAGTGTCATCAAAAAACCAAACCATGAAGGATCACTATTTGGTGTAGCCTCAGGCAATATCATGAACTCTTCGCATGATTTTAAACGATTGAGTAAGTAACTAAAGTTATCCTTACGCGCTTGCACAAAGCTATCAAGCTTATCCATCTGCGCCAAGCCACAAGCCGCTTGCATATCAGTAATTTTTAAGTTGTAGCCTAAATGTGAATAAGTATATTTATGGTCGTAACCCTCTGGCAGATCACCCAACTTCCAGCAGAAGCGTTTACCACAGGTATTATCTTTACCTGGTGGACAATAACAATCACGACCCCAGTCGCGGAAGGATTCGATGATTAATTTAAGTTCTGCATTATTGGTAAACACAGCTCCGCCCTCACCCATCGTAATATGATGGGCCGGGTAAAAACTCAATGTTCCGATATCTCCGAATGTGCCCGTTAGCTGTCCGTTGTATCGCGAACCCAGGGCATCACAGTTGTCTTCTATTAGCCATAAGCCATGTTTACGGCAGATTTCCATGATGACTTTGATGTTAAACGGATTGCCCAATGAGTGAGCAAGCATGATCGCTTTTGTTTTAGGGCTAATTGCAGCCTCAATTTTAGTCACATCGATATTATGTGTGGCAATATCCACATCTACAAAAACCGGCACGGCACCAAATTGCAAAATCGGATTGACTGTTGTTGGAAAACCCGCGGCTACGCCAATTACTTCATCGCCAGGCTTAATTGCACGTTCTTTTAATCTAGGTGAAGTTAATGCAGAAAATGCCAATAAGTTGGCTGAAGAACCCGAGTTTGTTGTTAATAAAAATTTAACACCTAAATAGTTAGCAAGACGCTTTTCAAACGCTTCATTGAAACGTCCAGTCGTGAGCCATCCATCTAAAGAAGCTTCCACCATATTCTTTAGTTCATTTGCATCCAGCACCTTACCTGATGGTGGAATGACAGTATTTCCTGGCTCAAAAGCTTTTGGTTCATATTTAATTGCCGCATATTCATCAACCAGCATTGCGATTTGGCGACGGATTTCTTGAGATTTATCCACAATATTATCTTTCATTCTAATTAAACATTTTATTAATTTATATTTTACTACATATAAAAAGCTTGAACGGCAAGCTGAAGTACTTACGCCTTAATCGAGAACTGAAGAATGCGCGCTCGTATAGGCATCAATCTGTCCTAAAGTAATCAGCTTCATGTCCAATCCAAGCTGATAGCTTTTTTGCCAGTCAACGATCTTTTCCAAAGCTTCTTCTAGATTCCATTTTGGGTGCCATGCTAGGCGCGCTTTAGCTTTAGAACAGTCTAGTTTAAGGTAGTGGGCCTCGTGAGGATGCTCACCGACATCAAGTGACCAACTGGCACCCTGCCCCCATAACTTGATCAACCGCTCTAATATCCAGCTAACCGGCTTTGCATCATCATCACTAGGACCAAAATTCCAACCCTCTGCATAATTCGGACCTTTTTCATAAAGATTTTGAGCTAACAATAAATAGCCTGACAACGGCTCTAATACATGTTGCCATGGACGAATACTATGCGGATTTCGGATACAGACGGGTTTACCTTGCGTGATTGCTCGCATCACGTCAGGAATGAGACGATCTTCAGCCCAATCGCCACCGCCGATAACATTTCCTGCCCGACCAGAAGCCAAAGCTACCCCATGCTCCTGATATTTATCCGCATGGAAATACGAATTGCGGTAGGCTGCGGTGACCAACTCCGCACACCCTTTACTATTACTATAAGGATCAAATCCACCCATCGCTTCATTCTCGCGGTAACCCCAGTCCCACTCGCGGTTCTCATAACACTTATCACTGGTGACATTCACTACGGCCTTTACACTAGGAGTGCCGCGAACGACTTCAAGCAGATTAACTGCCCCCATCACGTTGGTGGAATAGGTTTCGACCGGCGCAATGTAGGAGTAACGCACCAAAGCCTGTGCCGCCATGTGGATGACAATATCCGGCTTAGCTTCCCGCATTGCTAACCCCAAGCTTTGAATATCTCTAATGTCGCCGATAATTGAGCGCATACCTTCACCCACTTTGGCTATCTCAAAAAGACTTGGGGTGGTCGGTGGTGTGAGTGCATAACCGGTGACATTGGCGCCCATGGATTGTAACCACAGTGAAAGCCAACTGCCCTTAAATCCCGTATGCCCCGTCAGAAAGACGCTTTTACCTGCCCAGAACTTCGGATTCATTGCCAAACTTTCCATGGGGCATGGCCTGTTTGCCAGAGCTCTTCCAAATGCGTCATATCCCGGAGTGTATCCATCGGCTGCCAGAAACCGTGATGTTGAAACGCGGCCAACTCCCCTTCTTCAGCCAAACGTTCCAGCGGATCGCGTTCCCAGAGCGTTTTATCGTCCGTGATGTAGTCGATGACTTGAGGTGATAGCACAAAAAAGCCACCGTTGATCATACCGCCATCACCCTTTGGCTTCTCACGAAAACTGTTGACCTT
>Ga0207972_100404_pt1 | contig 11214 bp, 9 predicted proteins | sample LakWasMe75_LOW10_2_FD_183903 | JGI IMG/M metagenome (GOLD analysis project Ga0207972, IMG submission 183903) | Freshwater sediment methanotrophic microbial communities from Lake Washington under simulated oxygen tension - Sediment Metagenome... | ecosystem: Environmental > Aquatic > Freshwater >...
AGGCGGTCCGGTTGGCGATTTACTGTGCAAAGTACAGGTTGAAACACCCGTGCATCTGACCAAAGAACAAAAAGCCTTGGTTGAGCAGCTCAGCGAATCCTTATCCGGCGGCGGTAAACATCACAGTCCGCAAGAGTCTTCATGGACTGACGGCGTAAAAAGCTTTTTCGATAAACTAACAGGATAAGTCATGATGCGTATTGCTGTAGTAGGTGCGTCCGGCCGCATGGGCCTTTGCTTGATTAAAGCGGCGGCGCTGGATAAAAAGGCCGACTTGGCCGTTGCCGTCTCCCGTCCCGAGAGTCTTGCAATCGGCCGCGACGCGGGTGAATTGGCCGGTATCAGCGTGGTCGGCGTTAAAGTTGTCGATGACTTGGCATCCGTTGTCGATCAATTCGACGTATTGATCGATTTTACCCGCCCCGATGCCTCAATGGCCTTTATCGAGACCTGTCGGCAGGCCGGAAAAAAGTTGGTCATCGGCACCACCGGTTACAGCGAGGCGCAAAAAGCCCAGATTAGCGATGCGGCTAAAGACGTAGCGATAGTGATGGCTCCCAACATGAGCGTCGGCGTCAACCTGTCGCTTAAATTGCTGGAGATGACCGCCAAAGTCATGGGCGATTACACCGATATTGAAGTAATCGAGGCCCATCACCGGCATAAAGTCGATGCGCCGTCCGGCACCGCATTACGCATGGGCGAAGTGATAGCCGATGCCTTAGGCCGGGATTTGAAAGACTGCGCGATTTACGGCAGGGAAGGCAATACCGGTGAACGGGATAGAAAGACCATCGGTTTTTCAACCATACGCGCCGGGGACATCGTCGGCGAGCATACCGTCATGTTTGCCGATGACGGCGAGCGGGTGGAAATCACCCACAAAGCCACCAGTCGCATGACCTTTGCCAATGGCGCGGTCCGGGCGGCGGTTTGGTTGGCCGATAAGGACAGTGGTTTGTATGACATGCAGGATGTTTTGGGGCTTTCTTAAGCCTAAAAAACATTTTGTCCACGAAAAACACGAAAAGCACGAAAACTTTCAAATAGATAGTCGTAGGTCGGGTTAGCGTAGCGTAACCCGACACATCGAAACGACAAATGTCGGGCATAAACAGCATGTCCGACCTACATGCCTAAAGTTATTGACGCGGAAACACGGTGGCGGGTAGCATGAAAACTCTTTCAGCAAAGCAATAGTCGGTTAAATCGTGCATAGTCAGCGCTTCAATAAATTCATTCACTTAACAGAGCATGCCCAAAAACGCATGATTGAGCGTGATATTTCATTGGAATTGTTAAGCGACCTCATCGAAACAGGGCAGTTAATCTATAAAGACGACAAGCATGCATGGATAGCAAAGATCTATCAACATCGAACCGACAACTTGCTTTGTGCCGCAGTGGTCATAGATCAAGCGGTTATTGTTAAAACAGTGATGTATCACTTTAGCTTCGAGAATGAATTATGAAAACAATCTATTATCCTGAAGACGATATTTTGGAACTGCATTTTAGCGACAACCCTATCGTTAGAGAAACAACGCAGGACTGGAATGTTGTTTTGTCTTACGATGCGAATAATCATCTTGTGCAGATGGTGGTATTAGAAGCCAGTGTTTCTGGTCTTTTGCCTATGCAAGAGCAGAAAGCTGCATAAGTCAATCGGGTTAGCATAGGGCGCGCAGGGCCGTAGGATGTGCTGAACGCAGTGAAGCGCATCAATCGCGAACGATGCGGTTCCTAGCGTTCACCGCATCCTACGGGCCACCTATCTTGGGTGTTTGTTTTTGAGCGAATTAACGATGATTAGCTTTTTAACCGATGCCCCCAAATCAATCTAAGGGTTTCTTTATATGAACGCATCATCAATCGTTAATCAAATGTTCAGCCAAATAATAAGCGCCTGCTGGTGGGTGATTCCACTGCTTTTACTCATTGCTTTTCTGAAATCACCTTTCATGAAAGGTATGTTTGGCGAGTTTCAGGTTAACTTGGCAGCAAAGTTCTTTCTGGACAATAAAATCTACACGTTGTTTAAGAACGTAACATTATCAACAGAGGACGGAAGCACCCAAATCGACCACATCATTGTGTCGCGGCACGGTGTCTTTGTGATCGAGACCAAGAACATGAAGGGCTGGATATTCGGTGGTACTCAACAAAAAATATGGACTCAGAAGATATACCGGCACACGAGCAAATTCCAAAATCCGCTACATCAGAACTACAAACACACCGAGACATTGCGGTCTGCTCTCGGACTCGAACCGGATAAGGTGTTTTCGGTTGTTGTCTTTGTCGGCGACAGCACTTTCAAAACAGCAATGCCGGAAAATGTTGTTTATATGGGCGGCTATATTCGCTTTATAAAAAGCAAAATACAGGTCATGCTAAGTGATAGTGATGTTCTGTCCATTTGCGCCAAAATTCAGTCCGGCCGGTTAAAGCCATCAATTAGAACCCATGTCGATCATGTCAGGCATGTCAAAACACTGGTCGAGGAAAAACAGCGGCAAGATGATAATTCATGCCCAAAATGCGGCATGCCAATGACATTGCGAACTGCACGGCAAGGTGCCAATCAAGGTAAACAGTTCTGGGGATGTACCGGTTATCCCAGATGCAAAACGGTTAAACAATTAGCATAAACGACGCCCATCGTTCACCTGAAGTTCCCCTTGCTGAGCAACCGCCTTCACCCCCCCATTCGTAACGTCTGATCGGAACTGCAAAGCCGATTTTGAACGGACAACGCAAGTTTTATACTCCAAAAAACATTGATGCCGGAGTTCAACGCTTGCTTTGCAGCTTAAATAACGGCCATCGTCAAGGTTTCTCACGATAAGGCTTCCCGAACATTGGAGCAATTTTGCCGGTTAAAAAGATTGATCCGCTACAGACAGCTTTTCTTTGTTATATTGCTTACCATTAAACCCTTTAAAACAGGCAACCAATGTTAAGAATATTTCACACCGCAGACTGGCACCTCGGTCATCACCTGCATGGCGTTTCAAGGCAACTGGAACATCAGCAGTTTCTGGACTGGTTGTTGGATGAATTGCAAACCCAACAGGCCGACGCGTTGATAGTTGCCGGTGATATTTTCGATTCGGCAAATCCATCCTCCGCCGCGCAGTCGCAGCTTTATGACTTTCTGGTCAAAGCCAGAACCCGGCTGCCGAATCTGAATATTATTTTAATCGGTGGCAATCACGATTCCGCTTCCCGGCTGGATGCGCCATCGCCGATACTCAATGCGTTGGGCGTTACCGTCGTCGGCGGCTTGTCGCGCGGTGAACTGGGCAATATCGATTGGGATCGCTTGCTGGTTCCTCTGACCAATGCGGCGGGCGAGATTAAAGCCTGGTGCGGAGCCATGCCGTTTTTGCGCAATGCCGATTTGCCAACAACGGGAGAGCAAGACACCGATCCGTTAATCTCCGGCATGAAAACGTTGTATGCCGAACTGTTTTCGCAGCTGCAACAAAAGGCAAGCAACGCAGAAAGCCTGATCCTGACCGGGCATTGTTATATGGTCAACGGCGCAGTGTCCGAATTAAGCGAGCGCAAAATTCTGGGCGGCAACCAGCACGCGCTGCCGGTTGAATTATTTCCCGATGACATTGCTTATGTGGCCTTAGGTCATCTCCACTTGGCACAAAAAGTCGGCGCGAATGAGCATATTCGTTACAGCGGTTCGCCGATTCCGCTGTCGTTTGATGAAACCGATTATTTGCATCAGGTAGTCCAAGTCGATGTTCGGGCAGGTCAGCCGGTTGAAACCGTCGCCGTTAAAATTCCCCGCAGTGTCCAATTATTAAGGATTCCCAACGGCAAAGATTTTGCCGTTTTGTCTGAGGTGATCGGACACTTGGAAAACCTGATTCTTGATGATTTGCCGATCGAGCAACGGCCGCTGCTTGAATTGCGCATCAGGCTGGAAAAACCCGAGCCGGGATTGCGGCAGCAGATTGAAGAAGTCATCTCCAAACTACCGGTGCGCTTATTGAAAATATCCACCGCTTACAGCGGCAGCGAAAAGAGCCTGGCGGACCTGAAAATCGAAGAACGCCTGGAAGAACTGCAACCGCTGGATGTTTTCCAGCGCTGCTATCAAAACAAATATGACAAGGACGCGCCCGAAGCCATGAATGCGCTATTTAACGAATTGGTTGAAAGCCTGCAAGGAACAGAATAATGCGCATTCTAGCGATACGCGGAAAAAACCTGGCAAGCTTGGCCGAGCCGTTCGAGATTTTGCTGAATTCGGGGCCACTGGAGCAAGTCGGATTATTCGCCATTACCGGACAAACCGGCGCCGGTAAAAGCACGATCCTGGACGCCTTGTGTTTGGCGCTTTATGACAAAATCCCGCGCCTGCCGGACGGTCACGGTTTTGCGGTCGGCCATAAAGACGAGGATGAAAACCTGCGCGTGGTCAGTACTGACGTGCGCTCGATATTACGCCGGGGCACCAGCAACGCTTACGCCGAAGTGGATTTTATCGGCAAGGACAAGCACCACTACCGCGCGCGCTGGGAAGTCAGCAAAGCCCGAGGCAAAGCGGACGGGCGCTTGCAGGCGCAGGAAATCACGTTAAGCAAGATTGACGACGGCCAGCGCATCGGTCAGGGCAAAAAAAATACGCTGGAGAAGATCTGCGAGCTGATCGATCTTAATTTCGACCAGTTCCGCCGCTCGGTGTTATTGGCTCAGGGCGATTTTGCCGCGTTCTTGAAAGCCAAAAAAGACGAGCGTTCCAGTTTGCTGGAGCGTATCACCGGCACCGAACTTTATTCCGAGCTGTCCATCGCCGCATTCGATCGGGCCAGACAGGAAAAAGATGGGCTAAACCTGATTACAAGCCGAATGCAGGATCAAATCCCGCTGGATGAAGAAGCCCGGCAACTGCTGGAACAGCAACGGGATCAATTCACCAGCCAGTTGGCCGATCTGGATCAACAAATCGCAAGCAACCAAAAAATCATCGATTGGTATGCCGAATTGAAAAAGCTGCAAGAAGCCGAGCGAGTTGCCCGTGACATTCTTACCGGCAGCCAACAAGCGTGGGATGCGGCAGAAGCCGAGCGGCAGTTAATACAAAAAGTCGAAGCCGCGCAGCCTTTAAGACCGCTGTTAGCTCAGTACCAAACGGCAAACGCCGAGCACCTTGATGCCCAACAAAAACTCAAAGACAGCGTCGATCAGCAAGCCGCCGCTGACATAAAACTGCAAACGGCAAAGGAACAGCTCAGCACTCTGGCAGGTACGTTAGCCGAAGCCGAACAGCAACAGCAGCAGGCGCAACCGGTATTAATTAAAGCGCGGGCCTTGGATACCCGTATCGATGTTATCCGGAAAGCTGTCGGCACGTTGTCCGCAGAAGAAAATCAATTGCTTCAAGCGTTGGACGGCGCCAAAAAAGAACATCAGGCCCTGTTAAATCGGCAGGCCGAACAAACATCGGCGCTGCAACAGCTTAATCTCTGGCTGGAACAAAATCAGGCGATTAAACCCATCTCAGCCGAATGGAGCCGTTGGGATGCCGAGCTGGAACGCTATCAATCCTTGAACGCCCGGAAAACAGACGACGCACTCAAAGCGGAACAGTTAAGGCAGGCGGTGACCAAGGATGAACGCAGCATAGCAGAGCTAAAGCTCGCGATTGATGACAGTCACAAAAAACTGGAACTGCATCAACAGGCGCTGGTTCAACTGAAAGCACAGGACAGTAAGCAATCTCTTGAAGACCTGCATCGCTCAAAAGACGCGCTTGAAATCAAGCGCGAGCAAATCACGCAGGCTCTGAATCTGGCGAACGATGCGCAGGAGCTGCAACAGGCTATCAAGCAGGACACGGATCAGCTGGCCTCCACCGAACAGACGATTAATGAAAACACGCTGCAACTGCAAACCTTAAACCGGCAGCAGATGGCTAACGGCATCGCTCTGACCGAGGCAAAAAAGGCCTTGGAGCTGATACAGGCAACGACGCATAAAAATGCCGAACAGTTCCGTTCCTTGTTGCAGGAAGATCAGCCTTGCCCGGTTTGCGGAGCGCTTGAGCATCCCTGGAAAGATCAGGCCGGCATAGGCAATGAACATGCCGCAGCGCAGTCAGCTCGAGTCGGGGAGCTGGAAAATCTGAATGAAACACTGATTAAAGCTATCGTCGAATTGACCCAAAGCACCAGCCAGGGACAGGAGCACAAAACAGTGCTGGCCGAAAAGCTGGCCGAGGCGCAGACCAAGCTGGCTCAATGCGGCAATGATTGGGCCGTATTAGCTACGCACAATAAGGTCGCATCGGTTTCTGACCGATTGCGACAGTTCCACCCTCCTTGGCAGTCGCCTGATTTTGCCATCACCGATATTCAGCTTTTGCCTGCACTTAAAATTCAAAACGAGCAAATCAATTCTGCGTTGGAGCTAATCAAGCAACAGGAAAAAGCGGCTCTCGAATTACAAAGACAGCTTAAAGCGGCACAGGATTTATTCGATGCGGATCAGCGGAACAAGGAAAAACTGTCTGCCGAATGCGCCACGATGGATAAGCAACACGCCAAAAACAAAGCCGACCTGGAGCATGTCACAATCAGCATTCAGGAGCTGGAACAACAACTGTCCGCGATTGTCGATTTGTTGGCGACACCGTTCCGGCAGTTGGAAGACTGGCCATCTCGTTTGCAGGATTCCACCGCAGCATTCAGGCAAGATTGCGCGGTAAAAGCGCAGCAATTCCAGCGTACCGAACAGCAGATTGAAACCGCTGCCAAAGCCTTGGAAAAAATCAACCATGGTGAAAAGCTCGCCGAGCAGGCGCTGAAACAATGCCTGCAACAACACCGGATTAAGCAGGCAGAGTTAAAGACCCAAACCGAAGAGCAGCAAAAACTGTCAGTCGAACGCGACGCGGTGTTGCCAAGGGTTACCGCCGACAGTTACGAGCAAACCGTTAACCAAAGTCTACAAGCCGCAAGAGCCGCTCACCAGCAGGCCGGTCATACCGTCAGTCAGGCGGAAACGGAGCTGGCGACCCATAAACAGAATCAGCAGCACTGGCAAATCGAGACCGGCAGACGCTACGATAACCTGGAAAAAGCCCTAAGCGCGCTGAACCAGTCGCTGGAAAAGCAAGCCATCGATCTTGAGCAGTTAAGCCGGTTGCTGGAAAAAGACCAGCACTGGCTGGCTGCACAGAAAGCCCAAATGGCGACGCTGGAGCGAGGCCTGCAAGAGTCCGCGGCCTTATTAAAAGTTAAAGCCGACGATTGTTTGAAACAAAAAAGCCATCCTGTCGAAATACCCGAAGAAGACGCCCATAAACTGTCGGCCGAATTACAGCAGCAAAGACAGGCCATCCATACCCAAAAAGAAGAGCAAGTCATCCTGCTGCGGGAAGACGATAAAAAAATCGAAACCGGGCGCGCGTTGAAAGCGGAATTGGACAGCCAACGAGACCGCTGGGATCAATGGGAAAGCCTGAATGAATTAATCGGCTCAAAAAGTGGCGCAAAGTTCCGTACTTTTGCCCAAAGCCTGACCCTGGAAGCGTTGCTGGCGCACAGCAACCAGCACCTTGAAGACTTCGCCAAACGCTATGCCCTGCAGCGCGTACCGGGCAGCGACCTGGAGCTGCAAATCATCGATCGCGACATGGCCGACGACGTGCGCAGCGTACACAGCCTGTCCGGCGGCGAAAGCTTTCTGGTGTCGCTGGCGCTGGCCTTGGGCTTGGCGTCGTTGTCATCCAACAAAACCCAGGTCGAATCGCTGTTTATCGACGAAGGCTTCGGCAGCCTGGATCCGGAAACGCTGGATATAGCCATCGCCAGTCTGGACACCCTGCAAGCCTTGGGCAGAAAAGTCGGCGTGATTTCGCATGTGCCTATTTTGGTTGAACGGATTGGTGCCAAGGTGGTAGTTGAAAAACAGGGCGGGGGAAGGAGTAGTGTTTTGATTGTTGGGGGGTATTGAAATGAAATTTCCCAATCTATGTAGGATGGGTAGAGCGGCAGCGAAACCCATCAAATACAGCATAGAATGACAGATTATCGTCGTTACCGTATTGACGGCGGTAGCTATTTTTTCACGGTTAACTTAGCAGACCGTAACCAATCACTGTTGATAGACCGTGTAGACAATTTGCGCGAGTCTTTTCGGGTTGTCAAAGAGGCTCATCCATTCGAAATCGATGCCATAGTTATTATGCCTGAGCATCTCCACACAATATGGACTTTGCCTGACCGTGATGATGATTTTAGCCTGCGTTGGCGACAAATAAAATCAACTTTTTCCCGGGAAATCGCAAAGGAAGAGCGAATTTCCAAAAGTCGTCTTCGCAAGCAGGAGCGCGGAATATGGCAGCGGCGATTTTGGGAGCATGCGATCCGTGATGACGAGGATTTTAGGCGGCATGTAGATTACATCCACTTCAATCCCGTGAAACATGGTTATGTACAAAATGTGTCCGATTGGCCGTATTCATCTTTTCACCAGTATGTTCGCTTGGGCATATTGCCCGTGGATTGGGCAGGGATTGACAATTGTGAGTTCGGATCTGATTTGGAATAGAACGCTTTATTTGAAGTTGATGGGTTTCGCTACCGCTCTACCCATCCTACGTGCTGATAAATAGTCTTTAGGGTAAATTCCATATCGGATCAATAATAAAAACTCAAAGGAGTTCCAATGCAAATCGATAAAGTTATAGTTGAGAATTTTCGAGGTTATAAAGAACGGACTGAGTTTGTCATAGAAGAAACTTTGACTGGTCTAATAGGTAAAAATGATGCGGGTAAATCTACTATTTTAGAGGCCTTAGAAATATTTTTTAATAGTGATCAAGTTAAAATTGAACCAAATGACAAAAATGTATTCTCTAGTGACAATGAAATGAAAATTTCTTGTGTATTCTCATCGTTACCGGCAAGCCTCGTAATCGATAGTACGTCTGAAACAACTTTAAGTGCAGAGTTTTTATTAAATGGAGATGGTAAGCTGGAGATTAAAAAAGTATTTGATTCAAACAAGAAAAGTCCAGCGGAAACAATTTTTCTTGTTGCTAATCATCCGAGTAATAACGGGCTTTCAAACCTTCATTTGATCAAACAAACTGAATTAAAAAAACTCATCAAAGCACGAAATGTTGACGAATCAACTATCCAGGATATGCGGTCAAACGTGTTTCTCCGGCGAGCATTATACGCATCGGAACCATTGGAATTTTCCTTGATTGAAATCCCTGTTAACAAAGAGGATGCAAAAACAATATGGGAGTCCTTAAAGCGATATTTGCCGATATACGCGCTTTTCAAATCTGACAGAGGAAGTAATGACCAAGATTCAGAAGTTCAAGACCCAATGAAATTAGCTGTGACTCAGGCTTTAACCGAAGTTCAAGAAGAACTTGAACAAATAAAACAAAAAGTCAGAGAAAAAGCGATAGATGTAGCCCAACGTACGCTCGAAAAATTGAGAGAAATGGATGCTAATCTAGCTGATGATTTAATCCCAGACTTTACCAAAGAGCCAGAATGGAAAAATTTATTTAAGCTAAATCTAGCTAGTGAGCAAGGTATTCCTCTGAATAAGAGAGGCAGCGGTGTTCGCCGTCTTATACTGCTGAATTTTTTTAGAGCCGAAGCTGAAAGAAAATCCAAAGATGAACAAACGCAACATATCATTTATGCAATTGAAGAGCCTGAAACCGCTCAACATCCAAGTAACCAAGAAATGTTGGTTAAAGCTTTATTGTCATTATCAGATAGACCGACTTGCCAGGTATTGTTAACCACTCACGTGCCTGCTTTAGCAAGTCTCTTGCCTCTTCAAAGTGTCAGATTTATAGATAGAAATCACGAAGAAAAACAAATCACTGTACTTCATGGTAGCGAAGAGACTTATCGAAAAGTGGTATTCAGTTTAGGGATATTGCCAGATGAGTCATTAGCAACTGCAACCGCATTGGTGATGGTGGAAGGATATGCAGATGTTATTTTTCTAAACCACCTAACTCAGGCTTTAAAAGAGGCTGGTTATATTGAATCAAGTCTACAGGATAAGAATATCATTCCCATCATATCAGGCGGTTGCGGTAACTTGAAGCACTGGGTCAACCTTAATATCATTAAACAATTAAATAGGCCTTGGGCTGTCTTTTTAGATTCTGACGATTATGGAAACCAAAATAATTCTGAATATTTGAAGAAAATCCCTGAGATAGAAAGTTATCAAAGTGATGGTGTTTATTGTCATTTAACTAAAAAACGAGAAGCTGAGAATTACTTATGCCGAGATGTAATAAAAGCACAAAAAGGTGTTGATGTTCAATTTACTGATTATTGTGATGTAAAAGTAATTGTGAATCAGGCCACTCAGATTGGTAAAGTAAAGGTGCTTGAGAAGTTGTGGCCTTTCATGACAGCAGATGACATATTAAAAAACGACGTTTATACAGATGAAAAGGGAGAAAATCGAAATGAACTTTTAGAAGTTGCAAAAGCTTTGATTGCACTTGCGTAACATTGGGACGAGAAATTAATACTGACCCAATATTTGACGATGTTCGTTATGTTTTTAGTTTTGAGCAAGTGTGGACTGGTTAATATAACCCTCGGCTAAGAAACTTGTTCCCGACAACAAAGCTCTTAGGCTGTAGGCAAATCCAACGCACTACGCACTGGACTTGGCGGAGATTATCAATGAATGAAATAACCAAACAAGAGCTTGAAGACATTACCCAACGTTATCAGGAGCTGATGGCATCGCAGCAAACGCTATTACTGTCGACAGCTTCAGCAAACGGCGTGCCTGACATCAGTTACGCCCCTTTTGTGCGTGACGATGCAGGAGTCTTTTATATCTATGTTAGCGAGATGGCCTGCCATACGGTTAATTTGCTGAATAACCCGCAGGCATCGATATTGTTTATCCGTCCGGAATCCGAATCGCCTAACCTTTTTGCGCGAGAGCGGGCGGTGCTAAGTTGTAGTGTCACGGAAATAATCCGTGACGATGCAATTTACGCTGACCGGATACCTGCCTTGCAGGATAAGTTTGGCGAGGTGGTTAGTGTGTTGCGTTCATTATCGGATTTTCATTTGTTTGCATTGCGTCCGGAAAATGGGCGATACGTTATTGGTTTCGGTCGCGCCTTCAGTATTAATGTGAGTGATGGTTCCTTGCGTCATATTTAGCCGAGTATCTGTA
>Ga0207972_100407_pt1 | contig 11185 bp, 5 predicted proteins | sample LakWasMe75_LOW10_2_FD_183903 | JGI IMG/M metagenome (GOLD analysis project Ga0207972, IMG submission 183903) | Freshwater sediment methanotrophic microbial communities from Lake Washington under simulated oxygen tension - Sediment Metagenome... | ecosystem: Environmental > Aquatic > Freshwater >...
GAGCATGGCTTTGCCTAGCGGTGATATCCAGCTGATATAGCCTTTTGATGGCGCCAGTTCATCCTTGCCGACAATGCGGTAAACGTGTTCAGTCTCATCATCCAGATTGTACAAAGTGACCCAGGCACCGAAAAAGACTTTCTCTAAATGTTGTTGCTGGCTTGAATCCACGATCTCAGCCAGATCCATACGTCGCATCAGGTGACGGCAGCGGCTATCAATCTGGCGCAACCGTCTTTTGCCGTAGATGTAATCGCCGTTTTCACTGCGGTCACCGTTGCTGGCTGCCCACGATACGGTACGCACCACTTCAGGCCGCTCAATTTTATAGAGCTGGTGAAATTCTTCCTTGAGTGCAGCAAAGCCTTCAGGCGTGATGTAGTTTTTTTCGTCCGTTACGGCCATTATTGTTCTTTGTCCATCATTGTTCTTTATCTAGCGGCTGTACGTCGGTAACAAAGTAAGCTGTGTCACCGAAGCAGGTCGTAGGCAGGCCTTTATGTTCTTCGTAAATCAGGCGCACACGCTGGCCTACAGTTTCGTTGATTTTTTTAGCTACCACTTTATTTCTGACGGTAAAAAAGAACTTTTCTGCCTGCGTGCCGGGCATAGAAACCAGGATCAATTCACCTTCGTAAGTTTTGCATACCCAACCTTTTTCTGAGAGCTTTTGTACATAACCGGCACGCTCTCCTGATGAGTAGGTCCAGGATAGTGCCGCCCAAATGTACAGGGCGAAGAGTCCTATTGGAATGAATGAAATCAGGATGAAATATTTAATAAACTTTTTAAATTGAGCGAGCATGTGATGCCTCTAACCTTGTTTGTCTGAATACATGTATTTTATTTGCCTAATGTCTATTATCCAATAGAATTGTGCAATGTCAGATAATTCAATCATTTTAAGTCCATCCGCGCGTTTAGCGCGCAGTATCCAGAACGATATTACACAGCAGCAAACGCAGGCAGGGAAAACACAATGGCATAGCCCAAATGTACAGACGCTGTCGCAATGGCTGGAAAGTATCATTGAACAAGGCTTGCTGACTGGCGCGATAGATGAAGCATCACCGCCTTATGCACTAAGCGCCTTTAACGAGCAATTGCTGTGGGAAGAGGTGATTGTGCAATCGCTTAAAAAGAATGCCTTCGGTGACTTGTTTGATATTTCCGGTTTGGCTAGCGCGGCAATGGAGGCAAACCGTTATGTCGTCGCATGGAACCTGCATGTGCCGCGTGAGCATCAGGCTGAAGAGACGCGTCAGTTTCTGAACTGGCAGCGGGCTTTTCAGCAGCGCTGCCGTGAGCTTGGCGCATTGGAAAGTGTGCGTTATGTGGACTGGCAGTTAGCGCATTTGGCGCAAGGTGCAGGTGAGTTACCGGCACGTATCGAATTCGGTGGTTTTGACCAGACTGCGCCGCAGGAACAGCGATTGCGTGACATTTTAGCTAGCCGTGGCGTAGAGGTAGCGGAATATGCAACAACTGCGAATACACCGGCACATACGCAGCACGTCCAGCTGGAAAATCAGGAGGCAGAGTGCCGTGCCGCCGTAGCTTGGGCGCAAGCGCGATTGACAGAAAACCCAGCTGCCAGATTGGCCATTGTGACGCCACGCTTGAGTGATGTAAGAAGTCAATTGGCAGATCTGCTGGATGATGTGTTTTATCCATTAAGTATACGTCCCGGTTTGGCCGACATGCCGCGCCACTATAACTTTTCATTAGGTACACCGTTAGCTCAGCAGCCGCTGATTCAGGCAGGTTTGAATCTGCTGCGACTGATGACCGTACATCAGTTGCAGCAGTCTGATGTAAGCATGCTGCTGTTATCGCCATTCTGGTCGGCAAGTCATCGGGAGGCCGATGCACGCGCACTGCTGGATGCGAGCATGCGTGAAAAACTGCCTATGCAGTTTACGCTTTCACATCTGCTCGAGTTCATAAAGGCGCAGCAGGCAGAAGGCTTGCTTCTTGATTCTCTATTGGCCAATATTCAGGCGGCCGCAGCGCTTTCTAGTACCAGGAAATTACCCGCTGTACAGTGGGCACAGACGCTGGATGCAATCCTGAACGCACTCGGCTGGCCCGGTGAGCGCACTATTAATAGCCTTGAATATCAGGCACTCAATGCATGGCAGAAAGCTTTGCAGCAGCTGGTCAGAATGGATGTGCTGGATAAAAACCTAGCTGCCAGTGACGCGGTGTATTACCTGCAGCAGATATGTACTTCTCAGGTATTTCAGGCGGAAACCGAGCTTGAACCTGCGATACAGATACTTGGGATTATGGAAGGCCTGAGTGCCCCGGTAGATGCCATGTGGTGTATGCACATGAATGACCATATCTGGCCGCCGCCAGCACGGCCTAATCCGCTATTGCCGGCATTCATACAGCGCGCGGCAGCGCTGCCGAATGCAGATAATCATGTGCAGGCGATATTTGCGGCAACGATACAGCAACGACTGTTGCACTCCGCTAGCCATATAGTTTTTTCAAGTAGCAGTATGGATGGCGAGAGTCAATTGCGGCCTTCGCCGTTAATGCAGGATACTGCTGTTTTAAGTAGCGAAGTACTTTTTAAAGAGGTACCTTTGGCAGCCTCACTGGCAGAACAGTTAAGTTGTTACGCCCATAATGCGCTGGAGCATATTGATGACCATATTGCACCCGCAGTTCAAGAGGGTGAGCATGTTTCGGGTGGTACCGGTTTGTTGAAAGCGCAGGCGGTTTGCCCGGCCTGGGCGTTTTATCAGTATCGGCTTGGTGCAAAAGCACTTAAAACACCAACTGCTGGGCTGGATAATATGGATCGCGGTTCACTGGTGCATGGCGTGCTGGAGCAGTTCTGGCGTAAGCGCCACTTTGCCGATCTGCGCGATATGAGTGCTGGTGATTTTATGGACGCCCTTAGCCGGGCAGTGCATAACACTATCCAGGCTTTTGCAGCTGAGAGTAGCGTTGCTTCTGCGGCAGTGCTGGAGCTGGAATCTGAGCGTTTATTACGGCTGGTTGGTGATTGGCTGGCATACGAAAAAGCACGCGGCATATCGTTCCGTATCGTAGATTGTGAAGTTGGTAAAAAGGTACAGATCTGCGGTATTGAAGTGACCTTGAAAATCGATCGGGTGCATCAGCTTGAAACTGGCGGGCTGGAATTTATTGATTATAAAACCGGGCAGATGCCAAAAATAAAGAGCTGGGGTGAAGACCGCATTACCGAGCCGCAACTGCCTATTTATGCCACGTTTTATGCTGACCCTGCCGAGCAGGTGGCAGGCATACATTTTGGCATGGTGAAAACTGCCGAGCATGGATTTTCAGGCATATCAGTCGATAATTTTGAAGCGGAACAGGGTAAGCGCAAACCTGCATTTGCCAATGCTTTCAGTGACTGGCAGCAGTTGCTCAATCATTGGAAAACTGCAATCGAAGCGATTGCAACAGAAGTGCGTGAAGGTGAGGCTGCAGTACGTTTCAGCGATGAAAATGAGCTGATGTACTGTGAAGTGACGCCGCTGCTACGCCTGCCGGAGCGCAAATTGCAGTTTGAAAGATTTCAGGGGGAATTTGAGTGAGTAGCGGGCACACTTTTAACCTCGAAGCAGATGCACATAACCGTGAGCGTGCGCTTGAACTGAGCTCATTTATTGTCGAAGCCCCTGCGGGGGCGGGTAAAACTGAATTGCTCACACAGCGTTATTTAAAGCTGCTGCAAACGGTAAACGAGCCGGAAGAAATTATCGCGATAACTTTCACCAATAAAGCCGCTGCCGAGATGCGGCTGCGTATTCTGGATAGCCTGATGAAGGCGGCAAAGCAGGAGAAACCTGCGCAGCCGCACAAGCAAATTACCTATGATTTAAGCTTGAAGGCACTAGAGTGTTCAGCCTTGCAGAACTGGCAGCTGATTGAAAATCCATCACGTCTGCGCATCTTTACGATTGATAGCCTGTGTGCGCACTTGGCAAGACAGATGCCTCTTATGAGCCGTTTTGGCTCGCAGCCACGCGTAGCTCTGGATGCGACTGCCTTGTATGCGCAAGCTGCTGAACAGACGCTGGCATTGCTGGAAGATAATGAACATAGCGAGGTACTAAAAGCGGCATTACGTTATGTGGATAACAATGCCGGCCAGCTTAAAAACCTGCTCATGAAAATGCTGGAAAAGCGTGATCAATGGCTGCATCACGCCCAGTTTGAAGTCGATGCAGCCGCATTGCAGCAGACTTTACGTTATATGGTCGAGCAGGAAATGCAGGCTATCGCCGCCGTGTTCAACACGCGCTTTCAAGCCGAGCTGATGCCGCTCGCTAGATTTGCTGCCAGTCAGCTAGCGGACGAACACCCGATAAGTGCATTGGCAGACTGGGATACGCCATTGCCAATCGATGCCGATGGATTGCCAGCTTGGCTGGCTGTGTGTGAATTGGTGCTGACTAAAGACAATAGCATCCGGGCCAAAATTGATAAAAATATTGGTTTCCCTGCCGATAAAAAGGATGAAAAAGCGAGTTTCAGTGCGCTTTTAGAATCTATGGCTAGCGATGCCGGTATTGCAGATGCATTGGCACGCATTAGGGCTTTGCCGGTAATTTCTGCAGATCAAGAGGGCTGGCAGATCATTGCTACATTGTCTCAGTTGCTCAATCTTGCTGTCGCGCAATTGTGGTTGGTATTTCAGCGTGCCGGTGAAGTCGACTTTGTGGAAATCGCTCACCGTGCAACACGCGCTTTGGGCGATGACTTCGGCGAACCGACTGATCTGGCACTTAAGCTGGATTACCAGATTAAACATTTGCTGGTGGATGAGTTTCAGGATACCAGCCCCAGCCAGGTCAAGCTGCTGGAACAGCTGACGCTTGGCTGGCAGATGGATGATGGGCGCACCTTGTTTGCCGTGGGCGACCCCATGCAGTCAATTTACCGTTTCCGCAAAGCAAATGTCGGTTTGTTTATTGATGCAGCAGAGCATGGTATTGGCGATATTTATCTGGAGCGTTTGCAACTGTATCGTAACAACCGCTCATCGCCGGCGATTGTGGAATGGATTAACCAGACTTTTGCACCAATCTTTCCTGAGCATGATGAAGTGATTCAGGGTGCTATCCATTACCGTCCATTTATCGCAACCAAGGATAATCTGCCGCAGGCAGGCGTAGAAGTGCACCCTGTTATCAAACAGGCTGATGAAAGTGCAGAGCTGGCACAGCAGCGCGAAGCTGAGGCCATCATACGCGTGATTCATGCCGAGCGGCTTGCCAATCCGAATGTGAAAATCGCCGTGCTGGTACGTTCTAAAAAGCATCTGGCACCATTGGTAAGCAAGCTGCGTCGTGAACATAAGGATATTGCATTTCAGGCAGTTGAAATTGAGGCGTTGGAAGGCAGGCAGGTCGTGCAGGATCTGCTTGCGCTTACGCATGCGCTGCATCACCGCGCAGATCGTATGCATTGGCTGGCAATATTGCGCGCTCCCTGGTGTGGTTTGAATTTGCATGATATGCATGCGCTGGCAGGGCATGATCATTGCAGTACGATCTGGGCACTGATGAATATGCCGGAAGTAGTTAGTCGACTTTCAGCGGATGGACAAGTGCGCTTGCTACATGTGCGCGAGATACTGGATGAAGCTTTTGCTAACCAAGGCCGTATGAATGCAAGCCGCTGGATACGCGGTGTATGGCTTATGCTCAATGGTAGCTCCTGTCTGTGGGAACCCGGCGATGTCGTTGATGTGCAGGCATTCTTTAGCTGTCTGGATGCATTAGACCGCAGCAATCAGTTTTCGCCCGAGCGTATGGCGTTCGAGATCACTAAACTATTTGCCGCGCCGGATAGTCATGGTGAAAACCTGCAAATGATGACGATACATAAATCCAAAGGTCTGGAATTCGATACGGTGATTCTGCCCGGTTTAGGTGCGAGCATTGGCGGTAATAATGGCGATAAACCCCTGGTGCTGTGGGAGGAAGTAAGTATCGACCATCAGCAGGAGCTGCTGGCAGCCCCATATATTCCCAAAGGCGCGCGTGATAAGGATAAAGTCAGCCCGTATGATTATCTGGAAGCGCGCGAAAAAGAGCGCGATGCGAATGAGTCAGCACGTGTGCTCTATGTTGCAGCAACACGGGTAGAACGTAAACTGCATCTGGTGGGCGTTGCCAGCCAGAACGCGAAAGGCGAAATCAGTCCGACCAGGAATACATATCTTGATTTACTCTGGAACACGATAGGGCCAGCGTTTGAAGCCGCCGCATATAGTGAAGTAATTACCGAGCAACACGCAGATATCGCAGACTTTGTGCCTCGACTGGTGCGCGTTAAACAATCGCATATACCGGCAATTCTGCAAACTGTCGAACCAGTCATCAGCACTGATAAGCCAAATAACAAACCAGCTACTGTCACTGCAAATATAGATGCGGATATTGGTACGCTGGCGCACCGTTATATGGAAATCATTGTGCAGCAAGGTTTGGAAAAGTGGCCTTTAGTTCGAATCAGTGCATTATTGCCGGCAATGCGTCACTGGCTGCGGCAGCAGGGGCATGCAGAGAATCTGGCACATGAAGCCGCTGCAAAAGTTGAACAATTGCTGGCAACTACATTAAACAGTGCAGAAGGGCAGTGGGTGTTGCAGGCACGTGAAGGCGCTGCGGTTGAGTTGCCACTGATGAAGCTAACGGCTGAGGGTGCTAAAAAACATATTGTTGATCGTACATTTATTGACAATGGTGCGCGCTGGATTATCGACTATAAAACGACAGAGTTGAGTGCAGCTATTTCAACTGATGATTTAAAATTAGTTGCGGAAAGCCATCGCAAGCAGATGGAAAGCTATGCTGTATTATTTGAAACAGAAGGCTTGCTTGTGAAGTGTGCGGTATTTTTTATGTACATTGGCAAGCTTGTGTTACTGCCGTAATAATTAAAGTATTGATTTAGCGTTTTAGTTTTGCCATATATGAACTTTAAGCGGTTACTCAAAATCATACACAACATGAGTTCATCAGAATGGATAATATGAAAATGCGTGCAATCACTATTTTTGGTTTTGTGCTGTTATTTGCCGGCTGTGCAACAAACCCGCTGGCAGAACAGCAGCGAGCAACTAAACAGATGGAGTACAAAATCCAGGTGTATGGGCCGGCATGTGAAAAACTTGGTTTTGCAAAAGATACGAACCCATGGCGTGAGTGCATTCAGCGCGAGTACGAGCAGACAATTACACGGCAGCAGCGTAACTGGGATTATCCATACTGGAGCCCGTACTACCATCGTCCGTTCTATTGGCGCTAAAATTAGTGAGCGCTTGGGTGACAGCACAGGCAATGGATGAATCCACTGCCTGATGATTGCATTTTTAATGCAGCCCAATCGCCTTGAGTTTTCTGTATAGCGTATTGCGGCTAATATTTAATTGGCGCGCTACTGCAGAAACATTGCCTGAATGCTTTTCCATCGCTTTAACAATTGCGTTGGTAGTCACATCATCCAGATTATGGTTATTTAACGGCAGTGCTTCAGGCTCCGTTTCAGTTTGTCCTGCAGATTCAATCTCATCAATAAAGTCCTGAGTCAGATGCAGTTCGCTGATCGGTGTTCCATCTGCCAGCGCCAGCGCCGTCCTTAAAACATTATGCAGTTGACGGATATTACCCGGCCATGGATGCTGAATAAATATATCCATCACTTCAGGCCTGATTTTTACATCATCAGCATGTTCAATCTGCAGGATAATATTAATCAGCGCGTTCAAGTCCGAACGCTCCCTTAGCGGAGGCAGCGACACGCTGAGGCCATTCAGCCGGTAGTAAAGATCGCTGCGGAACTCACCGCTTTCAACTTTTTCCTTAAGTTTTAGGTTGGTAGCACTGACGAGTGCAAAGCTAACGGGAATCGATTTTGTGCTGCCTAAAGGCGTTACCGTACGCTCCTGCAATACGCGCAGCAATCGTGCCTGTAGCGATAGCGGCATATCACCGATTTCATCCAGAAATAGCGTGCCGCCGTTGGCTTGCTCGATTTTCCCCGGGCTGCCTTTGCGTTTTGCGCCGGTAAACGCGCCTTCTTCGTAGCCGAAAAGCTCGGCTTCAATCAGGCCTTCCGGCAATGCTGCGCAATTAACCGCAATCCACGGACCTTTGTGCTGGGCACTGGCTTCATGAATCGCACGTGCAAACAGCTCTTTGCCTACACCGGTTTCCCCCTGAATCAAAATAGGTATATCACGCGACAGCACTTGCTTGACTTGTGCAATTGCGCGCTCAATTTTTGCGTCGCCGCTATTCAGTAAATCCAGATTGGCAGCACTGGTTCTTTTGCTAACCGGTGCTGGTTTAGAAAGCTGCGGTTTTTTATGCAGTAATTCCACCTGTACATAAATCCGTGCGCCGTTGTTCAGCCGTAAAGGAATCACCAGCTTGTCTGTACTGCCTATCTGTCTTAACAGGTTTTCAATCGACATATCGAACAGCTGGTTAAAGTTCAGCTGTGCAGTATTCACATGTGGGTGCTGCGTATTGAGGCCAAGTTGAAACTGGCCGCTGCGGTTGGTAGCGACGAGTTCGCCGTGATCAGTGAACATGGCGACACCTTCCCACAATGTGCCGATGAACTCAGGTCGGGCGTGAAAGTGCAGCACCACATCACTTTGATAACTAGCGAGGAACAGCCGGTTTTCAATCATCTGTGCAGACATTTTCACTAATGCCAGTGTGTGCTGCTGCGATACGTTGTAGTCATTGGAAACATCCAGTGTCGCGATCAATTGATTCTCTGCACCAAAGATCGGTACCGCAGAACAATTTAGCGAATGGTGATAAGACATGAAGTGCTCCGCACCCTGAACCGTCAATGCAGATTGCTCAAAGATGGCAGTGCCGATAGCGTTAGTCCCGCGCTGGCTTTCGTTCCAGGAAGCGCCGGCAGATAAGGCAAGGCGCTGCTCTTCGCCAAACAGGTGCTGGCTGCCCATGCTGTGAAGAATCAGGCCTTCATCATCAGTCAATATCACGACATTGCGCGTATGTGCAATCTGTTCGCTCAGTGTTTCCATCTCCGGTCGCGCCAGAGCCAATAGCTGGTGATTCTGTTCACGTTTACGAGCCAGTTCCTGCGCAGTCACAACTTCGATGTTCGATGGCGATTGCGTGTCAATGCCACTGGCAAGGCAGCGCCGCCATGAGCGCTCAATCGCTTCGGTGATGGCGCCTTCCTGCACGTGACCATTGGCCAGAAACTCATTTCTGGCTTGCAGTATGCTAGGTGTGCTGCCTGATGAAGAAGAACTCATTGCTTGGCCTTGTAACTATAGTTAATTGTGCATGGGTTAAATGAACAACTGTCACGTGACAGCTGTTCAATTCTGACACAGTGCCAGAATTGAATCCGATTGATACTAAAACGATACTCGTAACCGGAAAAATTTTTTTGAAAAAATAGTTGATTGATTTTAAAAGATTTTATCAGTCTATTCGAATTTTGGTAACAAAAAAATACAGTGAAAATACAGTGCTGGCACATCGCTTGCAATACAAGCCTTGCTACCAATGTCATTCCAACGGATGAGATTGAGATTAGTCATACAACAATTTAACAGATTTTATATTTTGGGGATGTAAATGAGTCATCAATTTAAACGTAAATTTAGCCTCGCATTAGGCGCGGGTTTGCTTACTGCATTAACAACAACTGCTTTTGCTGCAGATGAGTTATCAAAACTGATGCAGGATGATAACCAATGGGCTGCGCCGCGCAAGGATTACAGCAATACCGGCTACAGTAAGCTCAGTCAGGTTAATAAAGGCAACGTCAAGAATCTGAAACTTGCCTGGACTTTTGCTACGGGTGTGAATCGCGGCCACGAAGGCGCTCCGCTGGTAGTGAATGGTGTGATGTATGTGCATACTGCTTTCCCTAACAATATCTATGCACTGGATTTGAATGATAACCAGAAAATTTTATGGTCATATTTTCCTAAGCAAGACCCGGCCATTCAGGCTTTGCTGTGCTGTGATAACGTAAACCGTGGCTTGGGTTACGGTGACGGCAAGATTTTCCTGCAGCAGAACGACGGTAAATTGGTAGCTTTGGATGCAAAATCCGGTAAAAAGATCTGGGATGTGCAGGTAACTGACACTAAAGTTGGCGAGTCAAACACCAATGCGCCACATGTGATTAAAGACAAAGTGATTACCGGCTGTTCAGGCGGTGAGTATGGCGTACGTTGCCATATTACGGCTTACAACATCAAAGACGGCGCTTTGGTATGGCGTGCTTACAGTACAGGCTCAGACAAAGATGTGTTGATCGGCGATGATTTTAACAAGGATAACCCGCATTTCAGCGCGCTGTCATTGTATGAAGATGTGAATGGCGGCAACAAGGTTGGCGGTTCTTTCAATGCGTTAACGAAAGACAAATTAAAATTTCCTGAGAAAGATTTGGGCATCAGAACCTGGCTCAAACCACAGGCCAGAAAAGACGGCTACCAGAACGGTGGCGGTGCGACTTGGGGCTGGTACTCATACGATACAAAACTGAACCTGATGTATTACGGTACAGGCAACCCTGGCGTATGGAATCCTGATGTACGTCCTGGTGATAACAAATGGTCTATGACGATTTTCGCGCGTGATGTTGATACTGGCGTAGCAAAATGGGGCTATCAGATGACACCGCATGACGAGTGGGATTATGACGGCATGAATGAAACCATTCTATGGGATTCTAAAGGTAAAAGTCTGGCAACCCACTTTGATCGTAACGGTTTCGCCTATACTTTTGACCGCACTAATGGTTCATTATTGGTAGCAGAAAAAATGCAGCCTTTCGTTAACTGGGCAAGCAGTGTTGACCTGAAAACCGGTACGCCAATTAAAGATGCGGCTTATTCAACGCATCAGGACTACAACGCAAAAGGCATTTGTCCTTCAGCACTGGGTGTGAAAGATGAGCAGCCTGCTGCATTCTCTCCAAAGACAAAACTTTTCTATGTGCCAATGAACCACGTTTGTATGACTTACGAGCCAGTTGAGTCTAAATACGTTGCCGGTCAGCCATGGGTAGGTGCAACGCTCACAATGTTTGCAGGTCCTGACGGTGTGATGGGTGGCTTTATGGCTTGGGATGGCTTAAAAGGCAAACAAGCCTGGTACAACAAAGAGAGATTCTCTGCCTG
>Ga0207972_100413_pt1 | contig 11017 bp, 10 predicted proteins | sample LakWasMe75_LOW10_2_FD_183903 | JGI IMG/M metagenome (GOLD analysis project Ga0207972, IMG submission 183903) | Freshwater sediment methanotrophic microbial communities from Lake Washington under simulated oxygen tension - Sediment Metagenome... | ecosystem: Environmental > Aquatic > Freshwater >...
TGCCGAAAATCTAATTATCCGCTAAATGCCTTTCAGAAATTTAGTTTTGAGGGATGAAGCGCAAGGAGCCGCGGAGCGAACGACGCAGGCATATCACATAGATAGACTAGGAGTAAGCGAGCACTCGACGTAGCGATTCGCCCTCAAAATAAATTTATAAAGGCATTTGAATGAAATTTCGTTTCCCTGTTGTAATTATCGACGAAGACTTCCGTTCTGAAAACTCATCAGGCTTAGGCATCCGCGTGCTTGCCAGAGCGATTGAAGAAGAAGGTACCGAAGTACTGGGTGTTACCAGCTACGGCGACCTGACTTCATTTGCACAACAGCAAAGCCGCGCGTCCGCTTTTATTCTTTCTATCGATGACGAAGAGTTCATTGAAGAAAAGCCTGAAGCCATAGAACAACTGCGTAACTTTGTGCAGGAGATTCGTCACCGTAACGAGGAAATACCAATTTTCCTGCATGGTGAAACACGTACTTCACGTCATATTCCTAACGACGTGTTACGTGAACTGCACGGCTTCATTCACATGAATGAAGATACGCCTGAGTTCGTGGCGCGTCTGATTATCCGCGAGGCAAAAGCTTACCTGGATAGCCTGCCGCCACCATTCTTTAAAGCGTTGACGCATTATGCGGCAGATGGCTCTTACTCATGGCACTGCCCTGGCCACTCCGGCGGCGTAGCTTTTCTGAAATCTCCTGTTGGCCAGATGTTCCATCAGTTTTTTGGTGAAAACATGCTGCGTGCTGACGTATGCAATGCCGTAGATGAGCTTGGACAATTACTTGATCATACCGGCCCGGTAGCAGCTTCAGAGCGCAATGCAGCTAGAATTTACAACTGTGACCACTTGTACTTTGTGACCAACGGCACTTCAACTTCCAACAAAATCGTTTGGAATAGTACAGTGGCTCCGGGTGATGTTGTAGTGGTTGACCGGAACTGCCACAAATCTGTGCTGCACTCAATTATCATGACCGGCGCGATTCCGGTGTTCCTGATGCCAACGCGCAACCATTTCGGTATTATTGGCCCTATTCCAAAAAGCGAATTTTCCTGGGAAAATATTCAGAAGAAAATCGAGCGCAACCCATTTGCGACCGACAAAAATGCAAAACCACGTGTACTGACCATTACGCAATCCACTTATGACGGCGTGTTATACAACGTTGAAGAAATCAAGGAAATGCTGGATGGCAAGATCGACACCCTGCACTTCGATGAAGCTTGGCTGCCGCATGCTACGTTCCATGATTTCTATGGTGACTACCACGCAATCGGTGCGGATCGTCCACGCTGTAAAGAGAGCATGGTGTTCTCTACGCAATCCACGCACAAACTGCTTGCGGGCTTAAGCCAAGCCTCACAGATTCTGGTGCAGGATGCTGAACAGAACAATCTGGATCGCGATGTATTCAATGAGGCTTACCTCATGCATACGTCTACCAGTCCGCAATACTCTATTATCGCCAGCTGTGACGTAGCTGCAGCGATGATGGAAGCACCCGGCGGTACCGCACTGGTTGAAGAATCCATCATGGAAGCGCTCGACTTCCGCCGTGCAATGCGCAAGGTGGATGAGGAATGGGGCACCGATTGGTGGTTCAAGGTCTGGGGTCCGAATGACCTTTCAGAAGAAGGTATTGAAGAGCGTGAGGCATGGATGCTGAAAGCCAACGAAAGCTGGCACGGTTTCGGCAATCTGGCTGAAGGCTTCAATATGCTGGATCCGATCAAGGCGACCATCATTACACCTGGCTTGGATATTCACGGTGACTTCTCTGATGAATTTGGCATTCCCGCTGCAATTGTGACTAAATATCTGGCTGAACACGGTGTGATTGTTGAAAAAACCGGACTGTACTCATTCTTTATCATGTTCACCATAGGCATTACCAAAGGCCGCTGGAACACCATGGTAGCTGCACTGCAGCAGTTTAAGGATGATTACGACAAGAACCAGCCATTATGGAAAGTATTGCCGGAGTTTGTACAGAAACAGCCGCGCTACGAGCGCATGGGTTTACGCGACTTATGTACGCAGATTCACAGCGTTTACAAAGCCAACGACGTTGCGCGCCTGACTACGGAAATGTACCTGTCTGACATGGTGCCAGCAATGAAGCCGACCGATGCCTTTGCAAAAATGGCACATCGCAAAATTGACCGTGTATCGATTGATGAACTTGAAGGCCGTATTACCGCAGTATTGCTAACGCCGTACCCACCAGGCATTCCGCTGCTGATTCCAGGTGAGCAATTCAACAAGATTATTGTGAATTACCTGAAATTCGCACGTGAGTTCAATGAGCGCTTCCCGGGCTTTGAAACCGATGTGCACGGTCTGGTAAAAAAAGTGGAAGACGGCAAAGCAATCTACTACGTAGACTGTGTAGAACTGGAAAAATAATAGTCTTGAATTAAACTACGTTACTTGCTTCAGCTTACTTAAGTTCGCTTATTTACGAACGTAAGTAACGTAGTTAAATGCCAGACCTTGCTCTGAAACATGCGCTTCACGCGAGCTTTCCTGCCACTCATCTGATGAATATTCAGGGAAATAGGCATCGCCTTCAACATTCAAAGTAATTTCGGTAATATAAAGTTTACTCGAAAGTTTTAAGCCTTCTTGATACAGTTCGGCACCACCGATTAAAAACACTTCATCATCGGCTTTACACAGCGCAATTGCATCCTGCAATGAGTGTGCAATGAGTGCACCTTCTACCTTGTAATCTGTATTGCGCGTCACAATCACTGTAGTGCGCCCTGGCAATAGGCGTCCTAATGAATCATAAGTCTTGCGCCCCATAATAATATGATGCCCCATGGTGAGCGCTCTGAAACGTTTTAAATCTTCTGGCAGATGCCAAGGTAAAGTATTGTTGATTCCAATAACCCTGTTTTTAGCAATAGCCACAATAATAGATAATTTTGTCATGGTTCAATTATACTGGATGTTTGCAAAGATTGACCCCGACTAGTCTATGAGCATTCATTACCCAGGCTCGTTTTTAAAGCTGCTGTTAATTGGCTTTGCATTCGCCATTTTCCCTTTGTTATGGGCTTTTACAAATGCCAACATTGCATTTGATAAACTTGCCGAGCAGAGTGAAATTACAATTAACAATGCCGTCAAAACAACGCGGGCAGTGCGAATACTGCAAGAGCAGGCATATTTAATGGAACGCAGCATCAGGCAATATTATGTGTTGCAAGACGAAACATTGTTTAAAAACTACAAACAGGCTGATATCAAATTCGACTTAGCTATTGTAGAACTGCAGCAGTTGACGACCGATCGTCCGCAGCTGGAAAGAATCAATTCTCTACGGCAGCAAACCCAACAGCTGAATCAGTTAATCCTGAATTCCATAGGAACGCAAACTACACAATTAGATTTTCTTGATACCTTTAGCCAGCTTACGCAACAAATCGAGGTGATTATTGAAGAAAACAGCCAGGCAATAGATAAAACATCCTCCCAACTCACCCTTACTGCAAAAAATACACAAAGAAATTTATTCATACAAAGTCTGGTGTTAATTCCATTAGCGCTGTTAGTCGCCGGCTGCATCGCCTTTATGCTTGCGCGCCCGATTCGTCGTATGGATAAAGCAATCAAAGAGCTTGGTGAAGGTCATTATGAACAGGAAATTTCTATTGATGGCCCCGGCGATTTACGAGTTTTAGGTCAACGTCTGGATTGGCTGCGTGCCGAACTCAAAGAACTTAACGAACAAAAACAGCAGTTCCTGCGCCATATCTCACACGAACTTAAAACGCCTCTCACTGCGATTAGAGAGGCTACGGAATTATTGAATGATGGCATAGGTGGTACCTTATCTGTACAGCAGGCAGAAATTACCCATATCCTAAAAGACAATACGATCCGCCTGCAGCGCATGATCGAAAACCTGCTTAATTACACGAAGCTGGAATCCATTCAGCTCAAACTTGATTTGCAGCCAGTAAACTTACCAGATTTGATCACCAAAGTTATCGGCGCACACGAACTCAGTATTCGTAACAAGCAATTACTTATAGATACCGTATTCAATCTCAAGCAAATAACTGCTGACTATGAAAAACTGACAATTATTATAGACAACCTTATTTCCAATGCCGTGCGATATAGTCCTGACTCTGGGCATATTAAAATATACGCCAGCGAAGATAACGACCGAGTCATTATTGAAGTGATCGATCATGGTCCTGGTCTGGATAAAGCAGATCAGGAAAAATTGTTTGCCCCCTTTTACAGAGGTACTAATATACATAAGAGTTTGATAAGTGGCAGTGGACTTGGTCTGGCAATTACAAAAGACCTGGTTAAAGTGCATGGCGGCAACATTGAACTTGCGCCTTCAAGTCAGGGTGCACACTTTATCGTGACGTTACCCAAGATAATAAAATCAGAAGATTGAGATTCAGATGAACAGCAAGAATTTTACAATGTTACTTTGCAGCCTGATGTTAGCCTGCGCATGCAGCAATAACGCAATCGTCAGTAACGCTACTGCCAATGGCAATACTGGAAAAGCCAGCACAATAAAAACCAGCGCTTTTAAACAAAATAATGTGACAGAGCTATTGGCTTTTATCGATAGCTACTCAAACCTTACACCGGAAATGCAGAAGAAAGTTTTTGCAGAAACCAACCAAATACTGGCAGAAAATAAAAATAATCTGCTGAGCCGCCTCAAGCTGGCATCTATGCTTGCACTTCCTACTAGCCGCGTGCGCGATAATGCAAAGGCACAAAATTTGCTTCAAGACATATTGCAAGAAAATACGCTTCATCCTGCAGACTTTGCTTTGATTAGCCTGCTGTATGAATACACGACAGACTATGCGAAGCAATCGCAGAGAAATCGAGAAGAGATAAAAAAACTTGAATCTGCTCAACAGAAATACGAAGCGCTTGAACTTAAGAATAAAGTCTTGGAACAGAAGCTTAATGAACTGAAAAATATTGAAAAGACCATGAATGACCGTGATTCTAAATCCAGCAACTAGGCATAACTGATGCAAAAGCCATACATACTCATTGTAGATGATGATCAGGACATACTAAAACTGATCAGCATACGCCTGCGCGCTGCCGGCTACGATACGGCGACTGCTAATAATGGTGTTGAAGCCATGTCAGCGATTGCGCTACAGCGCCCGGACATTGTCATCAGCGACTTACGCATGCCAGCCATGGATGGCATGGCTTTGCTCGAAGCCATACATAATACGCACCCCACCCTACCAGTCATTATATTAACAGCGCACGGCTCTATACCCGATGCTGTACGTGCTACCCAGCGCGGCGTGTTTGGCTTCTTAACCAAACCCTTCGATAGCCAGGAACTGCTGCATCAGGTAGCGGCTGCGCTACGTTTAAATGGTATAAACACCACACAATCCGATATAAATGAAAATAATGATTGGCGAGAAGCCATCATTACACGCAGCCCGCAAATGGAAAGTTTACTGGGACAGGCTAAATTGGTTGCAGGCACGGATGCAAGTGTCTTTATTCAAGGTGAAAGCGGTACCGGCAAAGAGTTATTGGCGCGTGCGATTCATAATGCAAGTCCGCGTCACTCGAGGCCATTTGTAGCAATTAATTGTGGCGCTATCCCGGAAAACCTGCTCGAATCCGAACTGTTTGGCCATAGCAAGGGCTCATTCACGGGCGCTACAAAATCGCATGTTGGCCTATTCCAAAGTGCAGATGGCGGTACATTATTTCTGGATGAAATCGGCGATATGCCCCTGCCGCTACAGGTTAAGGTTTTAAGAGCTTTGCAGGAACGTACTATTCGCCCTGTTGGTAATACCACCGACGTCAAAATTGATGTGAGATTAATCTCTGCGACGCACCGTAACTTGGCGAATGAAATGCAGAATGAACGTTTTCGTGAAGATTTATTTTACCGCATTAACGTTGTCGGCCTGGAGATACCTTCTTTAGCGAATCGTCGTGAGGATATCAGCCTGTTAGCCAACCATTTTATTGGCATTTACAATAAAAAATATAAGAAAAAGGTACATGGTTTTGCACCTGACGCTCTGGAAATACTGATTGCAGCACCATGGCCGGGAAATGTGCGCCAGCTACAGAATATGGTTGAGCAGATGGTAGTCCTGGCGACTACGCAGATTGTGCCTGCAAGTCTGGTACAGAAATCGTTACAGGACGAATCAAATGCAATTATTCCATTTGAAGCCGCCCGCCGTAATTTTGAGCAATCCTATCTTATCAACCTGCTAAAACTGACCCAAGGCAATGTAACGCAAGCAGCCAAGTTAGCGCAGCGTAACCGCACTGAATTTTACCGTTTACTGGAACGTCACCATATACAAGCGAACACTTTTAAAAGTTAAACCAGACATTAAACTTAGTCGTCAGTAGATGACCAAGTAAGCTACAGCCGCTTAAATAGCTTAAAGGCAGTGAACTATCAAACACACTCTGGATTTGATAGTTTACTGCCTTATACATAACACGACTAGATCAAGGCATGCCTGCTAAATAAGCTGGTACTGCGCATGGCTATACTTGGTCATTGCAGACTTGGCGGGAACTACACGCGCGATCTCTTTGCCAGATTTGTTAAAGAAAATTACGGCAGGGAGTGCGGTACTCGGCAATCCCAAAGCAGCTTTGTAGCCTGCTACTTTCTCATTTTCCACCGCTAGCAATAGCGGCGCAAAACCTTCATTTTGCTTAGTTTGTGCCAACAACAAATACGCCGCTTCAGCAGCAACATTGCCACGCTCAGTAAAAACCATAATGACACCCTTTTCACTTTCTACAGCCTTTGAGACTACGCTAGTGTGAATATCAAATGTTGGACTAGTCTTGGCAAAAACCGTAAGTGTCCCTGCCGCCAATACTGCACATACTAGCTGTGTTGTACGTTTTAATAATCTATTCATTTATTACCTCCTAATCATCAAGTTTGATGGTAATAGATCTATATGCATGATCTATGCCAATCAAAATAAGAGGTTAAACAATAACTTTACAGTCATGTATCAACTTGCTGAAACCCAAATTAGCGCTTTAGCTTCAGTCTTTTGATTTCAGATTAAGATTTTTGTGGAAATCGTATCTATTCGGAAAATAATCATTAACTGATCTGTAAACATAAGAATATTGTCGTCAATACAAGACAAATTTTATTACATTAAATCATATAGTTAGATCAGAAGATCTAAATAACAGTCGTGATTTAGCGACATCTTAATCAGAGCTCAAAAAACATAAAAAATTATAACTTATTGATTAATAATAATAAAAAAACATGGCACGATATTCGCAATGTATTTATTACAGCTTAATTACAGCTTAAATTGCAGTTGTCTTAAAAATCTTTTAAATATTATTCAGGAGTTGATTCATGAAATTCAATTTATCAAGTAATTCAATGCGCTTAATCACAGCCGTAACTATGGGCATGTTCTTTAGCACTGGCATGATTAGCACAGCATTTGCTGAGAATAAAGTAGCAGACACCAAAAAAGTTGATTCAGCAGTAGTTAAAACAGCCGACGCTGATTTCAAAAAACTGGACGCCAATGCTGATGGAAAAATATCGCTTAAAGAGGCTGTTAAAGACAAGGAATTAGCGAATGTTTTTGATGTCACTGATGCCGACAGTGACGGCATGCTGACAACAAGTGAGTATGTAAATTACAAATCAGCTTTATCAAGCATCAATAAGGAGAAAGCACCAGCCACAAACTAAATGTAAGTAGTAACTTTATGCATTACTTGTGACTTATCCTTATCCCCTGTAAGTTGCAAGCTTTGGTTGCCTTGTTAATTCCCGAACAAGGCAACCATTTTTTTAATCTCAAACTGCTACCAAGGCTTTAATAGCAGGGTATGGATCATAGTTTTCCAAAGTGAAATCTTCATATTTAAAACCGAAGATATCTTTCACTTCTGGATTGATACGCATGGTTGGCAGTGCACGCGGCGTACGCGCGAGCTGTTCGTGTACTTGCTCCATATGGTTGGAGTAAATATGTGCATCGCCGAGTGTATGCACAAAATCGCCCAATTTCAAATTGCACACCTGTGCCACCATCATGGTGAGCAAGGCATAAGATGCAATATTAAATGGCACGCCAAGAAATATATCAGCACTACGCTGATACAGCTGGCAGCTCAGTCTTGACCTTTGATCCGCTTCTTCCGGCAAAGCAGGTGCCACATAAAACTGGAAAAAGGCATGGCAAGGCGGTAATTTCATTTGATCGACATCTGCCACATTCCAGGCTGAAACAATCAGTCGGCGTGAATCCGGATTCTTTTTAATCGCTTCTACAACATTGGCTATTTGGTCAATATGCGTCCCATCCGGCTTAGGCCAGTTACGCCATTGATAACCATAAACAGGGCCTAAATTACCGTTTTCGTCCGCCCACTCATCCCAGATACGTACACCGTTTTCTTTAAGGTAGGCAATATTAGTGCTGCCCTGCAAGAACCACAGCAGTTCATGGATGATAGATTTGAGGTGCAGCTTTTTAGTCGTAAGCAGAGGAAAACCATCAGCCAGATTAAATCGCATCTGGTAACCGAATACGGAAATTGTACCGGTGCCGGTGCGATCTTCTTTCTTATTACCGTACGTTAATACATGATTCAGAAGGTCGTGGTATTGCTTCATATCTAAGGTCACCCATCCTATTCGTCATACCGTCGCAAGTCGGTATCCAGCGTCTTTAACGCCACTAGATTCCGTGTCGAGCACGGAATGACCATTATTTATGTGTTTTTCACAATAAACTGTTTAATTGCCGCAGCATCTGCATCCATCACGGTAAAACGCTGCGGTAAATCTTCAATATGATTCAATGCAGCCGGACGCTCAGGCGCCTGACCCAAAGCCTCAATGATGGACTCTTCAAACTTGGCCGCCAACGCTGTTTCCAGCACCACCATCGGCGTTTGCTTATCAAAATACTCAAGGGCGACTTTAAGGCCATCAGCAGTATGCGTATCAACCACTACACCGTATTTTTCTTTAGTCTCACGTATCGTTTGTATACGATTTGCATGATTACTGCTGCCGGATACAAAGCCATAATCCGCAATCTTCTCAAAGTAGCCATCTACTTTTAAATCAAAACTATTGCCGTTATCGACCTTGCTCCAAAGCCCACGGGTTTTATCACTATCGCGCCCTACCAAGTCAAACACAAAACGTTCAAAATTTGAAGCTTTGCTGATGTCCATTGACGGACTAGAGGTATGGTAAGTTTTAGCTGAACCGCGCGGACTGTAAACACCGGTTTTAAAGAATTCATCGAGCACGTCGTTTTCATTCGTTGCCACGACTAGCTTATCAACTGGCAGACCCATCATACGCGCGATATGGCCAGCACATACGTTGCCGAAGTTGCCAGAAGGGACGGAGAAGCTGACTTTCTGTGCATTGTTCTGCGTCACCGCGAAGTAGCCTTTAAAGTAATACACCACCTGCGCTACAATACGACCCCAGTTAATTGAGTTTACAGCGCCAATCTTGTATTGCGCTTTGAATGCTGCGTCGTTGGAAACCGCTTTAACCATATCCTGGCAATCATCAAACACGCCGTTAACGGCAATGTTATAGATATTTTCATCCTGTAAGCTGAACATCTGCGCAGTCTGGAAGCGACTCATTTTTTTATGCGGTGACAGCATGAAAACACGAATGCCTTTTTTACCGCGCATCGCATATTCCGCAGCCGAACCGGTATCGCCTGATGTCGCACCAAGAATATTGGTGGTTTTACCTTCTTTAGTCAGTACATATTCAAACAGGTTGCCCAGCAACTGCATCGCCATGTCTTTAAACGCCAGGGTTGGCCCATTCGAAAGGCTCAGCAGGTATAAGTTGTCTTCCAGCTTCAATGTCGGCGTAATATCCGCAGCATTCTGACCTTTACGCGTAAACGCATACACATCGGCACGATAGGTTTTATCGATAATTGCTTTCAAATCATTCGCCGGAATGTCATCCACAAAGCGTGACAGAATCGCGAATGCCAGGTCAGCATAAGACAAACCGCGCATGGCCGTTAAATCAGCGTCGGTGAATTGTGGATAGCTTTCGGGCAGATATAAACCGCCATCCGGTGCCAGACCACCGAGCAGAATTTGGCTAAAACTTTGAGCAGGCGACTGCCCGCGTGTGCTGATATATTTCATAATCATCTCTGTTTTGTTTATTTTGTCATACCGACGTAAGTCGGTATCTAGCGTCGTTCATAAAGTCACTGGATACCGACTTCCGTCGGTATGACGGTATTTATTTATTCGTCAAATGATAGTGCTGTAAAGGTCATTCCAATAAGGATTAAGTTTTTCAATTAACTCTAACTTCCACTGACGCTTCCATTCTTTAATCTGCTTTTCTCGCACAATCGCAGATTCCATGCTCTCATGCTGCTCATACCAAACTAACAAATGCACCTGATGCTGTTTAGTAAATCCATCAACCTGATCATTTTTATGCTGCCAGATTCGTTGTACTAAATTAGAAGTAACTCCGGTATACAAAGTACCGTTGCGTTGACTAGCCAGAATATAAACACAAGATTGCATGAATTACTGCGACTCCAGCTTTACAAATTTATATTTGTCGTCATTCCGACGTAGGTCGGAATCCAGAGGCTTTAAACAACGACACTAGATACTGACTTATGTCGGTATGACGTTAAGCGAGTTATTTTGCAAGCTCTTCCATACGGATGCGCACTACTTTGCCATTGATTGCAGCGAGCGCTTCAATGGCTGCAATCGCTTCGTTCATATTTTTTTCTACAGTAATATGCGTCAAGATAACAATGTCGGCTTCCGTCTCGTTTTCATCCGGTTCTTTCTGCATCATCGCGTCAATTGAAATCGCACGATCACCCAGGATTTTAGTCACTTCAGCCAGCACACCTGGCTTATCACTGGCGCGCAGGCGCAGGTAGTAAGCACTTTGCACTTCATCAATCGGCAATATAGGTAAA
>Ga0207972_100415_pt1 | contig 10979 bp, 10 predicted proteins | sample LakWasMe75_LOW10_2_FD_183903 | JGI IMG/M metagenome (GOLD analysis project Ga0207972, IMG submission 183903) | Freshwater sediment methanotrophic microbial communities from Lake Washington under simulated oxygen tension - Sediment Metagenome... | ecosystem: Environmental > Aquatic > Freshwater >...
TTCCTTACATATTTGGTTCGATAGCCTGCGTTTATTTCTTCAATCACCATGGATAGGTAATGGTGCTGGTAGCATACGTATGGAATCATTTTTATTGCTTGATAGACCAGCAGTGATAGCTTCAGGGCATATTTTTGAAAATGCACACAACTTATTTTTACATTTACTTACAGAAATGGGTATATGTGGATTTTTAATCGTTTTAGTGAGCTTAGCAACATGGTTCCGCGCTTTTAAATGGAGTGAACTTAACACGGAATCATGGTGGCTCATGGCTTTAATTGCAGTTATCGGTATTCACAGCATGTTGGAATACCCCCTTTGGTTCGCTTATTTTCTTGGAATTGCAGCTTTACTACTCGGAATGGGGGATGAAAAATTTGTATCCATAAGCACACCAAGAATAACTAGCAAGCTTACTAATAGGTTTAATAGAAAATTATCTTCCTCAGGCCTGATTCTAGTTTTGTTACTAGGCATATTAAATTTAAGCACAATGTTTATTGCTAACATGAAACTGGAAAACTGGTTTCAACAGTGGGCTCATAATTCAGCTCAAAAAGACAAGGAACTTGATTGGGTAGACCACTATTCACTGCTTTCACCCTATGCCGAATTAATGTATGCATTATCAATGGATACGAACTTAGTCAAAATTGACGAAAAGATATTATTAAGCCAATCGGCCATGCATTTTAAACCGTTACGCAGAATCGTCTACCAGCATGCGCTATTATTAGAACTGCAAGGTGATCATGCGAATGCGGTAAAGCAATTAAATCATGCGTTGACAGCATACCCTGGTAATTTCACGTACGAATTGAATGCTACGTCTTTGGAATATAGGCAAAGCTATCTGAACTTATTGTCAGAAGCAAAACTAACAATGCCAAATAAAACAAGTACTGATTAATCAACAAGAAAAAATCCAGCCCATTTATTATTAAATTAGCAAGCTATTTATAAGAAAAATTTACAGACCAAATACCTGATTGTTGTATTAATTGATATCCAGACTTGAATCTCCGCCGGCAATCCAATCTATGCCCATTTCATCTTCAGTGAACTTGAAATAAACAATGTATATACCTACCTTGCAAAGCATCAGCGCTAACTACGCTGTAACTCGTTTTTTTATTTGCATGAATATCTTGCCTTTTATTGCTTGGCCAGCGCTATAATTCATACTATCGTGCTTCTAGAGGTACAGATATCATTTAATCACTTCAGTTATGACCAACATGACTTACAAAACTCCACTAGAATTAACTAACCACAATACAGACCTAACCAAAATTAATGCTAGCGTGATCTGGCTTCATGGTTTAGGTGCCGATGGCTATGATTTTGAGCCGGTGGCTAAACAAATGTTAAAGCCTGATGCGCTGCCCAACGTGAGATTTATCCTGCCGCATGCACCTGACATGGCAGTTACACGTAATAACGGCTATGTGATGCCGGCATGGTATGACATTTATGGCATGATTCCCGTGATTGAGGAAGATGAAGCCGGAATTAAGATGAGTCAAGCTTACATTGACGCATTGATACAAGCTGAAATTAGCCGCGGAATATCCAGTGACCGTATTGTGCTTGCCGGATTCTCACAGGGAGGCGCTATTGCCTTGCATACTGCACTGCGTTATCCACATAAGCTAGCGGGCATACTCGCCCTATCAACCTATTTACCACTTCACGCCAAACTAAACGCAGAAGCTCACACTGCCAATAAAAACATCCCGATTTTTATGGCGCATGGCATTTTTGATGATGTAATCAGTTTAGAGATGAATAAAGTTTCACGTGATTTGCTGCAAAACTCTGGATTTTCTGTCAACTGGTATGAATACCGCATGGCGCACTCGGTATGCGCTGAAGAGATTATAGACATTGAGTCATTTTTAAAGCAGGTTTTATCATAAGTTTTGCCGCTAGATTTGATAGAATAGCAACTTACCTAACTTTTCGTCATTTAGCGTTATGCCTGCTCCCAAAACCGAAAAATCAGCCGCACCCACATCCTCATCAAAGCCCGAATCTGAACAAAGTTATGAGCAGGCGTTTAGCGAGTTAGAGCAAATTGTTGCGCAAATGGAATCTGGGCAAATGTCGCTGGAAGACTCCCTTACTGCATACAAGCGTGGTAACACGCTACTCGAATTCTGTCAGAAATCTCTCGCAGACGTTGAACAACAAGTCAAAATATTGAATGAGCGCCAGCAATTAATGCCATTCAACGCAGAAAATGAATAAGCAAGCATGACTGATCATATCGCATCAGATTTCCTCACCTGGGCAAAAACCAAGCAGGAACGCATTGAAGAAGTGCTAGATGAAGCACTGCCTCCAGATAGCCAGGAGCCGCATAAACTGCATAGCGCGATGCGTTATAGCGCACTTGGCGGCGGCAAACGTGTACGCGCACTTCTATGCTATGCCGCTGCTGAGCTTTGCAACACTGAGATAGAAATTGCTGACGCTGCTGCAGCGGCTGTTGAGTTAATTCACGCCTACTCGCTAGTACATGACGATATGCCATGCATGGATGACGATGACTTGCGCCGCGGCAAACCGAGCTGCCATAAACAATATGATGATGCCACAGCCTTACTGGTAGGCGATGCGCTGCAAAGCTTGGCGTTTGATGTGTTATCAACACCGCAATTGTGTGCAAATGCAAACCAGCAGATCAGTATGTTAAATATACTGGCAAAAGCTGCCGGTTCAACTGGCATGGCGGGTGGTCAGGCTATTGATTTAAGTTCGGTTGGTAAAGCATTGTCGCAGCAGGAGCTTGAAGACATGCATCAGCTCAAAACAGGCGCCTTAATTCAGGCAGCAGCATTGCTGGGCGCTGCAAATGGCTCACTGGCACAAATTTCAGCTGTTCACGTTTACGCAGAAAATATTGGCCTTGCATTTCAAGTGATTGATGATATTTTGGATACTGAAGCAGATACCGCTACACTAGGGAAAACCGCTGGTAAAGATGCCGATAGCAACAAACCGACCTACGTCACGATTTTAGGTTTAGATGTCGCAAAGCGCCTGGCTGATCAACTGCACGAAACAGCGATTACAGCATTAGCGCCTTTCGGTGATCAGGCCTTGCGATTACGCGAGCTTGCCAGTTTTATTACCCAACGCAGTTTTTAATAACTTATTTAGATTAAATCACTCTACTTGTGACTCCGCTACTCGACACCATTGATTACCCCCAACAACTGCGCCTGCTGGAGCGCAGGCAACTTGTGCAACTCGCGCAGGAGTTACGTTTATTTCTAATTGACAGTGTTGCCAGAACCGGCGGACATCTGGCTTCCAATCTAGGTGTAGTAGAACTGACTATTGCCTTGCATTATGTGTTCAATACGCCAGATGACAAACTGGTTTGGGATGTCGGCCACCAGACTTACCCACATAAAATTCTGACCGGTCGCCGTGAAAAAATGCAAAGCCTGCGCAAACCACAAGGGATTGCAGGCTTTCCACGCCGCAATGAAAGCGAATACGACACTTTTGGCACCGGACATTCCAGCACCTCCATTTCAGCAGCGCTGGGTATGGCGGTAGCGGCCCAGAAAACCGGCAGTGCGCGACGTTCTGTCGCTATCATCGGCGATGGCGCAATGACCGCCGGCATGGCATTTGAAGCCTTGAATAATGCAGGCAATATGGACGCCAATCTGCTTGTGATACTCAATGATAACGACATGAGTATTTCTAATAATGTCGGCGCACTCAATAAATATCTAGCAAAATTATTATCCAGCCGCTTTTATGGCACGGTAAGAAAATCCGGCAAAAAAGTACTATCAGCGGTGCCGCCGATGATGGAGTTTGCCAAGCGCGCGGAAGAGCATGTTAAAGGCATGGTGATGCCAGGCACATTGTTTGAAGAGTTTGGTTTTAACTATATTGGCCCTATTGATGGTCACGATCTCGATGCATTGATTGACACGCTGCACAATATTAAAGAGCTTAACGGGCCGCAATTTCTGCATATTGTCACGCAAAAAGGCAAGGGCTTTGAACCAGCTGAAGACAACCCGAATAAATTCCATGGTGTAGGTAAATTTGATCCAACCAACGGCAATGCCATCAGTGCTAGCCCAGTAAAAACCTACACAGAAGTATTCGGCGACTGGCTAGTAGACATGGCAGCAGCAGACCCGCGTCTTATTGGTATTACACCTGCCATGTGCGACGGCTCGGGCTTGAATGCCTTTGCCGGCGCATACCCGGATCGTTACTTTGACGTAGGCATTGCTGAACAGCATGCCCTCACTTTCGCGGCGGGCATGGCCTGTGATGGATTAAAACCGGTAGTTGCAATTTACAGTACATTCTTGCAGCGCGCCTACGACCAGTTAATTCATGACATCGCGCTGCAGAATTTGCCGGTATTGCTGGCAATCGACCGCGCCGGTTTAGTGGGTGCGGATGGCCCTACACATGCAGGCAGCTTTGATTTGACTTACCTACGCTGCATTCCGAATATTGTGATAATGACACCGAGCGATGAAAACGAATGCCGAAAAATGCTGACCACCGGCTTTCAATACCCGGGTGTTTCAGCAGTACGCTACCCGCGCGGCAGTGGCAGTGGTGCTCTTATTGAGTCTGAACTGACTCCAATTGAAATCGGCAAAGGGCAAGTGGTACGCAACGGTAAAAATATCGCCATTCTGGCATTTGGCTCCATGCTCCCTCCGGCACTAAAGGCTGCTGAATCTATAGATGCCACTGTTGCGAATATGCGCTTTGTAAAACCGATTGACGCAGAACTCATTGAAAAATTAGCAAATACACATTCCTATATTGTTACCGTAGAAGAAAACTGCATTATGGGCGGTGCTGGCTCAGCCGTCATGGAAGCGTTGCAGGCAATGCAGAAAAATATCGCACTACCGGTTAAAACGCTTTGCCTTGGTTTGCCTGATCTATTTATTGAGCATGGAGTACATGAAACTATGCTCGCAGAATGTGGTCTAGATGCTGAAGGTATTGCTGACGCAATTGCGCAGTTAATAACCTAGTGTTATACTCAACTATTATTTAAATCTATCAAGCCAAGCACAATGAGCCAAACAAACCCGCAAAACCCGATTGAAGACGTACAGAACACTGCTGATACACGCCATTTAGCCATTGATAAGGTTGGTATCAAAGCTATACGCCATCCTGTAGTAGTCAAGGATAAATCTGGCGGCGAGCAGCATACAGTGGCTGTATTCAATATGTATGTGCATCTGCCACAGCATTTCAAAGGCACACACATGTCACGTTTTGTTGAAATTCTCAATATGAACGAACATGCGATTTCAGTCGAGTCATTCGAAACCATACTGCGTGAAATGGTGACCAGACTTGAAGCCGAGTCAGGACATGTTGAAATGACATTCCCCTACTTTGTAAATAAAGCAGCCCCCATTTCTGGCGTAAAAAGTCTATTGGATTATGAAGTGACTTTCATTGGTGAAATCCACCAGGGCAAATATGACATTACTGTAAAAGTCCTAGTGCCGGTTACCAGCCTTTGTCCATGTAGTAAAAAAATCTCTAGCTATGGTGCTCACAACCAACGTTCACACGTTACCGTAACAGCGCTGATCAATGATTTCATCTGGATTGAAGATATTATTGATTTGGTAGAAAAACAGGCATCTTGCGAGCTCTATGGTTTACTGAAACGCCCTGACGAAAAATTCGTGACTGAGCGCGCTTACGATAATCCTAAATTTGTTGAAGACATGGTGCGCGATGTTGCCGCCCAGCTTAACGCAGAAAAACGTATTGAAGCCTATACAGTTGAGTCCGAGAACTTTGAGTCTATTCACAATCATTCTGCTTATGCGCTGATTGAAAGAGATAAACGTAAACACTAAGTGTTAACTAAGCATTAAAATTAAAAAGCCACTAAATAGTGGCTTTTTAATTTTAATGCGCTAATATTTCTTGGTCAGCGTCATCATAATATCCTTACGCTGCATATCCAACCGGTTCAAAGCACTCATCCCAAGCAGCACAACAGACGGTGACCCGCCCTCCAGCACGCTAGCCTGCACCTGGCTAAGTGTAATACCCCCGATTTGAAGATTGGCAATTGTGACAAGATAAGCAGTTACCACCCCATTCGCAGTTGAAACCTGCACGGGTTGGCCACGCTTATAATCAATTTTTGCAAATTTAGCATCTCCACTATTCAGTGCCACCGTTGTAGCGCCGGTATCAAGCAGAAACTTTAATGGCGCTCCGTTAATCTTGCACTCAGATAAAAAGTGCCCCTGAGCATCTGCATACAAAGTAACACTGGGGCTACTGGAACTCGCGCTTCCAGCAATCGAAGCTGCCTGTCCCATGCCTAACTGCCTGGTTTTTCCTTCAATAAGCAATGTTGCCGAGCGGCTATCAGCAGCCAACAGCTTAACGCCATCGCTAACTTGGCCGACGCTTAAAGTCTTTGGCTTGCCGCCGTTAATCATGACTACAGCCATATTACTAAACAAGCCCACTACATTGACTTGTGTTTCTGCGAAAACACTAGCGCTAACAAGCAAACCTGCCGTTAGCAAAGCAACATTTAGCTTCATCTAAACATACCCCCGGTTTTTTGCTGATTTTCGCTGAGTTTTAATCCAAATCCTATCACAGCCAAGCCCAGCAAAGGGAAAGCAGCGGCTAAAACAAAGGTCTGCTGGCCACCTAAATACTGCAAAGCGTAGCCACCTGCAATGCCGCCTATTGCACCGCCCACGCCATAAGCCACACTGTTATAAATAGCCTGCCCTTTCGCCTGATGGCGACCTTTAAAAAACTGGGTAACCACTTCAACTGATGCAGCATGAAAGCTACCGAATGTCGCGGCATGCAGCGTTTGTGCCAAAATAATCATCCACAGGTTATCTACTGAAACACCAATCAACGTAAATCGAATAACAGCCAGAACCAGACTGGTCAATAAAATCGCTTTCAAGCTGAAACGTGCCATGATTTTTGGCATCAGCATGAAAATACCGATTTCACAGATCACGCCAACCGACCATAACAAGCCTATCGCACCTTTGCTATAGCCATGCTCGCTTAAATAGATAGAATAAAAATTGTAGAGCACGCCATGCGCCGTCACCATGAGCGAACACCCAACTAGCAAAGCAATGACATTGGGCTGCTTGATGACCTGCCATATTGAAAAGTGATCATGCTCATGCGGCGCTACAGTAGGTTCGGGCAAGGTATACGACAATACAAACAAACTGACCTGTACAATTAATAAAAACCACAGCAAACTTGCAATACCGGCACTATCAATCATAAAACCAAGTATCACGGCAGCGACAATGAAGCCCAATGACCCCCACATACGAATGCGGCTATAGTGGCCGTTAGTAGTAGCGAGATGCGCAAGCGTAAGTGACTCAGCCAGCGGCAAGGTCGAACTTGTGAATAAGCTCAAAGCTGCCATCACAAAAAACATCCAGAAAAAGCCGTGCGCCCAAAATACCGCGATAAAACCGCACAGCCCGAGAAACGCGGTAAGCCTGATCCACTGCGCGCGCTTACCGGTATGGTCTGCCAGCCAGCCCCAAAAATTGGGAGCGAAAATACGGCTGATCTGGAATAAAGACATCAATATGCCGATATCAGCCGCTGAAAACTTTTCTGATTGCAGATACAAGCCCCAGTAAGGCACGAACGCACCTACAAAAAAATAGTAGATGAAATAGAAGCGGGAAAGCCGGTTATGAAGTTTTGTATGCATATCAATCTGTTTAATGACGCGCCGCTATAATAAAAAAGCCGGCTAGTAGCCGACTTCTTTGTTACTTAGTCGGCTACAAGTACAGAATATAACCGATCTTTTAATAGCGAAAGCTATTTGTTCACTAATGTTTGTACATTAAAAAGATTAAAATATTTTAGGTGTACTGCAATTCACATCAGCATTCTGAGCACGGTGGCGTAAAGCATGATCCATCAACACCATTGCCAGCATTGCCTCTACGATAGGCGTTGCTCTAACACCCACACACGGATCATGGCGTCCCGTTGTCTGCATCATGACGGCATTACCATTCTTATCGATTGAGCGGCGCTCCTGCGGAATGCTGGAAGTTGGTTTTAACGCAACATTCACGCGAATTTCCTGTCCGGTTGATATACCGCCAAGAATGCCACCCGCATGATTGCTGACAAAACCCTGCGGCGTCATTTCATCAGAATGCACACTGCCTCTTTGTGCAACGGACGCAAAACCTTCACCGACTTCTACGCCTTTTACCGCGTTAATACTCATCATTGCGTAAGCAATTTCCGCATCCAGACGATCAAAAATCGGCTCACCCCAACCCACAGGCACACCTTCTGCTATCACGGTAATTCGCGCACCAACTGAGTCGCGTTCTGCACGGATTTTATCCAGATACTCTTCCAGCTTTGGCAGCACTGTTGTATTGGCCGAGAAAAATGGATTACTGTTGACAACATCCCAGCTCTCAAACGGGATATCTATTTCACCAAGCTGACTCATATAACCGCGAACCGTCACACCAAAACGCTCTTTGAGCCATTTTTTCGCAATAGCACCTGCTGCTACGCGCGCAGCTGTCTCACGTGCACTGGATCTACCACCGCCACGGTAATCCCTTACGCCATATTTTTGCGTATAAGTGTAATCCGCATGACCGGGGCGGAAAGTATCCATGATTTTGCTGTAATCCTGACTGCGCTGATCCGTATTGCGAATCAGCAGGCCGATAGGGGCACCGGTAGTTTTACCTTCAAATATACCGGAAAGTATCTCCACAGCATCAGCCTCCTGGCGCTGTGTTACATGACGTGAAGTACCGGGTTTACGGCGGTCGAGATCAATTTGCAGATCTTCTGCACTCAATGACAATCCAGGCGGACAGCCATCCACAATGCCGCCGATAGCTGCACCGTGAGACTCTCCAAATGACGTAAAGGTAAAAAGCTTACCAAGTGTATTACCTGACATGATGCGACCTCAATTAAAGTTAATAGATTTTAACACATCATGCAAAAGTATTAAGGGAGCACGGAATAAGTCGGCGAGCGGCATGAAGTGTACCCGTAAAGGGCATGTCCGTAGAATATATGCGCTGAAGCACATTATTCATACGCCAAAGGCGCACGGAACGCAGAAACCGAGAAAACCAACGTAGTGTTTCGGTGAAGGCTAACTCGCGTAGCGATGTTAAACCACGAAGTGGTGGCCGAAACCAAAAAACCGCGCAACGAAGAAATTCGCACGCACAGACACTGATTCCGTGTTTCCTTAATTTACCAAGCCTTTAATCCATTGCGTATAGACATGATTGGCGACTTTATTCAGGAAAAAACAATGCAGCGGCAAATTCTCCATAATCACTTCTGTAGATTGCACCGCAGGGCTTGCGCTTGACTGCCTGATTTCATCTGTGCCAACATCACACCATGCCACGACCATTTCCGGGGTCATCTCGATATGGCACTGAAACGCCAAGTGCTTGCCGATAGCATAAGCCTGGTTCTGACAGTGTTTACTTGCCAGCAAATGAGTAGCACCATCCGGCAAACTGAAGGTTTCACCATGCCAGTGAAAGCCATTAAAACTCTCCATATCACCAAACCAGTTATGTGCCGTAACATTGGGGCTGACAGCTACCTCTCCCCAGCCGATTTCCTTAATAGGATTTTGTGTGACAACTCCACCCAAAGCTTTAATGATCAGTTGTCCACCCAGGCAATGTCCCAATACCGGCACATCAGCCGCAACCGCTTCACGAATCAAGGCTAATACTGGCGGTATCCAAGGCAAATCATCGTTAACACTCATCGGGCCGCCCATGAGCACCATGCCACTAAACGCGCTGATAGATTCAGGGATAGCATCGCCTTCATCAATCTTGATTAACTGCCATGGAATACCGTGCGCATCTAAAAAAGTTGCCAGATAACCAGGGCCCTCTACCGCAACATGTCTAAAAATAACTACAGGTTTCATCATCACAACACCTTATATTTTCCAATTTCAATATTATCAATCGTATGATTTCCTATCGCATAACGAATCAAGCGCAAAGTCGGGAAGCCGACTTTCGCAGTCATGCGGCGTACCTGGCGATTTTTTCCTTCCGATATCCTGATTTCCAGCCAAGTGGTAGGAATCGCTTTACGTTCGCGTATCGGCGGATTGCGTGGCCAGAGATTTTCCGGCTCACTCATTATTTTAACTTCAGCCGGTCTCGTAAAAAAATCACCAAGATCTACACCCTTACGCAAAGGCGCTAAATCAGCATCGACAGGTGCGCCTTCCACCTGAACCCAATAAGTTTTCAATTCTTTATATTTAGGATCACTTAAACGATGTTGTAATGCACCGTCATCGGTTAAAATAAGCAATCCTTCTGAATCTGTATCTAAACGCCCGGCTGCATAAACATCGGAGATTGGAATAAAGTCTTTTAACGTGGCGTGCCCGTCTTTGCCATTTTTAGGGTCATGCGCACTAAACTGGCACACGACGTTAAAAGGTTTATTGAATAAAATTATCATACTTAGGAAATTTTGAATGACTTCTAAAATTATCAAACCAGCTACTGGCGAAAAAATTACTGTAAATGCAGATAATTCGCTTAATGTGCCGAATCACCCGATTATCCCATTTATTGAAGGTGATGGCATAGGTGTCGATATTACCCCACCTATGATCAAGGTCGTAGATACTGCCGTAAATAAAGCTTACAACGGCACACGAAAAATCTCATGGATGGAAGTTTTTGCCGGTGAAAAAGCGGTAAAAGTCTATGGTAAAGATCAGGATGGCAAAGACACATGGCTTCCAAGCGAGACCATGCAAGCCGTACGTGATTATGTAATTTCAATTAAAGGCCCACTGACCACGCCGGTAGGCGGTGGCATTCGTTCACTCAACGTAACCCTGCGTCAAGAGTTGGATCTCTACGTTTGCCTGCGCC
>Ga0207972_100417_pt1 | contig 10936 bp, 10 predicted proteins | sample LakWasMe75_LOW10_2_FD_183903 | JGI IMG/M metagenome (GOLD analysis project Ga0207972, IMG submission 183903) | Freshwater sediment methanotrophic microbial communities from Lake Washington under simulated oxygen tension - Sediment Metagenome... | ecosystem: Environmental > Aquatic > Freshwater >...
TTTAAAGCGCAAATGTCGCAAATGCGCAAAATGGGCGGCATGGGAGCGCTGATGGATAAAATGCCATCTCAAATTGCAGGCATGGCCGCCAAGGTTAATCCGGATGACGCAGACAAGAGTTTGCGCCGCATTGAAGGCATCATCAACAGTATGACGCCTATAGAGCGCCGTAAGCCTGAAATCATCAAAGCCACACGTAAAAAACGCATTGCTGACGGTTCGGGTGTGCAGGTGCAGGAAGTGAATCGCTTGCTCAAGCAATTTGAAGAGACGCAAAAAATGATGAAAATGTTCAGTAAAGGCGGCATGGCAAAAATGATGCGCAGCATGGGCGGCTTAATGGGAGGCAAGCTTCCCGGCATGCGTTGATTAAAGTTTAAGCAGTTTTTGGGTAATTTTCGGTATGTACAAATTTTTATCGAAGTCAACTAAAATAAATTCGATAAATATATAGAAATTTTCTATTTTGTGATTGACCAAGTGAATAGTTTCCCCCATAATTGCGGCCTTTCCTGAGTGACGCAAGTTACTTAAGAAACGAATGGGGTGTTAGCTCAGCTGGTAGAGCAGCGGACTTTTAATCCGTTTGTCGTGGGTTCGATCCCCGCACACCCTACCAAGATATATAAGGGGTTACGAGAAATCGTAACCCCTTTTTCTTTTTGTGCAATTTCCCAATCTACACCAGCTACGATTAAACTTTTCTAAGATATAAGCGTCAACGCTTTGGTGAATATAAAACCACCCATCCTCACGTTCGTCTCTATATAAATCTGGTTAATACTTAATATGCTTAAAAAAGCCAATTTCCCCACTAAGACTTGTTTGTCTTGTCATCGTCCTTTTGCATGGCGAAAAAAGTGGAAAGCGGTCTGGGAGGATGTTAAGTATTGTTCCGATGCATGTAGAAAACATCGGAATAAAAATCCTGGTGAAATATATTAAAAGTGAAAATTAAAAGAATCATTCTAATTCTTGGAGATCAGCTTGATCTTCAAAATGCTGCTTTAATAAGTTTCGATCATAAAACTGATGAAGTTCTAATGATTGAGTCAGCACATGAGTCAACTTATGTTTGGTCGCATAAAGCTAAAATTGCATTATTTCTATCTGCGATGCGACATTTTGCACAAGATATTAGCTCGCAAAAATATCCACTGACCTATATCAAAGAGTCTGATCTGGCTATTCAAGAGGTACTCAGGAAGCAACTAGTAGAAAAGAATGCTACCCATCTCGTATGCGTTGAGCCAGGTGAATGGCGTTTAAAAGTTGCGCTTGAAAACTTAGTGCAAGATTTGAATATTCAATTGGTGATGCATGATGACACGCATTTCTACAGCAGCAATACTGAATTCAGTGAATGGGTTGCAGATAAAAAAGAATTGAGACTGGAATATTTTTATCGCTATATGCGTAAAAAACATCAGATTCTGATGGACGAGACGTCTCAACCTGTAGGAGGGCATTGGAACTATGATGATCAGAACCGGCGCCCTTATTCTAAAAATGGTCCGGGGTTCATTAATGAGCCGCTGATGTTTGCGCCTGATGCTATTACATGTGAAGTTTTTGAGTTCGTTGAGAGAAAATATTCTAACCATCCGGGTACGCTTAAACAATTTGCGTGGCCGGTTACACGTGAGCAGGCTTTGGCTGCGTTAGACTACTTTGTGACTTACCGGCTCCCGAGCTTTGGGTTGTATCAGGACGCGATGTGGAAAGAAACGCCATTTGGCTGGCATTCTATTCTTTCAAGCTGCCTCAATCTAAAGTTACTTAATCCACGCGAAGTGGTGCAGCGCGCCTTGGATTGTTACAAGAACAATGCTTTAGATTTGGCAGCGGTGGAAGGTTTTATTCGACAAATTATTGGCTGGCGCGAGTTTGTCAGAGGCGTTTATTATCTGGATATGCCACAAATGGCAGCCGCTAATTTTTATCAGCACCAGCGTCAATTACCTGCTTGGTATTGGAGCGGTGACACGCACATGAACTGTATGAGGGATGCCATAGGTCAGACTTTGAACTATGGTTATGCGCATCATATTCAGCGCTTGATGGTGACTGGCAATTTTGCATTGCTTGCAGAAATTTTGCCTCAGCAAGTTTCTGACTGGTATTTGGCCATATATATTGATGCAATCGAGTGGGTGGAGTTACCGAATGTGGCGGGAATGGCGCTGTTTGCAAATGGCGGTCGTTTTACTAGTAAGCCGTATATAGCAAGTGGCGCTTACATTAAGCGTATGAGTAATTATTGTGATGGCTGCCAATATAAGCCGGAAATTCAATTTGGGGAAAATGCTTGCCCAATGACAACCTTGTATTGGAGTTTTTTGATGAAGCATCAACATGCACTTGAGAAAAATCCGCGTACGCGCTTGATGACGGCTAATTTATCAAGAATCAGTGAGGATAAAAAGGTTTTAATCAAAGCACATGCAAATAGGATATTGTCAGATTTGGATTCAATTTAGTTTTTGGCTTCACGCCATCAGCTTTTAAACTTTCCTTTTGTATTTACTTAATTTAATGCCATTATTTAAGTTATGTGTTCAGACTTAATGAATGGCCACCTTTCTAATTTTCTTGTTAAATATTTAGTGAACCCTGACAATACAAAATCTGAACTGCATCCGCGTAACCGGCATCGTGCGCGTTACAACTTTGATCAGCTTGTTCAAGCCAGTTCAGCATTGGTGCCTTTTGTGAAGCTGAACGAATATGGCGATGCGTCCATCGACTTTTCTAGTCCAGAAGCTGTTAAGGCACTTAATCAGGCTTTGCTAAAGCAGTTTTACGCTGTGAGTGTTTGGGATATTCCCAAACAGTATCTGTGCCCGCCAATTCCAGGACGTGCAGATTATTTGCATTACCTTGCCGATTTACTGAGTGAGGTGAATGCAGGTGTGATTCCGCGTGGTCAAGCTGTTCGTGTGCTGGATATAGGTGTAGGCGCCAATATGATTTACCCGCTGATCGGTACACGTGAGTATGGCTGGCAGTTTGTGGGGGCTGATATTGATGCTAAAGCATTAAATAATGCACAACAGATTGTTGAAGCGAATGCGCTTTCCGATGTGATTGAACTGCGATTGCAAACTTCGCCGCTATCGATTTTTAAAGGCGTGATCAGCCAAGGTGAAAAGTTTGCGTTGACGATGTGCAATCCGCCTTTTCATGGGTCTCTAGAAGAAGCGCAAGCCGGGACACAACGCAAGTGGCGGGGCTTAGGTAAGCATCTTGCCAAGCGTGGATCAAATCATAAATCTCCAGTATTGAATTTTGGCGGGCAGAACGCAGAGTTGTACTGTGAGGGCGGCGAGGAAGCCTTTGTGACAGCCATGATTAAGGATAGCAAATTGTATGCATCACAATGTATATGGTTCACTACGCTTATATCAAAAGCAGCGAACTTGCCCGGCGTTTATAGTGCGCTTAAAAAAGAGCATGCCCAACAAGTAAAAACGATAGAAATGACGCAAGGACAAAAGAAAAGTCGCTTGGTTGCCTGGACGTTTTTGAGCGCTAGCCAACAGCGTGCGTTATTAAGTGTTGTTGCGACCGTATGATGGAATTTTATTTTTCACGAGTACTTTTAAAGTCTTGATTCTGAAACAGCACATTTCTGCGCGCTTCACATGTTTTTGAGTCCATCTCAAACCCCACAAGTAACATGCAGAACAAATCATCATGACTTAATGGATAATCCCGATACGGATTTAGCTGATCTATTTTGTAGTCGAAATGTTGTCCCATCCATACGATGGCTGGAATATGCGTCTGCTCTTTAGGCGCGACAATATAAGGTGCCGCATGCAGATAAATACCATGTTCTCCAAGCGATTCTCCATGGTCGCTAACGTATAGCATGGCAGTTTCATATTGATCATCGTACTTCTTCAGGAAGTCGATTACCTGAGAAAGAAAAAAGTCAGTGTAAAGTATGGCATTGTCATAAGCATTATCAATCTCCTGTTGGGTGCAATTTTTGAGATCACTGCTTTTGCAGGTAGGTGTGAACCGTTCGAATTCTTTTGGATACCGCCTGTAATATTCAGGTCCATGGTTCCCCATCTGATGTAGAACGACCAAAATATCTTTGTTGCCTTTAGCGGTAATAAATTTATCGAGACCACTCAGCATGCCGATATCTCTGCATTCTTCATCACAAACAGGATTAAGTGTGGGGCTTTTGAAATCTTCATACTGCATTCTTACAGCCACGCCTTTTGAATCAGAGTTATTGTCACGCCAGAGAATTTGTACGCCATTTTTAGCAAGCACATCCAGCGCGTTTTCAATGTGCAGCGCATCTTGTCGGTCAAAATGCTTTCGTTTCATTACAGAAAACATGCAGGGGACAGACTCTCCAGTTGAGGTTCCACAAGCAGAAACATCTGTAAGACTTACTACCCCCTGCTTACGGAGTTCGGGGTTCGTTTCTTTGGTATAACCATTCAATGAAAATCTATCAGCTCTGGCCGTTTCGCCAACCACAAGGATGATGAGTTCATTTTTTAACTTGTTGCCAATCTCGACAGTGTCTGTAGCGGTTCTTTTTAATGCGGTGACTTCTGTGGATTTGAATTTTTGTACTGCATACAGAATGCCGGAATAGGTAAAGTAGATTGGGTTGGCGAACATTCGTGTGATCTTGTGTTCCCTGATAAATGACGCATAGCCAGCTGTAAAGGGCGCTACAACAGCAAGTAGTGTCATGATCAGCACGAGCAATATTAATATGCGCGATTTCAGCTCTATTTTAAAGCTCTGAATAACAGGCTTGTAACGCAGCGCCAGCCATGCTGGAATCAGACCCAGTACCAATGTTCTAACTACAAGATTCAAGTTCAGTAATCCCGCAGCCTCTTGCGCATTAGTCTGTACAATATTGTCGATCATGACCGTATCGATCACGACGCCATACTGATCCATGTAGTATGCTGCCTGAGATGACGCTATCAGAAAAAAGGCAAGTATCCAGCGCGTTGTTCTGCCATAGCTTATCAGTAAAAGAAACAACATCGTAGCCAAGGTGAAAAACATTGTTAGTGACAGTAAGAAAGGCAAGTTCTCCAAGCTAAGCGGATAGATCTCCAGTAGCCTTTTGAACAGGGAAAGATTTCCTGTCAACATAATGAACAGCGCAGCCAGAATGATGTTGCGATTTACTGGGGTAAGAATTTTTTTCATGTGGTCCGTTGTCTTGAGCTCGATCCCGCACACCATGGCTAGATATTTAAGGCGAACCGAAATGTGAGATTTCAATTATTCCTGGGTTAACGGGAATAGCAGTGAAAAATAAATTAACCAAAATGGTGATGTAGTCGCCAATTAAGTAGGTCAATCTAGGATTTAGCTACTTCATAGGCATAATAGAATATTATTTATAATGAATCGGGATATTTAATTCTTTGTCTGAAACGACTTCAAATTTGCTATCTTCGAAGGCCGGTGGGCCAAATACTTCAGGGTTATTCGATAATGCATAACCCTCTATTGGAATCATACCAAAACGCTTATTAAGCACGCCATTTCCGTCTTCATCGTGGAAGGCCAAAATTGCATAAGCCCCTGGCTTGAGTCCAGAGAGTTTCACTGTGACACGGTCATTCTTAGCTGCAACTTTAATTACGTGTTGCGCTAAAGCACTTTTTCTAAAAGTTTTAGCATCTGAATAAAGCTCTACATAAACCTGCCCGATACTATTTTTTATACCATGGAGATTAACTGTTAAGTTGTATTCTTCAGCAAAGACACAACTGCATGAGATTGCCCAAGCCAAGAACCCAAGTATTATTAATCGCATGAGAAATTACTTCTTATCTGCAATTTTGTTCAGTAAATCGTTGATTTCTTTCTTACGCCCATCATCTGCAACTTCGCGGCCTGCTCTAGGACTCGCCTGTAATGCTTTTTTTAACACTTTTTCAGCATTTGATAAATCACCGATTTTGTAAAGATAGTCACCATAGAAATAATTGGAGTCAATGCCATCAGGATTCATCTCCAGCCCTTTTGTCAGGTATTCTTTTGCTTTTTTATTATCACCAAAAGAAATCGGCCATGACGGGACTTGATAATATAAAGAGCCAAGGCTTGTATAGGCAGATCCGTTTGAAGCATTCGGGTTGATTTTAATGGCGTTATCAAAACTGTTTTTAGCATTTTTAACTAAAGACAATGCTGCCAGTTGGCCGCTAATGCCGTTTCTCACACCGGCGAACGTAGCTTCAATAATGCCTTGCCAAATTAGAGGCTCCGCTTGATCTGGATATTGTGCTGTAACGGTTTTTGACTGTTCTAATAACGCCTCAAACCCCTTTTCTTGTGAAGATACGGGTGTTTGATATTTGAGTTTTTCCCAAGATTTTTGTAATTGAACAATATCTTCATTCATGCCGGCAAATGCCGCGTTTGAAAAAGATAAAAGAACAAGCATTAAGCCTAGTAATGTTTTTCTGACAATATTCATAAAGATCTCTTTAAATGATAAACAATGAATATCAATCAAATAGCATGCCAAAAATTAGCAACACTTAATTACGAAAGCGATATTAAAATTTTTCATTATAAACAGTATGTTAATCAATAATTCTTGACGGGTTTACATTGATTTATTGATTAACTTTATTGGATATACAATTTTTGCAGGATTAAAGTGTGCAAATTTTGAAATGGAGTGGTAGTTTGAGGCTGTAAATGATACGTGTAACGCAGGTTATGGCAATTCACTGCTAATACAGAAATTGTTGGTCGTTAATAGCGTGATTTTTCAAATGGCTGTATTAGCACATTCGCAGGCTTTATGTTCCGCAAAAAGTTTTGTAGTGGGTATCAAATTCTGGCTGCGGGGCCTGCAGGAATGCGGCGCAATCTGCTGGCGGATTATATGGCTTTGAAAGGGCAGCTAGAAGTTTTTCTAGTGGCTGTAAGTTATCTTGATCCACTGCGGCGTCAAGCGCTTCTTCAACTAAATGATTGCGTGGAATAATGGCTGGGTTAGTCTTGTCCATCAAAACTATGCTCTGTTCCATGGATTCAGTTTGTCTGGATAATCTAGCTTGCCACTGTTGCAGCCAATTTCTGAAACCTGCATCATGGTAAATTTGCATTTCTTTGAGTGACTCTTTTCCTAGTGATCTAAATGTATTTGTGTAATCAGCTTTATTTTTTTGCATATACATTAATAGGTCTTCTGCCAGCTTCAAATCATCTGCCTCTGCGTTAAACAGTCCAAGCTTTCTGCTCATACCTGTTAGCCAGTAGTCTAAAAATTTGCCTGGAAATTTCCCGAGTAAATTTTCTGCAACAGCAATCGCTTGGCCTTCATCTGAATCTATTAATGGTAATAGCGCTTCAGCAAGGCGATATAAGTTCCAGTGTGCTATCGGTGCCTGATTACCGAAAGCATACCGCCCTGACTTGTCAATTGAGCTGAATACAGTACTTGGATCATAGCTGTTCATGAACGCACATGGACCATAATCAATGGTCTCCCCGCAGATGCTCATGTTATCAGTATTCATTACCCCGTGAATAAACCCGACATGCATCCATTTAGATATAAGCGATGCTTGTAAATCGATTACATTTTCAAGAAGTTGCGCGTATTTGTTTTCTGCAGCAGCAATTTCTGGAAAGTGTCGATCGATTGTGTAGTCGGCTAACTCGGTAAGTACCTGATGATTTTGAATGGCAGACGCAAATTGAAAAGTTCCGACCCGGATATGGCTAGATGCGACTCGGGTTAAAATCGCTCCCGGATATGCATCATCGCGGTAGACAGTTTCACCGGTTGTTACAATGGCTAAACTTCTGGTAGTGGGAATGCCAAGCGCGTACATTGCTTCACTGATTATGTACTCACGTAACATAGGGCCGAGCGCGGCTCGACCATCGCCTGAGCGTGAGTATGCGGTTCTTCCAGAGCCTTTCAGTTGAATGTCGACGCGCTTGTTTGCTGGCGTAACGTGTTCACCCAGTAATATGGCGCGGCCATCACCCAGAATGTTGAATCCACCGAATTGATGGCCAGCATAAGCCTGTGCAATCGGCTCGGCCGTTGCATATACTGAATTACCGCTAAGAAATTCAGCACCTTCCTTCTCAAGAGTCTCTGGGTTTAATCCCAAAGTCTGCGCTAATTCAATGTTTAGCAATAATAGGCTAGGATTTTTAACACTTTCTGGCCGCTGCTTTTGGTAAAGAGCCGATGTTAGTGTTGCATAGCTGTTATTAAACTTGAAGCCGGAATGCTCTGGTTTTGCATTAATAGAAGTTTTCATCTTTAATATTGTTTACTAAATTACTAGGATATTAAGCAAATAAAAACTTACTAGCAACTAATTATCTTTTTTATATTGCAGGCATTGAAGTAAATAATCAGCTTTCCACAATATTATGCGGAATACAAAGAACCCAATACTTGGGGATTGGTAAGAACTGAGCGCGGTACAGGCTTTTAGATTTAGCGCAAGCACCGCAGCCCAGAAATGAAAAGACTATTAAGTAGCCTAGTTTACAGTTACTGCATTCTTCGCTCAGCAACTATCGGGATAAGGTTTGCCGCTAAAGCCGTACCAGAATGGTTTAGTATTAGAACCAGTGATACTGCTAATGATAAATGGCGAAGTTGCATAAGCACCTACACGCCGGGCTCATCTTTAGGATTATCAATGATGGTTTCATCAACATGGCTGTGGCTGCTATAAAAGAAAGTGCCAAAGTGAATTCTGAACTCAGGCCTGTTAGCTTCATTATAGTGTTGTTGCTTGTGCTGAATCGCTTGGTTATTAACCTGTTTTAGCGCATTCATAGCAGCTTTTCTAGCGGCAGTAGCGATGACTTTTACATCTGACTCTGTTAATCCTTCATGCCATACAAACCTGTCAAGGAAAGGTGGCTCCCCACCATTTAGATTGTGCTCTGCTGCTGAGATATGGTCATGTATGTTTTGTCCGAAAAAGTGTGCTTTTTCATCAAGGTCATCAGCTGGTATCAGCGACTCGACAATTAAATGCACCATACCATCTTCTGTGAGTTTGATTATTCCGCGGTTTACGCATTCATCCATTAATGCGCGGGGATGAATGTCATTGGTTAGTGTTTCTGCTAACGAGATGAAGGATATCTTATAGTCCGGTTGCGGATTACGAGGTATTGGTTTCGGTTCACCGTCCTGATCCAGTAATTCCGGGGTGCCCAGCCATTGCGCAATTAAGTTGGCTATCAAGCCTTGCTGACGGCCACCTGTTTTTTCTGGTGCTCGGCCTAGGAGCCGACGCACATCTTTGCGATGAACGCCTGTAAGCAGAGCAATTCTGCTGTCTGTTTGTGATTTTCCATTCACTTTGAATTCATCTTTTGCTACCGATACGAAAGCGGCTTTCAGCATTTCCGAAAGGTTGCGGTGGTCGATCCCAAAATGGATGCATAACCTAGCAATCGGCTTGAGGCAATGTTCAAGCGCGCTGATTATGGATGATGGAGTTTCAATAGACATATAGTGATTTGTAAGTCGGTCCGATGTTTGTTTGGCTCTTCAGTACGTACAAATATTTTCGTTCATTATACATAAAAAAACAATAGTGGTATTTATTCCCGTTATTTTTTAACTTTAATTTTTGCCGCCGAATTTTCTAATGATAGTGGTTGTTTAAAAATACCTTTGACAAAGCAAGGTGAGATGTTAATATTTGTTATAAATCGGGAAAATATACCATTTAAATTGAAGCGTAAAACATCATCTATCAAATCCTAAGGATTAATTATGAAGTTTAAATATCTGAATGGGCTGGCCGACATCGTTGTAAATATTGATGAAGATAAAAATATCTTTGATGGAAATGTTATCGGTATCACTGAGCACGCTATTCGACTAATTGCACAAATGAAACAGCATGGACTGAATGTTGGCACATTGCAGGAAACTTTTGCCGGCATGCAAGTTTTGTATGGCAATCGAATTTTGGTAACCGAGTTAATTGATATTGCACATGAAGAAATAGCTCGACTTTTGGGCAAGGACGCCTGGCGTGTTTATGGCTGTGATGAAGGTGGCTGGTTTTTCCAGACGGATGATGCATGTGAAAAAGCTGCTGCGTGAAGGTTGCTTGTCGGCTGTTATTTAGAGAGGTAATGCTAGGGCTTTGAAAAAATCCATAAGGCTAGAGCTGGCAATATTATTTAGTTGTATGCGTCACCAATATTGATGATGACTCAAGTTTGAGTGCCAATGATAATTGCTAACCCAAAATTGTCGCTTGGAGTTGAAGGGCTGTATTTTAAATAGGCGGGTATTAATGTTGAATATAAATAATGAATTGCTAATGTGTTTATTAAGCTTATCTGCAAGAAGTTTGCTGCGCAAAATCTGTGTCGTTTTGTTGATAACGTTTTCTGTTAATGCTGTTGCAGCTTCAGATTTTCCTGAGTTACCAGATGAGTTGCTGTTGGCAATACGTTCAGCAATACAGGCGCACCCTGATGTAATGATAGCCCATTCAGATATGTTGTCGGCTAAGTCGAGAGTAGAAGCTGGCAGTTATGCAAGGCGGTATGCCTTTATCTGAACCGGCATCGTCCGAGCGTCTGCCGCGGCTATGGGTGCAGATGTCTGGGGAGTTTTAAGTTCGTTAGTGATGGCAAAAGCAATCTATAATGCCGTTAATTTAAACGCTGCTAGTTCAATATTTAGTTTTTTACTTTTTGACGTGACTAAGCATCGCGGCTGCAATGGCATCGCGTTTATTACTAACAAAACAATAACTACGCTAGTTAAATTATAACTAGTATGTAGCGCCAAAAAAAATGACCCATGATAGGGTCATTTTTTTGGATTCTTTGGTACTAAACCTTCTGAATGTTAGAAGCTTGTTTACCTTTTGGTCCGTCAGTTACGTCGAAAGTAACGCGATCGTTTTCTTTC
>Ga0207972_100418_pt1 | contig 10934 bp, 11 predicted proteins | sample LakWasMe75_LOW10_2_FD_183903 | JGI IMG/M metagenome (GOLD analysis project Ga0207972, IMG submission 183903) | Freshwater sediment methanotrophic microbial communities from Lake Washington under simulated oxygen tension - Sediment Metagenome... | ecosystem: Environmental > Aquatic > Freshwater >...
CGATTTGGCACAATATTTTATTGAAGCTAGATATGAGGAAGTATATGGATCGAGATATGCAACGATCAAAAAAGTTATCCCGAATGTTATCCCGGAAACAAAAAAGCCAGCGTTAAGCTGGCCTATTCATTTATAACTCATTGATTTTATTGGTCGGGACGGAGTGATTCGAACACTCTACCCCTTGCACCCCATTTAAGTTAACACTTGAAAAATAACCTTTAAATCCCGCGTAAAAAGCACTTGTCATAAAGTACCTATCAGTATGATTTTATTGGTAAAAATGTTGATTAAATACCGTCTCATGATGTAACATAAAATCTCATAATAATTCATGCAAAGGTGTCACCATAAGTGTCACCAGAATTGAGAGCCCAATTGTTACTCACAGACAGAAAAATCAAACTTGCCAAAACTACATCCGAAAGCATTTTTTTAAATGATGGACTTGGTCTTTATCTGAGAGTCAGAGCATCTGGCAGTAAAGTTTGGCTTTATCGATATAAAACAATTGATAAAAAAACACGATGGCTTGAGCTGGGAACTTATCCGGATATGAGTTTAGCATCTGCTCGCACGGCTGCATTAAACTCAAAGGCTAGACGCAGAGAAGGAGATGACCCCGTAGAAATTAAAAAACAATCTACAGCAAATAAAAAAGCTAAAGCTGCTATAGATGCCGCACGACTCACTGTAAAACAGCTTTTTGATAAATGGCTATTGATAGAGTTAGATAAACGAAAAGATAAAGGTACAGAAATAAAGCGAGCTTTTGAAAAAGATGTTCTCCCAATTATCGGTGAAATTTTCGCCGAGTCGATTACACGAACTCATGTTACTAAAATACTAGACGAAATATTAAGTCGAGGTTCGTCCAGAATGGCAAACAGAATGCTTACAGATTTACGCCAAATGTTTGGCTTTGGATATGTTAGAGGCATCATAGAAAATGACCCAACACACAAAATAAGAAAAGCAGATATTGGCGGTAAAGAAGTTGAGCGAGATAGAGTTTTAAGTGAATCTGAAATAAAGAAATTAAATGATTTATTGCCAAATGCAAATCTAAATAAATGCGCAGAGAGTGCTATTTGGATAGCTTTATCAACCGGATGCCGAATCGGTGAACTTGTAAGTGCTAAAAAACAGCATATAGATCTCGACAAAGGCGAGTGGTTAATTCCTACAGAAAACTCTAAAAACTCAAAAACACACACTATTTACTTATCAGAATTTTCAAAGCTTCATTTTCAGGAATTGATTAGATTAAACACAGTTTCTGTTTGGCTTTTCCCAAATAGAGCTGACGACAATCATTTATGCCTAAAAACAATAACAAAACAGATTGCAGACAGGCAAAGAGCACCCGATAAAAAACCTATGAAAAATCGTGCAAAATCCAGCTTGGCTCTAAATTTAGATAATGGCAAATGGACGCCTCACGATTTAAGAAGAACAGCAGCCACAATGATGGGCATGTTAGGTGTGAGGCCAGACGTTATTGAAAAATGCCTTAATCATGTAGAACAAAATAAAGTTACTCGCATATACCAAAGACAAAAGCTTGAGACCGAACAAGCGCATGCATGGAGACTATTGGGCGATAGGCTTGCTTTACTATTAAACAAGAACACTAGCAACATCTCTTTAATAAGTGCAAGGGGGCTTTAATGCCTACAATCGCAAGACTCAAACGTAAAGCTACAATTCAAGCTCAAGAGATTAAGAAAATTGAGCTTATCAACAACATGCCCGAGCATATTCTAAATAGGAAGAATAAGAACAAGTCTGCAAAAATAATCAGCAATCAAATTCTAAATAATTTACTAAATAGTGAAGATCCAAAAGAATCAAAATTGCTAGGCGGCTTAATGAGAACAGAGCTTGACGGCAGTGACGGATTTTTACTGAAAACTGGCAACTATATTGTTCATCACAATGAAGTTGTAAGAGACGCTAGAGACCTTAACATTGAAAATTTAAAAAATGCTTACCCTGATCATTGGCTAAAACGCGGTGGGGCTAAGTTCATAGCTATATCAGAAAAAAATAAGGACGAAAAAGACAGGGCAGTCAAAGCATCAAAATATTACCCTAAACCGATATCCGAACGTACTTTACAAAACTATTTTCGCGAAATACGCAGAGCATCAAGCATGCCCTAAATCTCATGCTATTTAATACGTATCCAGAGCGATTCAAAACGAATCGCCATAAGGAGACGTATCATGAACACCCATATCAAACTAACTGACAACAATACAAATGTCTGTCATGAATCAGAAAAACTTCTAGCCACACTCAGCCACTTCAATAATCTGCCCGATTGTGCAGGTGTGTCAATTGCTATAGGTTGCGCCACAACAGGCCGCTCTAGAGCCAGCATCTACCGTGATATCAATACTGGTAGATTAGAGGCCATCAAAATTAACGCATCAACAAGAATTCGGGTTGGTAGCTTACGAAAAATGCTTGCAAACAACCCACTAGTTAAATAATCACTCTAGAAAACTTTTAAATAAAAAAAGCACGTCTTTTTAAGACGCGCCCAAAGGATACAACAGATGAATAATACTAGCACAATTGCACAAAATTTAAGCAACCATTCATGGATTTCACCTTTTGAGGAAAACATCCCTAATTCTCTAAAAAACCAACCTTTTGCAGTATGGTTAGCAGAACCCAGAGAAGGTAAGCCCGGGAAATTTAACAAGGCACCTCGCTCACCTAAATCTGGTCGCATCATTGGTGCCAACAAACCTGAGTTATTTGGCACATTTAATGATGCTTTAACAAAGTTTAAAAGCGGTGGTTATACAGGTGTAGGTGTTCTGCTTACAGGAAACGGTATTGTTGGTATTGATATTGATGATTATGAATCGATCTTTACAAACCAACCTTCTGTTAAAGAATGGGTAGAAACAGCAATTTCCATGGGAATTTATTGTGAATATTCACCAAGTAAAACAGGCTTAAGGCTATTTATATTAGGAAAGATTGGCTCATCAGGACGCAAAAGCGATGGTTTAGAAATATATGAAAACGTGCGCTTTCTTACAGTTACTGGGCATTTATTTAATCCCAGCATAATGGTTAATGAACTTATAGATTCTCAATCAATGATTGATGAATTTCTTAGACTTTTACCGAATGCTCAAAATAAATCTCCTACAACAATGCCACTGGAAGTCACCACTTCTGTTTCAAGCAAAGTGATTGATGGACTATGTCTAGCAGTTGAGAAAAAAGAGCCTTTGCTATGGTCTGGAAAGTGGCAGAAGGATAAATTCAATGTCATAGGCTACCCTTCGCATAGCGAGGGTGATATGGCGCTTACTGCATCAATCTCAAGAACCGCGGTTTCCATGGAGCTACCAGAGAGCATGATTTCAGATGCAGTGCTTAAATGTTTTATGCGCAGTGCAATGTATCGCCCCGAAAAGCATATGACACTCATGAAATATACCATTCCTAAAGCTATAGCTGGAGCAATTGGGAATGTCATAGTTAGTTCAACGCAAAAATTTAATTCATCTGGCATATCAGCAGCTGAATTAGCTAATAAGGAATTTGCACCTATTAATTGGGTTGTGCAAGATATCTTGCCAGAGGGTGCTTATTTACTATCTGCTAGACCAAAAGTTGGAAAATCATGGCTAGCCTTGCAACTATCATTAGCTGTGTCGTTTGGCGATTCCATATGGCACAAAACAGTAAAAAGAGGTGTTGCTGTTTACCTAGCTTTAGAAGAAAACCAAAGACGCCTTCAAACAAGACTTTCGCAACTTCGCGAGGAATGGGGGTCACCCGACCTAATACTCCATACATCATGGAAAAGAAGCGACCAAGGTGGCCTTGAAGACCTTGAAAAAATATTGAGTGAATTAAAACCTAGACTAGTTGTTATAGATACGTTAGCCAAGTTCCGTCCACCTTCAAGTAAAGGATCCAGCGCTTATGAAGGAGATTACAACGCTCTAGCACCTATCACTGATATGGCAAATAAATATCGTTGCTGCATCTTGGTTGTTACACACAACAGAAAAGGTAAATCTGAAGGCGACGCAATTGAAATGGTAAGTGGAACTCTAGGCCAAATGGGCGCGGTGGATGGCGCACTTATTATTGACGGAAACCGTGGCGACTCAATGATGCGTTTAACACTAGTAGGAAGGGATATTGAACATGACGGTGAGTTTGCAATTACTAAACGTCAACAAGGTGGCTGGGATTGGAGTGGAAGTGCTTCTCAGGCATTTATGTCGGCAGAGCGTCAAATAATACTTAATCTACTTAAGTCTATAACTTCAGGTTTAAAACCTAGCGAAGTGGCTGATCGCTTAAATAAGCCAAGTGGCGCAGTTAGAAAGTTAATGCATACAATGGCAGCAGAAATGCAAATAAAGCTAGATAAGACAGGGACTTACTCTGTGTAATCACACACTCACAAAAGAAATTATGGTGTGTGTGGTAACACCGGTAACTAGAATCACATGCGAGGTTAGCATGCCGAATAAACCATACACTCCACCATAACCAACATCAAGCCAGTGATCATTGTTACCAATGATCCTTCGGTTACTAAACTAGGAATAAAAAAATGAATCGCGAAAAGTACAAACCAAATTTTACAGAGCACGAGAGGCTCTTTGCTTTTAATAGAGTTAAATCAATCATGCAATCTGTGTCACAGGAATTTAACAAAAATCATCGTGTAGAAATAAATTTTGATATGAGTGAATATTTTATAAAGCTATATGCTGGTATGTGGCTAGAAATCGAACGTCAATATACAAGGAAAGATGCTGATAGCTGGCTTAAAGCTGGAGTTCATCTAAACGCGCTCTACATTAAAGAAATTGGCATTAATACGTTCACATTTCACTAAATCACAGCAAGAGGAACGCCATGACATTTTTGGAAGAGATAAAGAATGAGTTTTTACGCTCGCAACTTGAGAAAAATAAACAATATCAAAAAACAAAAGATTCATGGCTTCACGCCATGACTCCGTTAGAGGACAGGCTAAAAAAACTTTTGGATGAAATGCCAGAAATTATTAAATCAGAAGGAATATCACTACCGGTGATTCAAAAAATGCTCAAGGGTCGCTGGCGCGGCAACGCTCACCCAGGGGAGTTAGGAACTGCACTAAGGAAATTAGGCTATAAAAGAATTAGAGTCTGGAAAAAACCTGAAGATCAATTTAAAACATTTTGGCATAAACTATAATTGCTAGCGTATGATTTAATCACATTTAGTTAATCAACAAGGTTCAGCCATGAATAATCTGGGTAATGCTTTAAAGATAACACTGCTTTTAATTTTAAATTTACCATTTACCATAGCATATGCTGATGTTTATAAATGTGTAGTAAATGGGAAAATTGTTTATTCTGATAGTAGGTGTGCTTATCAACCGGATATAGTGAAAATAAGTCCAAATCAAAACGCTTTGCCATCAGCACAACCATCACCAAGAAATAATTCATACAATTCTGAACCTTCAGTAAGTAATAATTTAGAGTCTTCCAATGAAAATTGTGCATACTTGCTTGAGAAAGTAACTCGCATGACTGCTGACCTAGGCAGAGGTAGCTATAATGAACGTATTAAGAAGGTTAACGAAAGAAATGCTGCTAGGTATGAATACGAGGCAACTTGCATGAATGCTGCTAATAGAGATGCTCAAGTTCAAAATAGAAATAATAAAAAAATGCAACAACAGCTAAACGATATTCAGAGGCAACAAACAGAAATACAAAATAAACAAAGAGGATACGGCTATTAGTTCTAATGTAGACGTATTACAAAAATTGCCAAGCGTTAAAAAATACCATTTGTGTTAAGAGGCATATAGCAACCCGTGCCAGTGGGTGGGGTAGCCTTTGACCCATGGTGGGGTGGTACAGAAACTTAAGACCAGATAAGTGGCTAGCTAACATTTCAACCGCTTATGCAGATTATAGCTACTATCATCTGCCAATCTATAAACTACTATCACACACCAAAAAACTTACAGAGTGCAAAGGTGTCACCAAAAGTGTCACCAAAAATAAAAAAGCCAGCATTCAGCTGGCCTGTTCATTTGTAACTTATTGATTTTATTGGTCGGGACGGAGTGATTCGAACACTCGACCCCTTGCACCCCATGCAAGTACGCTACCAGGCTGCGCTACGCCCCGAACCGTTGCCGTACCTTAATACAGCAAGCGAGCATTATACCAAAAGCTTAGCCCTCATAAATCAGGGGTGATAAATAAATACTTGCACTGTTAAGATGTGCTCAGATCTGAACGTAGCAAACTTAAAATTGAACGCAACTCAGTTTTAACTGATGCAAAATCAAAATTAGGTTGCCCTGAACCAGCTAGCGGTAATTCTGAATCAGGCTGTGTCGATGCATGCGCTATATCTTTGCCATTTGCATTTTTCTCTGATTGATTATCAGCACTTTTAAAGTCGCCGTCATCAAGCCGATGGCGCGCACCACTGATAGTAAACCCTTGCTCGTATAACAATTCACGGATACGACGGATCAGTAAAACTTCATGGTGTTGATAATAACGACGGTTTCCGCGACGCTTAACGGGTTTAAGCTGTGTAAACTCCTGCTCCCAGTATCTCAGCACATGAGGTTTTACGCCACACAATTCGCTCACTTCACCGATAGTGAAGTAACGCTTTGCTGGGATAGGTGGTAATTGCACCTTGGCGGATTGATCAATCATACTTACGACTTTCTCACATGCTTACGAATAAATTAGGAGAACATCACAACTGCTTTTAAAACTACTACATTACAACTAACTGCCAAATTCATAACCTAGCTGGCAAAGTTTGCGTCCACTTTGCTTTTTAACTTTTGGCTAGCGTGAAAAGTCACAACGCGACGTGCAGTAATTGGTATTTCTTCACCAGTTTTTGGATTACGGCCTGGTCGTTCAGATTTTTTGCGTAACTCAAAATTACCAAAACCTGATAACTTAACACTATCACCTGCTTCTAACGCGATTCGCACTTCTTCGAAAAATGCTTCAACCATATCCTTGGCTTCACGTTTATTCAACCCAACTTGCTCATAGAGTAAATCAGCAAGTTCAGCTTTTGTTAAAGTCATACTACACTCCCATTTTTCAAAGCAATAAACGATTTTTATATTTAAATTTTCATTTATAGAATCTGCAGTCGCAAATTCTGATTTTTATTTAAATTTAAACAACCCTGACAACAGTATTTTTTAATTAATATCTAAAAATCTTAATTAAGATTAAAGATTTTTTATCAATTTCATTTTATTAATTTCTGAGTGCCGCATCAAAATTATTTGCCAACAATTGTAGCAAATTAGTCATGACCGTATCGGCATCGCTATCTGTCAGAGTTTTTTGAGTATCGTGCATAAGTACTGATAATGCAAGGCTTTTTTTGTTATCAGCGATACCTTTACCCTGGTATAAATCGAACAGCGCAACATCCAGAAGCAGTGGAATGCTGGCTTTTCTGATCGCACTTAATACTGTTTCAACAGCAATATTTTCATCCAGCACAATCGCAATATCACGGCGCACCGGCAAAAGTTTCGACACTTCCTGATAAGCTGGCAACTGGCGACTCAACACAGCACTCGCGTCAAGCTCAAACAGATAGGTACTTTTCGGTAAATCATAATGCTGCTGCCATTTCGGGTGCAGCTTACCTATCCAGCCAATCGCTTTACCATTGAGCACAATTCGTGCTGTCTGACCTGGATGCAGCGCATTGTGCTCGGCCTTTTCATAGCTACATTCTTTGCCGATTAACGCGTTAACAGTGGCTTTTACATCGAAGAAATCAATATCTGCATTCGTGGCAGCCCACTGTTCAGGTTTGGCGCTACCATACGCCAAGCCAGAAATGCGGGCAGTCTCTTGATATGCAGCATCAACCTGATGAAATACCGCACCAATTTCAAACAAAAATGCGCGATCCTGCTTGCGATTGAGGTTATAGCATAGTGTATCCAGCAAGCCGCCCCATATACTGGTGCGCATGACACTTAAATTACTGGCAATCGGGTTTTTAAGCTTGATCGGCGCATTGTTACCTAACAAATCGCGCTCCCAGCTTTCATCAACAAAGCTGTAAGTCACTACTTCCTGATAACCCGCCGCCACCAATGTGTCACGTACTTGATTCAGATGCAATTGATGCTCAGGTGCAGGCAGCATGGTCAAAGCTGCAACAGGTGGCGTTGCCGGTATGTGATCGTAACCGTGCAAACGTGCAACTTCTTCAATCAGATCTTCTTCGATGGTAATGTCAAAACGATAGCTAGGCGGCGCTACGGTGAATACTTCACCAGCAGTTGTATACGAAAAGCCAAGCTGCGTCAGCAACTGTGCTACTTTTTGCTGTTCAAAAGGGATACCCAAAACAGAAACCAGTCGTGACATTCTCAACTGTACTGGCTGGCGTACCGGCAATGTACCGATAACCTCAGTCACTACACCTGCTTTACCGCCGCAGATCTGTAAAATCAATGCGGTCGCATACTCAAGCGCATTACGTGTGTTACCAAAATCAACACCGCGTTCAAAACGGTAAGATGAATCCGTGCTCAAGCCCAGTCGACGCGCCTTACCGGCAATTACAGAAGGCACAAAAAACGCACTTTCCAGGAATACATCTGTAGTTTCATCACTCACCGAGGTAGGCTTGCCACCCATAATACCTGCTAGAGCAACTGCACCCTGTGCATCTGCAATCACCAGATCATCAGCTTTCAATTCAATGGTATTGTCGTTTAATAACTCAAGTGATTCACCGGCGTTTGCAAAACGCACATTGATATCGCCATTCAATTTAGCGGCATCAAATGCATGCATAGGCTGTCCTAATGCCAGCAACACATAGTTAGTAATATCGACTACCGCGCTGATGCTGCGCAAACCGCTACGCTCAAGACGTTTTACCATCCATGCCGGTGTTGGCGCTTTAGCATTGATACTAGCTACTAAACGGCCAGCGTAGCGCGGGCAAGCTGCCAGCTCGGCAACAGTCACATTTTTAGTTTGTTGCAGCTCTGCAGCAGCCGGACTAATTTCTTCAAACTTTGTAGCCGCGCCAGTAATAGCGCCCACATCACGGGCAATACCGGTAATACTCAGACAGTCACTGCGGTTAGGGGTCAATTTCAGGGTAAACAGATGATCATTTAAATCCAGGTGTTCACGAATATCCTGACCAACAACAGCATCACTATCCAACTCAAGCAAACCTGTTGCTTCAGCAGTTATACCCAGTTCTTTAGAAGAACACATCATGCCGAATGATTCAATGCCGCGCACTTTAGCCTGCTTGATTGAAAAACCAGGTAATTCTGCACCTACCATTGCGCAAGGGGCAATCAAACCGGCACGTGCGTTGGCGGCACCGCATACAATCTGCAACGGCTCAGCCAGACCAACATCAACTTTGCATACTTGCAAGCGGTCAGCATCCGGATGTTTCTCGGCAGACAGAATTTTTGCCACTACAACTTTGCTGAATGGCGCTGCGACCGGCTGCATCTCTTCTACTTCCAGCCCTGCCATTGTCAAAGCGTGACTTAAAGCCTGACTATCCAAGTCAGTGTTCACCAAACTACGTAACCAATTTTCTGAAAATTGCATAATGCCTTCGCGACCTAAAATTAAGGATTAATACTGTCTAACGATTATTTAAATTGACTTAAAAAGCGTAAATCGTTATTGAAGAAGTGGCGCAAATCATTAACGCCATAACGCAGCATGGTTAAACGCTCAATACCTAAACCAAATGCAAAACCGCGATACTTTTCGCTATCGATATTCACATGCTTGAATACTTCCGGATGCACCATGCCACAGCCGCCGATTTCCAGCCAGCCGCCATTCCAGCTCATATCCATTTCAGCTGAAGGCTCGGTAAACGGGAAAAATGAAGGTCTGAAACGCACAGTCAGATCATCACGCTCAAAGAATTTCTGCAGGAAGTCCTGCACCACGCCTTTTAAATTTGCAAAGCTGATGTCTTCATCCACCCACAAACCCTCTACCTGATGGAACATCGGCGAATGAGTCGCATCAGAATCCACACGGTAAACACGGCCTGGCGCAATGATTTTGAACGGCGGCGTCTGATTGTTCTTTAACGCATTTTCCATATAGCGCGCCTGCACTGGGGAAGTGTGCGTTCTTAACACGTTGGCTTCGTCTATGTAAAACGTATCGTGCATGGCACGTGCCGGATGGTCTCCAGGAATATTCAATGCAGTGAAATTATAAAAATCCGTTTCGATTTCAGGGCCAGTAGCCACTTCAAAACCGATAGAATGAAACAGCTCTTCAACGCGTTTCAGGGTAAGCGTTACCGGGTGCAAACCGCCTTGCGACTGCGCACGCGCTGGTAGTGTCACATCAATGGACTCCTGCGCTAACTGCTTTGCCTGCTCTGCATTCAGAATCGCTTCACGACGTGCAGTCAAAGAGGCTTCAACAGCCTGTTTAACAACATTGATCGCAGCGCCTGCTGCCGGGCGCTCTTCTGCACTTAACTTACCCAAGCCCTTTAAGGCATCGGTCAGTAATCCGGATTTACCCAGGTATTTTGCCTTGGCAATTTCCAGGTCGTTCATTGAAGCGCTGTTTGCAAAGTCCGTTGCTGCTTCTGCAATTAGATGCGTTAAGTCTGCCATGTGATTTTTTAATCTTAAGTTGTTATAAATTGACTGGCGGAGGCTTTCTACAAAGCACTCAAAACCACTAGATTTATTTCATAATACTTTGATTTTGCGCACAAAATCAAAAGAAGAATTTTACCGCAAAAAAAAGAGGCCGAAGCCTCTTTTTTTACTCAAACTTATTGCTAAGTGTGAAATTTTTAGCTTGACAAACTATGCAGCCAAACCAGCTTTTGCCAATTCTACGAATTTA
>Ga0207972_100419_pt1 | contig 10876 bp, 9 predicted proteins | sample LakWasMe75_LOW10_2_FD_183903 | JGI IMG/M metagenome (GOLD analysis project Ga0207972, IMG submission 183903) | Freshwater sediment methanotrophic microbial communities from Lake Washington under simulated oxygen tension - Sediment Metagenome... | ecosystem: Environmental > Aquatic > Freshwater >...
GCATGACCTTATAATTGAATTGTTGCAGATAAGAGAGACCGAATGTCTAGTGTACGTGTAAAAGAGAATGAGCCGTTTGACGTTGCTTTACGCCGTTTTAAACGTTTGATTGAAAAAACTGGTCTATTAAATGACCTTCGCGCACGCGAGTTTTACGAGAAGCCAACTTGGGAACGTAAACGTAAAGCTGCTGCTGCTGTTAAGCGTCAATATCGTCGCTTAATGAAACAAACATTGCCAGCAAAACTTTACTAAGAAATTCTTGGTAAAGCCATCAGTATGTCATTGAAAGCTCAGATATCTGAGGATATGAAAACTGCCATGCGCGCAAAAGATAGCGCACGTTTGGGCACGATTCGTTTGTTGCAGGCCGCAATTAAACAGCGCGAAGTTGATGAACGCATTGAGCTTGATGACAGCAATGTAATTGCCGTGATTGAGAAAATGCTTAAACAGCGTCGTGATTCTATTGCGGCGTATGAGTCGGCAAATCGCAATGACTTGGCTGATGTGGAAAAGTTTGAAGTCAGCGTACTGCAAACCTATTTACCACAGCAACTTACCGAAGATGAAATTAAAGACATCCTCGAAAAAGTTGTGGTAGATACAGGTGCTGCTGGTATTAAAGATATGAGTAAGGTCATGGCGGCGATTAAACCGCTGGTAGCTGGCCGTGCCGATATGGGTAAAATATCCGGGTTGATCAAGACCCGTTTAGGTTAAGCAGTCAGGCTGTGAACAAGCAAACATCATAAGGAGCGCAAGCTCCTTTTTTGTTTTCTTTTGCGCTAGAATTACCATTCGGTAATTAAATCAACGTCGTTATTTTTGGTAAAAGCAGATAAATTTGATCCCGGAAAGCTTTATTCAAGAACTCCTGAACCGCGTTGATATTGTTGATGTGGTGGATAAAAGTGTGCCGCTCAAAAAAGCCGGTGCCAATTACTCTGCCTGCTGTCCGTTCCATAATGAAAAATCCCCCAGTTTCACAGTAAGCCCTACCAAGCAGTTTTATCATTGCTTTGGCTGCGGTGCGCATGGTACCGCCATTGGTTTCTTGATGGAGTATCAAGGGGTTAGTTTTGTTGAAGCGGTGCAGGACCTGGCTAAAAATGTGGGTTTGGTTGTACCGCAGGAAACTCGTGATACGGACAGGCCAGCGCAAAAGGTGGTGGTGGGTCTGCAGGAGTCGTTACAGCAAGCTGCGAATTTTTATAAAGCCGAGCTTAAAAAATCACAGCGTGCGATTGATTATCTCAAAAGTCGCGGTCTGAGCGGTCAGATAGCTGCCAAGTTTCAGATTGGTTATGCCCCTGCCGGCTGGCAGAATCTGCAAGGTGTTTTTCCACATTATGAAAGTGAAGCCTTAACTACTGCAGGCCTGGTAGTTGAAAATGATCAGGGTCGGCGTTATGACCGTTTTCGTGATCGCATCATGTTTCCGATTCACGACCAGAAAGGCCAGGTGATTGGCTTTGGCGGGCGCGTGATTAATCCGGAAGATACGCCTAAATACTATAACTCCCCTGAAACGCCGCTATTTCAAAAAGGCCATGAACTTTATGGGCTGTTTATTGCGCGTCGTGCAATTCGCGACGCTGGCCGTGCTCTGGTGGTTGAAGGCTACATGGATGTTGTGGCGTTGGCGCAGTATGGTATTGAGTATGCGGTTGCTGCATTGGGTACGGCAACCACGCCATATCACATTACCAAGTTGATGCGCCAGGCAGATGAAATCGTATTTTGTTTTGATGGCGATAATGCCGGGCGCACTGCTGCATGGCGTGCTGCCATGAATGCGTTGCCGGCACTGACAGATGGCCTCAAGCTTACCTTTTTGTTCTTGCCGAAAGAGCATGACCCGGACTCGTATGTACGCGAATTTGGCAAAGAAAAATTTGAGGCTGAAGTGAAAGCGGCCATGCCGCTTTCGCAATACATTCTGCAGCACCTGAGTGAAAATAATCCGTTGCAAAGTCAGGAAGACCGCGTGCGCTTTTTGAATGAGGCGGAGCCTATTCTGCAGCAGATTAATGCGCCGCGCAGTGCAATGTATTTGCGCAAAAAAGTTGCCGAGCTCGCGCAATTATCGTCAGAAGAAATGCAAAGCCTGCTCAAACTGCCGAATGTAAATAGGCCGCCAGCACAGGCAAGACCCAAGCAGACGCGCACGACGGTATCATTGCAAAAGCGTTTTTGCCTGATGCTGTTGATGCGACCTGCGCTCGCCATTGCGTCGGATTTACTTTGGGTGGATGGCGAGGCAGAGGAAGATATTTTGCTGAAGCAGACTATTGAAACTTGCTTAAGTCACCCCCATTCTAAACCAGCAGTGTTAATGCGTGAACTAGAAGGCAAAGTTGAGGCCAAAGGTTTACGTGAGTTAGAACGTGAATTATCGCTGCTGGATGAAACGCTGGATCTTGAACGAGAGCTGGCAGGCACCAGGCAACAATTGCAGGATGTTTACTCACATAAGCAATCATCAAATTTATTGGCGCGAGTCGGTGAAAAACCATTAAGTGCGCTGACGGAAGAAGAGAAAGTCCTGTTGAAATCTGTGGGCAATAAACCCAGCCAAAATAGGGCTTAATTCTGGTATAATACGCGGTTCGGTAATCTAATCGTTATGCAGCTAATTTAACTGCATGGCAGAAGCTAATTTTAGAGGTAAGTCATGGCAAGACCAAAAAAGAGCGATCAAACAGCTGAAAAAGAAACAGATGAGTTTATTAGCACGGATATGCAAGAGGTAAGCGCGGAAGAGCGCCGTACCCGTCTTAAAAGCTTAATCGTTTTAGGCAAAGAGCGTGGTTACCTCACTTATGCCGAAATTAACGATCACTTGCCTGACGATGTGCAGGGATCTGAGCAGATTGACGGCATCATCGGCATGATCAACGACATGGGCATTCAGGTGTACGAAGAAGCGCCTGATGCTGAAGTGCTGTTAATGTCTGACTCACCACCGGCAGTGACAGATGACGATGCGGTAGAAGAGGCTGAGCAGGCGTTAGCGACTGTAGATTCAGACTTCGGCCGTACCACTGACCCGGTGCGTATGTATATGCGCGAGATGGGTACAGTAGATTTGCTTACGCGCGAAAGCGAAATTGAAATTGCACGCCGTATTGAAGACGGCTTAAAACATATGGTACAGGCGATTGCCGCCTGCCCAACCACGGTTGGCGCATTGCTTGAGCTGGTAGATAAAGTAGAAAAAGACGAACTTAGTGTTGATGATTTGGTGGATGGATTAATCGACTCTGATATTGGCTTGGATGATGGCATGACTGCCGAGGCTGAAGAAGAAGTTGAGCCAGAGAATGAAGATGAAGATGAGGATGAAGATGCTGACGGTGCTAAAGCCGCGGCAATCTCTGCTGAAGCATTGGCTAAACTTAAGGAAGAATTGCTTAAGCGTTTTACCATAGTGCGTGCAGCGCATCAAAAAATGATGGTAATTCTGCCGTTAAGAGGCTCACAAGATCCTGAATATCAGTCATTCCTGGCGGAAATTCTGGAAGAGCTCACTGCATTCCGTTTTTCACCAAAACAGGTTGAAGCGCTCTGTGACCAAGTGCGTGACCTGGTGGAAACCGTGCGCGGCCATGAGCGTAAAGTGCTGGATTTCTGCGTCGAAAAAGCCGGTATGCCTAGAACACACTTTATCAAGTCGTTCCCAGGTAATGAAAGCAACCTGAACTGGCTGGCAGAAGAATTACAGGCTGATAAGCCTTATGTAGAAAAACTGGCACGATTTAATCACTCAGTGCTTGATCAACAGCAACGTATTATTGATCTGGAAGCTAAAGTTGGTATTTCGACCAAAGAACTGAAAGAAATCAACAAGCAAATGACGACAGGCGAGGCACGTGCCCGTCGCGCCAAACGTGAAATGATCGAGGCTAACTTGCGTCTGGTGATTTCTATTGCTAAAAAATACACCAACCGCGGTTTGCAGTTCCTGGATCTGATTCAGGAAGGCAATATCGGTTTGATGAAAGCGGTAGATAAATTTGAATACCGTCGCGGTTTCAAATTCTCTACCTATGCAACATGGTGGATTCGCCAGGCAATTACACGTTCGATTGCTGACCAGGCACGTACTATCCGTATTCCTGTGCATATGATTGAAACGATTAATAAAATGAACCGAATCAGCCGCCAGATTTTGCAGGAAACAGGTGTAGAGCCAGACCCAGCGTTATTGGCAGAGAAAATGGAAATGCCTGAAGACAAGATCCGCAAGATCCTGAAAATCAGCAAAGAGCCAATCTCCATGGAAACACCCATCGGTGACGATGAAGATTCACATTTGGGCGATTTCATTGAAGACAGCACAACGCTGGCGCCAGTGGATGCGGCTGTTTACGCAAGCCTGCGTGATGCAACCAGTGAAGTGCTTGAATCACTGACTCCGCGTGAGGCAAAAGTGCTGCGTATGCGTTTTGGTATTGAAATGAATACTGACCATACACTGGAAGAAGTAGGTAAACAGTTTGATGTAACGCGTGAGCGTATTCGTCAGATCGAGGCCAAAGCATTACGTAAATTACGTCATCCAACCCGCTCAGAAAGATTAAGAAGCTTCCTCGAAACAGGCCAAGATTAGTTATTTGAGACAGGCAAAAATCAGTTATTTTAGTTTAAAATAGCGGACTTAAAGTTTTGGCCCCTTAGCTCATGCTTGGTTAGAGCAGCGGACTCATAATCCGTTGGTACTGTGTTCGACTCACAGAGGGGCCACCAAAAATAAAACGACTTAGGGTAACTCCTAGGTCGTTTTTCTTTTCACTGTGCGGAAAACGTGGGAATTGAATAACGTTTTTCTCTGTCTTCGATCTACCCTTGCTGCAGAGGTCATCAGATTATCTGTAGCAAGTTTCGCATAGCGATCAACTATCTCGCTTGATTTCCAGCCAACTAGATCTTTTCTCAGTTTTTTTCTGTAAGATTTTTATCTTGCGATAAAACCTTATTAATGACATCAACGGTCAAGCCTGCTTTCATCATGATACGTTTAGCCTGATATACACCTTTATACTTACTGATAGTCAAACTTTTATCAATTACGTGAGGATGTAAGCTTTTATTTGATTGATGCATATTTCATTTTCTTTCAAAATTTTTTGATTATTTGTAAATATATTTAAGGCTGTAGTTCTAACTTGTCTGACTCATACAAATTAACAACTAAATGACGCCATTTTTTCAGCATCAACTGGGTACATAAACAAATAATTTTTGAATAATGACTAGAAATTATGAATTAAAAATTCAGCTAGTATCTGTTAACCCGATTACACACATACAAAAGCCTACTCATTTTGAATAGGCTCTTATATTTTTTGAAGCGAATTACTTGTTCATTACGTACATAGTAACTTCAAAGCCAAAACGCATTTCAGTAGCAGTAGGTTTAGTCCACATGATATAGATCCTTTAAGTTAGTTACGTTTACAAGAACGCCTTGCATGTTTCACATCATACGCATTCATTGAAATGTACACCTATGCGGTTCACGCAATGATTGGTAGTGAAAACACGTAATGCTTAGTAAGCAATACTAGGGGGCATTTGATTGTCTAAATGAGTAAAAGGTAATTTGCAATGCTGAAACATCATTAACTTGGTAAATTCAGCGCACGGTGGATAACGTATTTTAAGTACGCTAAACATCCGGGTGTGAGTTAATATATTTGTATTGATTGTTTATATTTTTAGCTGTTTCTGGAAAGGTTGTGATGGCAATTGGTTGGCTGACATTATTAAAAGCGGTTCCTTGGCTAGAGGTGGCCAGAAAAGCGCCTGAAGTGGCTGAAAGTGCAAAAAAGTTATGGAACACGATTGCAAAAAACGCTTCAAAACCAGAAGTTGAAGTTCAAACTGAAACTACTTTATTCACCTCAGAAGATCAGGAAATTCAATGGCTAAAAGAGCGGCTAACAGCAAATGAAGCCGCCTATTCAGATCTGCACAATCAAATGCTGGCATCAGCTGAGCTGATAAAAGCGCTTGCTGAGCAAAACGCTCAGCTTATTAATGCCGTCGAGTTGAATCGAAAGCGCATAGTCAGGTTGACTGTTTTCATCACAATTATTGGGATTGTTGCAGTCTATTTGATGATGACCAAGTTTTGATGATCATGCGTAATTGAATAAAACACCTGAATTTGAATGAAGCTGACTTAATATGCATTAACGTGAGGTAGCAACAATACTTTAGCATTGCCAAGCTTGCAGTCGTGATTATGAGCACTAGCGCACAGACAAAATACAGAGCAAGTTTTAAAGTGCTGTTAGAAGTCGATTATCAGCAATTCTGCTGGATATGACGGTAATAGCGACTCTAATATTAGCTAAGGAATGATATGCATGTAAGTGTTGAAGTAGCGCAACAGATTATTGATAAAGCAGTCGAGAAGTCGATTGAAATCGGAGTGAAATCCTGCATTGCAGTTTTAGACTCTGGTGGTAACCTTAAAAGCTTTACAAGGATGGACGATGCCTGGGTCGGCAGCATCGATATTGCGATTAAAAAAGCCAAAACCGCTTGCTACTTCGCTATGCCCTCAGGCGAAATAGGCAAGCTGTCCTTACCTGGCTCACCCCTTTATGGCATTGAACATTCAAACGAAGGCTTAATCACCTTTCCAGGCGGCTTGCCTATCGTAGATGATGAAGGCATTCTGATCGGCGCGATAGGCGTCAGTGGCGATGCCGTTGAAAATGATCATATCGTGGCGCAAGCAGGTGTGAAAGTGGCGGGCGTGTGTGATGTGCCTAAACACCCTTGGCGTACATGATTTTTAGTGATTAAAAATAGGCCTTAATAGCCACTGATGTTGCCGACAATAAAAATTGGGGGCGTGCATGAGCATTTTTAAATTTGAGCACATTCAAGTAAGCAGCATTCTAGATTTTATTTTTTATTCTATATGCGTCTTATTTCTGGCCTTGTCTCTATTCATTAATGGATCACGTCACCAATTAGTCGGTAACTTATTGCTCATTTTAGTTGGGTTTGTAAGCTGGACTGCAATTGAGTACGTCTTACACCGCTTTATACTGCATGGCTTACAGCCTTTTAAGAACTGGCATCGCGAACACCATCAGCACCCCGGCGCCCTTATCTGCCTGCCAACTTTATTGAGTGCTGCATTGGTGCTGATGCTGGTTTTTTTACCTGTTTGGTTGACGTTAGGATTATTGCCTGCCTACGCACTGACATTAGGCGTTTTGACCGGATATCTGGCTTATACCATCATCCATCATGCGATTCATCATTGGCATGCTGATAGTCACTGGCTCAGAAAACGTAAGCGTTGGCATAACTTGCACCATCATGTTGATGAGGCTGGTCATTTTGGCGTGACGAGTTCATTCTGGGATTATGTTTTTGTTAAGGTATTGCATCTTTAAGACGATGTTCAAATGACGTCACTCAGCAAGCAAGATTTCAGGCCTTGGAGCCTGATGCAGTGATTAATCGGTCTGTAGAGGTTTCGGCTGGCTAAGCTATTTTTAATTCGTTCACTACCCTGAATTTCAATAAATCTTCAAGCGGTATCGGTTTAGAGAAGTAATAACCTTGGGCAAAGTCACATCCCGCCGCTTTGAGTATTTCCAGTTGCTCTGGGGTTTCCACACCCTCGGCAATCACCTGCATTTTTAGCTTGTGTGCCATTACAATAATAGCTTCACACAGAATTAAATCCTCAGAATCAGGGGCTAAGTTTTTCACAAAAATCTGGTCGATTTTAATGTAATCAATATGGTATTGCTTTAGATACGACAAAGATGAATAACCCGTTCCAAAGTCATCGAGTGCGACCTGTATCCCTGCATCTTTAAAAGCCTCAAATTGGCGACTTAAACTTTCACTTTTATCAAGTAATAAACCTTCAGTAATTTCGACTACCAAACTGCTTCCTGGCAGGTTTAGCGATTTAAGATAGTCAAACCATGATGCATGGTGCTCATTGTTTACACGAAATTGAACTGGCGATTTATTGATGCTAATTTGAAAGTCTGGGTAAATTTTCTGCCGGCAACTTTTAATCGCTTTCGCCGCCTCTTTAAACACCCATTCGCCAATTTCTACAATCTGGCCGGTTTCTTCAGCTATGGGGATAAATAAGGCCGGGCTCACTAACGCTTGCTCAGGAATGTGCCATCTAATCAGCGCTTCAGCTTTATGCACTTGCAGTGAATTTAGATCCACAATAGGTTGATAAAGCAATCTGAATTCGTTTCTAGCTAATGCATGCCGCAATTGATTGGCCAGTCTAACTTTTTCAACAGCTGCTTTTTGCATGAGTGGCGTGAAATAAGAGTATCTGTTGCCGCCGCTGTTTTTTGCGTCATACATGGCTTGATCAGCATGTTTGAGCAAGGTGTCGGTGTCAATACAGTCAGCAGGGTATAGCGTAATTCCTATACTGCCTGTGACATAGGCAATATCACCCTCAATCAGGCAAGGTTCGGCAACAATTTCAAGCACCTTTTTTGCTACTTTATCTACATCGGTGATCTGATTCAGGTCGGTTAGAATAAACAAAAACTCATCACCACCCAGCCTGGCGATGGTGTCCGTTTCACGAATACAGCTTGATAGACGATCTGCAACCAGTTTGATGAGTAAATCGCCTTTGTGGTGCCCTAAGGTATCATTTACTTCTTTAAAGCGGTCTAGATCGAGCATCATCACTGCAATTGGTTTGTTATTGCGGTTAGATTTTTTTATATCTTGATTCAGCCGGTCAAGAAACAGTGTTCGATTAGGTAGGTTTGTAATCAGGTCGTAATGCGCTAGATGCAGAACTTCTGCTTCAATCTGCTTTCTTTGGCTGATGTCAGTATAAGTACCAATCACTCTTAGCGGCGCACCTTCTTCGCTTCTCTGCACGACCATGCCTTTTACTTGTATCCATTTCCATTGGCCATCTGCAGTCAGTTTTCTGTGTTCATTTTCGAAGCTTCTAGCTTCTCCTTCTAACGCTGCTGATCTCGATGAAACCAAGCATGGCAGATCATCAGGGTGAATCAGCTTGACCCATTCATTCATATCACTAGAAATCTGGTCTTCAGAATACCCCAGCATTTCCTTACATCTGGGAGACAAGAATATCTGGTTGCTTTCCAGATTAAGATCCCACACACCTTGGTTAGAGCCCTCTAATGCAAAGCTCCAGCGTTCTTCACTATTTTTCAGTGCAATTTCTGCTAATTTTTTATCTGTGATGTCCTGCACTATCGCAATATGCGCAGTTGGATTTTCGCCAGCTTTCCATAATGCAGTACAAGTGATATCTACCCAGGCGATGGATTGATCTTTACGGATATATCTTTTTTGAATGTTGTATTCAGACACCTCGCCAGAACATAATGATTGAGTCCATTTGCGCTGCAATTCTCTATCATCGGGATGTGTCAGTGAATTAAGGTCTATGGTCATTAATTCAGATAAGCTATAGCCTACAATGTCACAGTATTTCTGATTGGTTTTAATGAAGGTTCCATTGACTGCATTAGCAATAGAAACACCCACGCCGGCTTGATAAATCACGGAGCTGAAATATTGCTCACTTAAAACCAGATCGTTATTCAGTGCTGAGATTTTAATATTTTTGGCGTGTAACTCTATGGCATCTATTGCCATTTTCGATAACAGGATCAGTGTTTCCAGTTCTTGATCAATTAATTCGCGCGGTTTAAAGTCAATAATACATAAAGTACCCAGATTGTATTTGCCTTGAACTGTAAGTGGAATTCCAGCATAAAAACGTACACCTGGCTGTTGTTTGACTAGCGGGTGATTTGCGCTACGCGGGTCAATAGTGGCGTCATTTACAATGTATGGCTTAGACTGATGAATCGCAGAAGCACAAAAGCCTTCGATGCGTTCGTACTGCTGGGTATCGGTGCCATGATGAGATACTGACCAAATTCTATCTTGATCGATAAAACTTATCAGTGATACGGGAACGTTGAGTAGCTGAGCCGCTAATTTTGTAATGTTGTTAAAAGATGGATTTTCTGAGGTATCGAGTATTTTATAGCTATGCAATACACTGATCCGCTTTTTTTCGGCTTCTGAGACGGGCTGTAAGAAATGAATATCCATTTTTTGGTTACGACTACGCAAATAGTTTAAGGAGCCTAACCTTACAAAGCTAATTCAAGATTCATTAACTTATGACTTGATTCTACTCCTAAGTTATGTAAATAAACGTTATCCATAAAACTATTTATTAATATTTAAATTTTTGTTTTTATTAGGAAAAACCCTCTTTTGATCAATGATAAAAATTCAATCTCAGAGAGAACATTGCGCTGTTGGTGTGTGATCGCAAAACATTAGCTTTTGCGCTTAGTATCCCAAAGATTTGAGGTTTAATTTACATTTACTGGGTGAGATTTAACTGTGTCTCTGCGCTGAAGTAGTGATAACGGTTTCTGCCACTTTGTTTAGCAAAATACATCGCTTGGTCAGCGTTCTTAAGCAATGCATCTACTTCAGTACCATTCACCGGGTAAACACTAATGCCGATGCTGGCGCTGATATAGACAATCTCTCCACCCAAATTAAAGGGCTCGGTGAGCTTATCTAAAATGCTTTGTGTAATACGCTCCGTATTGATCTGGTGATTAACATTATTTAATATCACAGTAAATTCATCCCCACCCATACGCGCGACAATATCATCTGCCCTTACACACTTCATCAGGCGGTTTGCAACTTCCTTCAGCAATACATCCCCCATATCATGTCCTAGCGTATCATTGACTGCTTTAAAGCGGTCTAAATCAAGATACATTAATGTGACTGGCTGATCATGGCGATAGGCGTTTGTGAGCACCTGTTGAAATTT